>Ga0136651_10000847_pt1 | contig 16992 bp, 13 predicted proteins | sample Mar14236cmmetaG_FD_94867 | JGI IMG/M metagenome (GOLD analysis project Ga0136651, IMG submission 94867) | Marine hydrothermal vent microbial communities from Guaymas Basin, Gulf of California to study Microbial Dark Matter (Phase II) - Marker... ...
GCGGTTGCCAGGGCTTTATCCACCAATTCCGGGGGGATGCGCACAATGGAAGAATCCCAGTTCACATCGGCTCCATGATCAGCAAATATTTTTAAGGCTTTCTCCGAAGGGTAATACACTCCCACCTCAGCCAGCAGCTGGTATGTCCCTTTTTTAAGAGTTTTAATTTCTTTGGGACTTAATATTTCAATTTTATTATGAGAGGAAAATGAGATAATGTCTGGCGTGGGGGAATATTCTTCCATCATAAAATTTTTTCCTTATTGTAGCAATTCTTGAATTACATCATGCCTCAATTTCACAGATGGTTTAAGGATGGGGGAGGTAAACCCATCTCAACGATTTTGCTTGCACGCTGGGATGGGTCATATAGGCTTAAATTTCTCCGATCGTGCCGTCCCAGGTATCCACCTTCACCTGGATCATCTCTTCCTCATCAAACCAGTGTGTGGTGACACATTTGGTTTCGGTATAAAAACGAATACCGTCAAAACCCATCACATGCAAATCGCCGAAGAAGGAATTTTTATGTCCTGAGAAAGGGAACATGCCGACTGGAACAGGGATACCGACGTTGATCCCCACCATACCGGCATGGGTGCGTTTGGCAAATTCACGGCTGTAATATCCATTCTGGGTATAGATTGCCGATCCATTGGCAAACTGGTTGGCATTCATTACTGCCAGCCCTTCTTCGAAATCCTTGACTCGTTTTATCGATGTAACCGGGCCGAAGATCTCTTCGTCTCCCACAGTCATACCGGGTTTAACATGGTCGAAGATCGTCGGGCCGAGCCAGAAACCATTCTCATATCCCGGTACGACCGCATCCCGGCCATCCAGAATAAGTTCAGCGCCTTCTTTGATTCCAGTTTCAATCCAATCCATCACAAATTGTTTATGTTTCGCTGTGACAACCGGGCCCAATTCAGATTTCTTATCATAAGCCGGGCCTAGGAAACGTTCTTTGGCTTTTTCTTTGATTGATGCAACCAGCTCATCAGCAATTGATTCCTGAACAACGACCACAGGAAGCGCCATACAGCGTTCTCCAGCGCATCCGTAGGTTGCGTTTACAATTCCTGCAGCTGTGCGTTCAATTGGAGCGTCTTCCAGTACCAGGCAGTGATTCTTGGCCTCACAGAGAGCCTGGACCCGTTTGCCATGGGCAGCAGCTGTGGAATAAATATGTTTGCCAACAGACATTGAACCAACAAATGTGATTCCTTTCACATCTGGATGGGTCAAAAAGATCTCTGCTTCCTTGCGGCTGGCAGTGACAACATTCACCACACCATTGGGAAGTCCAGCCTGGTGAAGCAGCTCGATCATTTTTAAAGCTGTCATTGGGGTAGTGCTGGATGCCTTTAACACCATCGTGTTCCCGGTTGCAATACAAAGAGGGACCATCCAGCCGAAGGGGATCATGGCCGGGAAATTCCAGGGCACCAAACCAACGAATACCCCCAGGGGTTCTCTGTACAGAACAGTGTCATAGTTGACGGATGTGTCCATCAATGACTGCCCCATCATCAATGACGGTGTCCCGCAGGCCAACTCAACCACTTCAATGGCTTTCAGCACGTCTCCCTTGGCCTCTCCCCAGACTTTGCCATTTTCCATGCAGACAGTGTGAGTCAAGTCATCAATATTATCTTCGATCAATTTTTTGAAAGCAAAAAGTACCTGAACGCGCTTCAGAACAGGTATATCCCGCCAGCCCGGATAAGCTTTCCGGGCTGCCTCAACTGCCATGTTAACTTCGTCTTTTGTGCAGCGCGGTGCTTTGGCAATCACTTCACCAATATTCGGGTCATAAATATCATAAAACTCTTTGGTTTTGGATTTCAGATTCTTACCATTAACAAAAAATCCCACTGATTTTACATCACTCATAATTTGCTCCATATATTATATTGAACGTATTTCCCTATGTTTGTTTTGAACCTTATGTCTTCACGATATTGTCAGAAATTTTCAGTGCTCCTTTGATAATATTTAATCCTGCGTCGATCTGATCTTCAGTAATACAAAGCGGAGGAACAATAAAGATCATATTCGCTTTTATGAAGGTAAATAACCCATGCTCACGCAGGTAAACTCCGATCTCATTCATTGTCTTCAATTCATCCTTGCTGGCATTTCGGGAGGCGCTGGGTTCTTTGGTCGATTTGTTTTTCACAACCTCAACAACAGAGAATAAACCGATCTGGCGGACGTCACCCACTGATGGATGTTCCTCTTTGATCTCTTTCAGGCGTTTTCCAAGATACTCTCCAACTTTGGCTGCATTATCGATCAATCCGTCCTCTTCATAGGCTTGAACGGCAGCTACTCCCGCAGCACAGGAAAGCGGATGGGCACTGTAGGTCAACCCACACCATAATTTATTATCGTCAAAATACCTGGCGATCTGGTCGGAAACTATCACACCACCCAGGGGAATGTATCCAGAAGTGACGCCTTTCGCAAATGTGATGATATCCGGACTAACGTCCCAATTATTGACAGCGAACCACTTCCCTGTCCTGCCGAAGCCGCTCATGACTTCGTCAGAGATCAACAAAATACCGTATTTGTCGCAGATCTCTCGCATTCGGGGCCAATAATCATCCGGAGGAACGATGATCCCATTTGAACCTACCACGCCTTCCAGGAAGATCGCGGCGATCTCACCGGGTCCTTCATACTGGATAATCTCTTCTACATGGTCGATGCACTCACGATGGCAGGTATCTTTCGTCCACCCAAACGGGCACCGATAACAATATGGGTTGAGCACGTGCACAACCCCAGGCATTGTTGGTTCTACAGCCCAACGGCGGTTATCGCCTGTTAAAGCGATCGCGCCGTGGGTTGCACCGTGATATGAAATGTATTGAGCCAGGATCTTGTGCCGGCCTGTGAACATGCGAGCCATTTTAATAGCATTCTCGTTGGCTTCAGCTCCGCCTAGACAGAAGAAAGTTTTATTGAGATTCTTTGGAGTCACCTCAGCGAGCAGCTTCCCCAGTCGAGCTCTCGGTTCAGTCGCCATGCCCGGATGGGAGTAGCAGAGTGCTTCCGCCTGGTCTTGAATAGCCTTGATCACCTTGGTGTGCTGGTGTCCAAGATTAACATTCATCAATTGTGAGGAAAAATCCAGGTATTTCTTTCCATCCACATCCCAGAAGTACACTCCTTCAGCCCTCTTCATAGGAATTGGATTCACTTCCGACTGCACTGACCAGGAGAAAAAAGTATATTCCTTGCTATCCCGGGTGATCTGTTCAGCATTCATCTTACTTTCTGCTTTTGTCATATATCCTCTAGTAAATCAATCTGAAATAATATGATCTGCAATTCTAAGATCCTATTACTCGATCTCCATGTGGATTTTAATACCACGCTTTTTCAGTTCAGCAAAGAATATAGCTGGATCAATCACTGATTCTGGAGGGAAAACACCTCTGTCTTTTATATCACCCCTGGCGATCATTTGAGCGCCAATGCTTAATGGGATGCCGATATTCTTGTAGTAGGCTGCCTTTCCACCCCATTTATCCATCGGTGGATGCTCATTCCAATGGGAAATCTTCAGGTTTTTTCCATCTTTCTTCCCGTACACTTCCACGACCAGGCCATATGCCCAGAGCGGAGTTTCTTTTGTCTCCGGCAGTTCCAAGAGCAGGTCATGCATTATATCCAAGGCAGTAGTTTCAACACCTTTAATCGTGATCGGATCCTCACTATACAGACCTGCTTCCAGCATGGCTTTGGCTAATTTCATAGCGTGAGAAGGGAAACATCCCCGAACGGAGACGTTTTTTGCGTTCAGGCTGCTTGGCATCGTCCAAGCTTCTTCATGCGGGATGTAGCATACTTCTTGTTCACCAATCGGCCCAAAGAAGTTTGCCTTTTTGATACCTTCAAATGGTCCTGCGTGGACGTATTTCCCATCTTTGAAATACACCCTATCATCATTTTCTGGATGGAACTCATACAGAAAGGTAATCAGAAGGCCAGGAGCCGGTGCAGGACAGCGGAAGGCAGCAAAAGAGATCTGAATATCATCGATCTCATCCATTTGATCCGCAGCATTTCTGGCCATAACATTCGTGGTCCCGGGAGTGGCACCCACACCCGGTATAAAAATCATGTCCTTTTCTTTGGCAGTGGCATCATAACTCCACTGATCTTCATGATCAGAGACATCCAACCCACTTACACCTGCTTCGACACATGCTTTGGTGACGATAAGATCGTATTTCCAGGGGAGACCATTGATAACAACATCAAACCCCGGGAATAACTTCAGCATGGAATCATAATCATTGGCATCGAAAAAGACCGAGCTTAGCCTTGGATCGTTCAACTCTTTGACAAGTTTATCTGCAGCTTCCAGGTTATACTCTGCCACGACGATTTCCTGGAAATCAGAAAACTTTACAAGATCTCTGGTGGTTTCATTGCATACTGCGCCTGCACCACCCAGTACTAATACTTTCATTGATCTCTCCTTATTCTGATGCTCTTGGATTTTTTCTATGATCAGAGAAAACCGAAATTATCCTTTGGCTGCGATGATCGAATCATTGAAGATATTCAATGTCTCGTTGACATCTTCTTCGGAAAGTGAGTAGCACAGGAACCAGGGTTCCCTGGCGTCACCATCAGGCTGGACACCTCTCTCGATCAGGTTCAGCACCAGTTCTTCGTACAGTTCCCCATCGCCATTGAAGTATTCCCGGAAATCATGCGGTTCATCTTCAACGCCCAGAACTACACCAAACATGGCAGGTACACCGATGATCTGGTGGGGGATATCAACTTCAGTCAGGATATCGCGCATGCCTTTCATAAGGGCATCACCGCGTTTGTTAATGGTTTCAATGATAGGTTCCTTTTCAAGTAACTCAAGGGTAGCAATTCCAGCTGAAGCACCAACTACATTGCCTGAGTAGGTACCACCATGAGCCATCGCTCCCGGTTCAATTGTCATCATCACTTTTTCTTTGCCTGCAATGGCGGCGATTGGGAAGCCATTACCCAGCGCCTTGGCATAGGTGACGAGATCAGCCTGAATATTGAAGTATTCCTGAGCACCACCATTAGCGATCCTGAAACCGGTTTTAACTTCATCAAAAACCATCACGATCCCGTATTTATCACAAAGCTCTCTGATCTTTTCCAGGAAACCGGGCAGAGGCATAATGCTGGCAGAATTACCTAAAATAGGCTCCACAAAGATAGCAGCGATATCACCCCATTTGGCGTCAATGGTCTCTTCTAATCTCTCGAAATCATTAAAGGGCAAATTAATAACATACTCATTGATTCCTTTTGGAATTCCTGAAGTTGCTACAGAATTTAAAGGACTGCGCTTTGAACCCAGAGAGCGAGGAGCCGCTGATGCTGTGCTGAACATGAAGTAATCCAGCATGCCGTGGTACTGACCTTCGAATTTAATGAATTTTTCCCGATTAGTATATGCCCGGGCAATTCGAAGGGCGTGCATGGTTGCTTCTGTCCCTGTGTTAGTCAAGCGGACTTTATCCACATTGCACATCTTGACGATTCGTTCACATAGTTCGATCTCATAAGGGGTGGTCCAGGCAAAGACAGATCCACCTGCAATGGCGTCCTGTACTTTCTTAACAACTTCCGGGTAACCATGGCCGAGGATAATCGGACCAAAGCCGAGGCGGTAGTCTATGTATTTCTTACCATCAGCGTCATATACATAGGTTCCTTCGCCTTTGGTAGCGATCAGGGTGTCATCATCACCCCAGTACCTGAAATTCGAGTTAACTCCGTAGGGCATTACTTCCAAAGCTTTCTTAAAAAGTTTGTTTCCTTTTGGTCCTTGCATACTCATATTGATCTCCTGCTAATCTGATGTCTTTTTGTTTTAACCCGTCAATCTAGTGGGAACAGGGAAGGTCCTGTCCCAGCCCCATTTCTTTTGCTTTCCGATACACTTCTGGCAAAATGGCGGCATATTCTCCCCAAATTCCCAGGGCAATATAAACTATGACCTCATCTGCAGTTTCACGGCCGGGTGTCCTTTCCCCTACTATATCTGGCCATTCTGCATAAACATCCTTAAAATCAAATCTCCCTTCTTCCTTAAGCTGGATGATCTCTGGAATGCGGGGGCTGACATATTTCCAGGCATCCACAATAACCTTATCGGCTTCCAAGATCACATCCAAACTAACTTCCTGATACGATCCCAGCCTGGCTATAAATTGCCCCTTTTTAACCCATTCTTGTTTCACCAATTCCTGACTGCCCGTTGTGACAGTAAAAATGATGTCTGACTCCCTGACAGCCAATTCCCTTTCATCAATAGGAACGGCTTTGACAGAGAACCCCAATTTAGGTTCCAGTTCCTTTGCGCAAGCTTCAGCTGCTGCTGGATTGATGTCAACATAATAAGCCTGCTTGAGAGAGAACCGCTCTGCCAAGGCCAATAAATGGAGACGGCCTAGCGTGCCGGCTCCGAATATGGTTACAACTTCCGAATCTGGCCGGGCCAGGTAGGCCGTTGTAACTGCAGTCGAAGCTGCGGTTTTTAAACCAGTGATCCAGCCGGCTTCCATAAAACAGGCGGGCAATCCAGTTTCTGCATCCAGAAGAATAACCATGGAGGATGTCGTAGGGCGATGGAATTTTTTAGGATTGACCGGGAAATAACTAAAGGTTTTAACAAACGCTAAATCTTCTCCATCGATGTATCCGGAGAATGGTTTGATGAAACCATCCTCACCAACATTCATGTAAAATTTATTGCCGTTAACGTTACCGGCTGCGTCAGCTATGATACCTTTCTCTGCCAGATCAACTGCTTCAGCATAGCTAATGCTCTTTTGGACGTCAGCTTCGGTCAAATATAGGATTTCTTTTGGGACAGGCATACATATCTCCTAAATAAATTTCTTTATGTAATTTTGAAATCAAATTATCTTCATATCGATCTTATATACGGACCTTTTGCGAGCCAACACGTAAACAAGCTACATAATGATCCTTCATAACTTCCACGAATTCCGGTTCTTCAACTGAACATTGCTCAGTTGCAATCGGACAGCGAGGATGGAATCGGCAGCCGGATGGCGGATCCAGAGGGCTGGGTACTTCACCCTTTAAGATGGTTCTTGTTCTTCTGAGGCTGGGTTTGGGTATGGGTATTGCAGACATCAACGCCTTGGTATAAGGATGAAGTGGATTTAAATACAGATCGTCACGGGAAGCAAGTTCAATTATTTTTCCCAGGTACATTACGGCTACTCTGTCTGAGATATGCTCAACCACCGAAAGATTATGGGCAATGAATAAATAAGTCAGCCCAAACTCATCCTGCAGATCCTGCAACAAATTCAACACCTGTGATTGGATAGATACATCCAATGCAGAAACAGGTTCATCGCAGACGATGAATTTCGGCTTAAGCGCTATTGCCCTGGCTATTCCAATTCTCTGACGTTGGCCACCAGAGAATTCATGGGGGTAGCGGTGATAATGATAATCCTCAAGGCCAACCTTATGGAGGATATCCAGTACCATTTCTGTTCTTTCTGTCGGTGTTCCGACCTGATGGATATTCAGCCCCGCTTTGATCGATTCGCCGATCGGTCGGCGAGGATTTAAGGACGCATAGGGATCCTGAAAGATAATCTGCATATCGCGCCTGAGCACCTTCATTTCCTGTCTCTGAAGCTCAAAAACATTCTGATCATTAAATACGACCGTTCCACTGGTGGGATCGAGCAAATGGAGTATGGTCCTGCCAGTGGTGGATTTTCCGCACCCTGATTCTCCAACCAAACCCAAAGTTTCACCTTTACGAATAGAAAAACTTATCCCGTCAACCGCCTGGACCCAGTTGACGATCCTTCGTAGTACACCTCCGCGGACTGGGAAATATTTAACCAAATCTTTGACAACAACCAATTCCCCATTCTTGTTTTCAACTTTGTCTTGTGTCATATGGTTTACTTTTAGTCAACTTACATAGTATATCGATTAAATAAATTACGGTTTTAAAGGTGCTTTGTGGTCCTCAGTATCTTGGTAAAGCCAGCATCTGACAGTATGATTTGGCATGATTTCATCCAGGTCTGGATTGATCTCTTCACAGATAGATAATCCATATTTTTCTCGGGCTTTGCAGCGAGGAGCGAAATTACAGCCTTTGGGTAAATCAACCAAGTTGGGTACAACGCCGTCAATATCTGCCAGGCGATGTTTGGTCTCACCCAGGACGGGTATGGAATTAATCAAACCTCTCGTATAAGGATGAAAGGGGTTATCAAAGAGTGGAACAACACCCGCTTGTTCCACGATCTGACCGGCATACATCACAGCAACCCAATCAGCCATTTCCGCAATCACACCAAGGTCATGCGTGATCAGGATCACTGCGGTCCCCAATTCATTTCGCAGGTCACGCATCAAATCCAGTATCTGGGCCTGGATTGTGACATCCAATGCTGTTGTTGGCTCATCTGCAATCAGCAGTTCAGGACTCATTGCCAACCCCATGGCAATCATTACTCGCTGAGCTTGTCCGCCAGACATTTCGTGGGGATAGGCGAGGGCTTTTTGTTCCGGATCCGCGATTCCTACCGTTCGCAGAAGTTCCACGGATTTTTCCCACATTTCCTCATCATTCAGATCTGCGTGGATTTCGAACACTTCAGCTAGCTGATCACCAACCGTTATCACCGGATTCAGACTGGTTTGGGGCTGCTGGAAGATCATTGAGATCCTGTTGCCACGAATTTCCTGGATATCTTCCAAAGGTAATTCCCGTAAATTGACCGAGTCAAAGCTAATCTTACCCTCGACAATTTTGCCGGGTTTTCTGATCAACTGCATGATCGATAAAGCGGTTACACTTTTTCCGCAGCCAGATTCCCCCACCAAACCAAGGATTTCCCCTCTATTGACGTTAAAATCAACACCATCAACCGCTTTCACAACACCATCATCTGTATAGAAATAGGTCTTCAATCCCCTTATTTCCAGTAAGAACTGATCAGAATGTTCAGTCAATTAATTTTCCTCCGAGACCAGGTTTAATGACAATATTTCTACTATTCGTCTATTTGAGTCAGGATCTTGTAGGGATCCAAAGCATCCCTTACTCCATCTCCAATAAAGTTGATAGAAATGATGGTCAGAAAGATCATTAAGCCTGGGAAGATTGCCAACCAGGGGTACTCAGCAAGATGTTCCTGGGCATTATCCAACAGATTTCCCCAGCTGGGAGTGGGCGGCATGATGCCAAAACCAAGGAAAGATAAGGTCGATTCTTCCATGATCGCATAACCAACACCTAGCGTGGACTCAACGATGATCGGACCCAGCCCATTGGGAAGGATCTCGCGTATGATAATGCGCAGGTCTGACGCTCCCAACGCTTTGGCTGCCGTGACATATTCCATTTCCCTGAAAGTAAAAAATACAGCTCGAACCAACCTGGCGACAGTGGGCCAGGACAAAACGCCCAGGACCACCGCAATGGTTATCTTGGAATCGCTTTTCAGAATAGGTAGATCGATTTCGCGCAGAATCGCTGCTAATAGGATCATGAACATCAAGGCCGGAAGGGATAAGGTTGCATCTATGACCTTGCTCAGGAAATTGTCTACCCACCCGCCAAAATAACCAGCGGCAGATCCGATCGGCACCCCGATGCTGAGCGAGATCCCCACAACCAAAAACCCGACCGTTAAAGAAACCCGCCCCCCATAAAGGACTCTTACCAAAACATCCCTGCCCAAGCCGTCTGTTCCAAACAGATAGGTCCAGGAAGGAGGTTGAAACCTGTTTTTAATGTCTGATATCTCAGGATCATGAGGAGACAAACCAGCTAACAAAACAGAAATAACCAGAATGGTCAGGATAACTGCCCCAAACATAGCTCCGGGATGGCGGCGGAACCGCCTCCAGACCAGGGAAATCATGGTTTCCGGGGATTTCATCGTTTTGTTCTTTACGTCTGCTTTTCTAGGCATAGAATATAAGAACTCCTCAGTAGGTCTTAAATCATTCAATCATAACGGACACGGGGGTCCAGATAAGCATAAATAATATCTGCCATCAAGTTGCTGAGAATGATCACGATCGATCCCAATATAAGAACTCCCATTAACATTGGATAATCCCTGCTGGTGGCAGCGTCATAATACATTCGGCCCATACCCGGCCAGGAGAATAACTGTTCAACAACGATTGCTCCTGTGAATACATAGGGAAAATCGATCATGATCATGGTTACTAATGGAATAAGTGCATTTTTAAGTGCGTGCCGGTAGAGGACTTTTCTTTCGTTCTGTCCTTTGGCCCGGGCTGTCCGGATATAATCCTGGTTGATCACCTCCAGCATACTGGAACGCAGGAATCGCGACCACCAGGCCACCCAACCCACCACACCCATGGAGACAGGCAAGATCAAGTGCTTGACTCGATCGACAATGGAGAAATCTGCTCCAATGGTGTACATCCCTCCCCCTGGAAGAAGAGATTTTCCGGTAACGGGATTGTCCAAGCCTACATAAAATACCAGGATCAGAATCAAGCCCAGCCAAAATTCGGGCATTGCTCGACCCATAAATGATAAGGTTGTAACGGTGATATCAAAAGCGGAATACTGTTTAACAGCTGAGATGATACCAATGGGAATGGCGACTATCGCCACCACGATCAGAGTGAGACCCATCAAATATACGGTATTGGGCAGCCGATCCATGATCTGTGGCAGGACAGGTTCGCGATTCTGATAGGAGAAACCAAAATCTCCCCGTAAAACACCTTTGCGGGTTCCATAACTATCTGTGATGCCATTGCCATCCGTATCGATAGCCATCCAGTCGTTTCCCGCCAACCAGACTACATATTGAACTGGCAGAGGTTTATCCAGACCGAATTGCCGCTTGAGTGATTCTGCTCTCTCGGCAGTCATCCGTCTCGAACGGCTAAATTGGGACAGAGGCCCACCTGGTGCTACATTTACCAGTGCAAACAGAAGAATGCTGACCAGTAATAGCATTGGGATGGCTTGAAGTAAACGCCGAACGATGTATTGTCCCATAATCACACCTTTCTAGGATTGAAGAGGAGAGGGGTTCAACCATCGAACCCCTCCCACTCACTCATCTAATCTAAGCATACATTTTTATTTACCTACTCAGAGACTGTCCAGTCTGCGACGTTCCAGGTCAAGATGTCAAATGCTGTGGGTTTGACACCCTGCATCCGGTCGGAAAGACCAAACATCTCGAGTGTTGAGAAAAGCTCAATTGCCGGCAGTTCTTCTTCAAGGATCCAGGCAATATCACAGAAGACTTCCATGCGATATTCTTCATCCGTTGAATAGAGCTCATCTACCAATGCAGCAACGGTTTCAGCTTCCTCACCTGTCCAGTTGGCCAGGTTCCATTCGCTATCCGAGGCATAGTAATAGTAATCCCAGAGGTAGCTTGTTGGATCAACACCTCCATAGCCGTTGTCCCACATATTGATATCGAAATTGCCAGCCAACTCGATTCCGCCATCCTCTACTTGGGCCCACAAGACAGCGCCTTCAACGATTGATAGCTTTGTCTCGATACCGAGAGCGGCCCAGGCCTCAGCGATGAATTGGTGTGCAAATTCCAGGGTTTCGCCGTATTCAGCATAGATCATGAATTCCATGGTCATTAAATCGCCTTCTTCAGCATACAGGCAGCCGTGGCATTCATTAACTCCATCACCATCTGTGTCTTCCCAGCCGGCTTCCTTGATCAAAGCCTTTGCTGCTTCCATGTCAAATGCTGGCCTAGGGATGCCACAGCTGTCTTCAAATGGAGGTCGGAAGAATTCAGACCAGACGGGTTCGCCGAATCCAAGGAAGATATCATTGATAATGGTATCGACATCAATCGCCATTCGCAGAGCCTTACGAACACGCTTATCTGCTAGGATTGGATGTGGTATCGTTTCTTCGCCTGGTGTATCGCCTCTCGCCTTAAGATTGGGGAATATTTTCATTACCCAGCGCTCAGTTGGCGATATTGCGAATTTTGTACCATTGCCTTCTTCCATGTAGGAAAGTGCGTTATTCTCAGCTGGCCAGTAGTGCACATCGGCGTCACCTTCATCCATCATCGCTCTCTTGACAGATTCTTGGGGAACGATCCTGAAAATAACTTCGTCGATGTAAGGTTTACCCTCTTCATAATAATTCTCATTACGAACAAAGGTCAGATGGTCATCTGCAACCCATTCTTGAAGGATATAAGGGCCGTCGCTCAACGGCTGGCGATTGCAATCCCACTCATAGTATCCCTGATCGGCATCACAGAAATGTTCAGCAAAAATGGGGAAATCTTCTCCACCAAAGTGAATTGCGTACTCAGGATTCGGATAATAGTATTTCACTTCGATTGTGAAATCATCTATTTTCTTAACATATTCGGTTGCATCTGTTGCTGACGACCAGATTTCCGCGGCTAGAAATGCATCCCAGGTGAAGATCACATCATCGGCGGTAACCTGCTCACCATCTTCCCAGTAGACATCCTCGCGAAGATGCCAGGTAACGACCGTCTCCCAGGTCTCCTCATCCATGACCACGCCGCCGTTTTCGACGGTGGGTATTTCAGTAGCCAATTCTGGGAAGTAATTACCCAGGTCATCAATTTCCGCTACAGAAAGCATCACCATCTCACTTATTGCTTCTTCAAAACCCGTACCCGCGCCATATCCGTGGAATTCCGCTGGATTATCGGGAATAAGAATTATGATACTGGTCTTCGCTGCAGGTTCATCAGCTGCAGGCTCATCCGCTGCAGGCTCATCCGCTACGGGCTGATCGGGCAGCGTCTCCTGGGGTGGAGAGCAACCGACAACGAATGCTGCCACTATGAAAAACGTGACCACTAAGGTAATAAATCTGTATCGTCCTAAATGTGCCATCTTTTCCTCCTGGTGAGTTGATTTGGTCAAACTTTCTGTTTTCATTTACAGTTAAAAAATAGTTCAGTTTTCTCAAATCATTAAAGGGGAACTGATCAACCAATAATTACCTGAACCAATTTCGTTCAGAGTACCTTCAGCAAGATTACCTGCAAATACCTGTCATAAATCCTCCTTCTCCCATTAGATATCTTTGCTTATGTCTGCTCGAGGGAAACTTTTTTATCCTCAACACCTGGTGGAAGCCAGGTATCCAGGTCTTTGATCTTCACAGGAAGCAAAAAGGACTGGGTCCGCCTTACACCGGGTATCTTTCCTAGTTTTTCAGTCACAAAATTAAATAATTCCTCAATGCTCCGCACCCGGAGAGAAATACTGACATCACACTCCCCGGTGGAGCAAGCAACATAACTGACCTGGGGAAAATTGGCGGCAATCTCGGCCACTTCCCGGACCTGTCCAGGTTCCACCTCAACAAATACGTCTGCCATCACTCCATAACCAACCATTTCGGGATTAACGACAGCCCTGACATTGATAATGCCGTGTTCAGTCAAGGCATTGATACGATTGGTAACCGTCCGGGCAGAGACATCTCCCAGTATCCTGGCTATTTCAGCGCTGGGCATGCGCCCATCCTCATTAAGCAAAGATATGATCTGCCAATCAAAATCATCAGGCTCATACATGGGCTTGCCTCATTTAGAAGGTTTCACGAAATATAACAATACTGTTACAAGGATATCGTACAGTTACCGAAATGTCAATGCTTTTGTGTTTTTATTTTACTTTCGGATATAAATATTGCTTTTTCTTGAAGATACAGAAATTACATGGTATGATTATTTTGTCATTTGTTAGGAAGCACTATGGTCTGAATATGCAAATGATTTCTCAATTCAGAAAGGGTGGAAATAATTTCCTCTCTAGGAAAAAGGGCGATCTCATGAATAATCCAAAATCTACATTAATTCTCAGAAATGGGTCAATTTACACTGTCCATCAGGATCAACCCTGGGCGGAAGCTATTGTGATCCGGGATGGTCTGATCGAGTACGTTGGACCAGATGAGGGAGCGGACCCATATATCAACCCAGACACACAGATCATTGATCTGGAGCGAAAAATGGTCCTGCCGGGATTTGTAGACGCGCATGCTCATCCTTCACAAGGCATGGATCTGGTGGGTAATATCAGTCTGTATGCAGAAGCTTCTCTCGATGATTATGTTCAGGTAATCTCTGATTTTGTAAAAAACCACCCTGAGAGAGATTTCTATCGTGGAAGCGGATGGGCTGACACATTTTTCTCAAACCGGGGGCCAGGAAAAGAAGCCCTGGATAACATTCTGCCAGACCGGCCAATTGCCCTGGTATCTTATGATGGTCATTCTATGTGGGTCAACTCCGTCACCCTGAAAATGGCAAACATAATCAAAGACACTCTGGATCCGGATGGGGGAAGAATTGAAAGGAATCCAGAAACAGGGGAACCAACCGGCACTTTGCGTGAAACAGCCTTTAAATTAGTCGAGGATGTCATCCCCGACTACTCCCTGGAAGAACGCAAGAATGCTCTCGTGGAGTACCAGAAAATGGCTGCCAAAGCGGGGGTCACCTTGGTCCATGATGCAATGCTGGATGCAGAATCTACAGCTGCGTTCAACGAGCTCGCCAGGGAAGGTAATTTGAAGATCCGCTTCAGAGGCTCAATCACTCTGGAGGCAGACAAAGAGCTCAAGGCCCAGGTTGACTACGTACTTTCTGAAAAAGGGAAAAATACTCACCCTTACTTCCAAACCCTTTCAGGTAAGATTTTCGTAGATGGGGTCATTGAGGGCGGTACCGCTTACTTACTTGAACCCTATGCTCATCAACCAGATTTCCGGGGAGAGCCGATCTGGGATCCAAAATTATTAAATGAAGTATGTGCCTTGCTTGACAAAGAGAAGATCCAAATACACCTTCATGTCATTGGAGATGCCGCAGCCCGCATCACTCTCGACGCCATCGAACATGCCAGGAATAAAAATGGGAAGTGGGATTCCCGTCATTCGATCACTCACATGCATCTGGTCGATCAGGCCGATATCCCCCGCTTTAAAAATCTGGATATTGTTGGACTGCCCCAGCCGTTCTGGTTCAAAGTGGATGATTATTATGACGAGCTTGCCCTGCCTTACCTCGGGCAGGAACGGGCGGACAGGCAGTATCCCATGCAGAGCTTGATTGATTCAGGCGTTGTGATGGCATCCAGCAGCGATTTTCCAGTGACCATTCCCTTCGACCCGCTGATCGCCATTCAGACCGGCATGACAAGAAATTCGATTCAAGAAACAGAAAATCGTGTTTTATGGCCTGAAGAAAGGTCCAGTCTTGAAGATCTGATTCGCAGCTTTACCTATAATGGGGCCTACGCAAATTTCCTCGAGGATGAAGTGGGATCCCTGGAAGTCGATAAAAAAGCGGATTTGATCGTTTTGGATCAAAATCTTTTTGATATTCCCGTAGATAAAATTGCGAAAGTAAAAGTACTCCTTACCATGGTTGAAGGCAATATTGTTTATCAAGGAAGTGAATTCCCGAGAGAATTTCAATGAAGTACTTCTCGCCTGTATACAAACCAGGAAAAAATATCCGGCCTCCTGATTTGTACGAATATTCCCCCGATAATTTCTGGTTCAAGGCAGCTGGCCTTGAAAACCAAATCATTAACGAGCCTCTCCGCGGCAGGCACAAAGCCGATGTGGTCATCCTGGGAGGAGGTTTTACTGGTCTGTCTGCGGCCTTTAACATTCGTAAAAAATACCCGGAAAAGAAGATCGTGCTCCTGGAAGGTGCCTGCTGCGGTTATGGTGCCAGCGGCAGGAATGGGGGTTTCTGCATCACTACCTCCCTGCTGGATTGGGAGCAGGAAGATCCAGAAAAAAGGATGGAGGATCTCGAGGTATCATCCTTTGGAATTCAACAAATCAAATCTTTTATAACTGATTATGGCGCTAGCTTTGATTTTAATGAATCCGGCATGCTCGAAGTTGTACTGGATGAAAAAGAAATCCAGCTCTTGGAAGAATACCATATTATATTACAGAAATTTGGCCTTGAATCAACTCTGCTGGACAGGAAAGAACTGGAAAAGATCATCAGATCCCCTCGTTTTATCTCTGGTATCAGGCTTCCCTTTGGAGCAACCCTGAATCCAGCCAAGCTGGCCCGGGAAATGAAAAGGATCATTGAAGATCTGGGTGTTGAGGTCCGGGAAAAAACTATCATAACCAGGGTAACACCGGGAAAAATGAACCAGGTGGAGACGGAACTTGGGGATATCGAGGCGCCTTTCATGGTCGTGGCATTAAACGCTTATGGGCACAAAATTGGCTTCTTCAAGAATCGCGTTTTTCCGGTTAGCGTATTTCAGATCGCTACAGAACCCTTAAGTGATAAAGAATGGGATTCTATTGGCTGGGAAAAGAGGTTTGGATTATCCGATTTTCGAACTCTTTTTAGCTACAGCGCCAGAACCGCGGATGGGCGCATTGTGATTGGTGGTTCCGATTTCACATACTATGACAACGATTCCCTGAGTACGGGAAATGACAAGTTAGTCATGGTAAAAATTGAAAGGGATTTGTTCTCTTTTTTCCCGCAACTGGAAGGACTAGCCATAGATCATGCCTGGGGAGGAGTAACCTCTTATTCACTAGGCAGAGGCGCTAAAGTTGGCACTTTGGGGGATGAAGGGAATATATTCTACGCCACGGGTTTTAACGAAGGAGTACCTACCACACAGATCGCCGGAAGGATGATCGCCGACCTGATGGCAAAAGATTCAACAATTTTTTCAAACCACTTTATCATCAATCAAAAGATTCCCTATGCGGGCCCACGATTCATGCGAGGTTATTTTGCCAAGGCGATTAAATGGTCAATTAATAAACTGAACTACTCTCCCCTGCATCAATAAGAAAATCCCGCTCCAGTCACAGACAAATCAAGGGCGATAGTACCAGCAATGAAGATCTCATTCAAGAACTTTTTTACTTTTTCC
>Ga0136651_10000849_pt1 | contig 16978 bp, 19 predicted proteins | sample Mar14236cmmetaG_FD_94867 | JGI IMG/M metagenome (GOLD analysis project Ga0136651, IMG submission 94867) | Marine hydrothermal vent microbial communities from Guaymas Basin, Gulf of California to study Microbial Dark Matter (Phase II) - Marker... ...
GATTCAGAAATACTATTGATGATAAAGTAAGCGTATATTTGAGAAGGAAGAACGCTTCTCAAGAAGGTTTATTTAATGCAATATTAACTAAGTAAAGGAGGTAGGAGAATGATACGAATATTGTGCGCTCTTTGTAAGACTGATATGAGATGTGACGTTCAACAGTTCGGAGATGATGTGAGTGTTAAGATACACCCCTGCGACTGTGATGAAGGTCAAGCTCTCTACGATCATAAGATGTGCAAAGACTGTGAAGTAGGAGAGGAGACTATGGAGGAGAATATTGAACTTAAGAGAAAACTTAAAAGATTAAAGGAGGTACTAAGTGATTAGTGTGGATTGTGGCAGTTGTCATAAATGCTGTCAATGGGGTAAGTCAATACGGCTGATCCCTGACCATCCGTTGATTAGAGCGGAGGAGAACGGTGATTGTATTCACCTATGTGAGAAGGGGTGCACTTTGTTTAATACAGAGGATAGACCTGACGTATGTGAGAGATTCTCATGTGTCGAATTGGTAAAGGATATGGAACTTGACCCATTGATGAGGGTCTTAATGGAGGGAATAAGGAGAACCGTAAATGACAAAGAAGAAGAATAAATTACAGGACGACATGGCAAGATGGATGATTGACAATACTGTTGGGATACGACTGATGCCGTTATTGGCTACAGAGCCAGAGGCTGCGACTAAGCTGGCGGGTATCCTTAAACGCATGATACAGGACTTGTATTTGCTGCCTAAATACAAGAAAGAAAGTGCGATAGTATTCGTAACAGATGCTACCAAAAGTATGGAAGACCTGGTAGACTTGTATATCAAAACTAAAGCAGCTAAGTACATTGAGGAGGGGTTGCCCAAGAGGTCGCCTATCATTATGTCTGCACCAGGTGGTATGCCTACTGGAGGAATGCCACGAAAGATGAACTAACTAACCTGAGGTGGTCGGCACCGACCACCTCGAGGAGCCGAACCAACTAAAGGAGGAAATTATGGCAAGAAAAGAATTCAAGATGACTGATGCTCAATGGGATGCTTTAATAGAAGCCTGTAAGCCAGTCAGGTATATTATAGTAGCAGGGCATGAACCAGCCAGCCCACAAGAAAACGCTAACCGAGCATGGAAAGCATTGGGAAAAGAACTGGGATTCGAGTTTATGACAGTACAGCCTGTATCAGGCAAAGATTCTAAATGTTTTACAGCGGAGGAGACAGAAAATGAGCGATGAAAAATTACCGTATAAAGTAACAACGCTACAAGTAGCATCAGTAGCATCTTACTTATCCTCTGAGTCAGGAAAAGTATTAAGATCGATAACTAAAACAGGGGCTCCCGATAATGTGGCATCCGTGGAATTGCTTGAACGGATGGAGACTATCATAAGAACAGCAACCAACAAGATGTTTGAAGAAAGGTCAGCAGGGGACATGATGAGAGAAATGATGGCGTCTATTTTAGAGAATATAAAGGAGGATAAGTCTACTTCCCAATCCTTGACCCCACGTAAAGACTAATGATAGAAGCGATTGAGGATACTAAACCTATTAACATTTTAGTTTTCATATCACTCAATTCGCTTCCCCCTAAGAGCACGTTAATCAGTGGCAGGATTAGAACTACCATAATTCCTATGGCTAATCCTGCCACTATAATATCTACTGGTTCCCAATCTTTCACTTAGTGGCTTCCAGTACCTTCGGCAAATCTCTACATTCCCCACACACCTCAAGGCTTATCCTCTTATCACTCTTGACATACCTCACACTCTGCTCTCCTGTCATACAACATCCTGATAAGAACAGAGCTATCCATACTACCATAATAAATTTCATACGTTTCTCCTTAATTGTGGATTTAGGGTTTAGGGACATGGACGTCCATGACTCCATCCCCATCCTGATCAATGTTAATGCTGTCCGCATCCTCGGTAACTACCGTAGTGCCGTTGTCGGAAATCACCGTATCTGGTAGCCCGTCATTATCCAAGTCTTCGTAGGCATTAATACCTCCTCCCGTAATCACTCCTCCAGCTACGCACCAGAACTGATAGAGCATATCGTTCAATGCTCCAGTGTAGCCTTGTGCTGTTAAGAACTCCAGCCACATATCATTCACCTGCTCGGTGCCGACCACCCCCTGAGCAATCAGGAACTCATGTTCGGCATCATTTATCTGACCCGCAGTCGCTCCGTTTGTTTGGTAGTACACCAGCAATAGATCATTGATCTGACCTACCCCTCCAAGTGCCGTTCTTATACAATCATTTATCTGCATAACATTCTCCTATTCTCCTATTATAGTGAGGTGGTCGTCACCGACCACCTCTGTTATTCTCCTTAGGATGTTCTCATTATATAAGCTAAGTTATAATACAGGGGTCTAAACGCCTCGCCACTTCCTACTTCACCAGTAGTTCCAGTGATCGGATGGGTGTGAGTCTCTGAAGCAGTTCGACCTGTGATATTATGAGAGTGTGCTCCGTCAGTCTCAGTTGGTCTATACTGCGTACCCCCCTCTCCCGGTCCGTACATAAACTTATCCCCGCTCATATCAGATTCGGATACGAGGAGGTTATGCTCATGGTCGCTGTTATCATTATCTGCTTCAAGGTCACCGTTACCATGATCATGAGCTTGGTCACCTGCTGCCATACCACTGCCATCATGGGCATGAGCGGGTAGCATAGCCTCTGTTATAATTTCTGACCCGCCAGTAACTCCGAGTCCCTCCTCTGTAATAGTGCCTTTTATAAATCTATCTCCTAAATTAGGAGTGCCATTCCCCCCATCACATATAGACCAGTTGGCGGGTATGTCAGCAAATAACCCAGAGTACATAATGATGCCGCCAACAGGCGTTTCACCAGCACCCCCACCACTTGACTGAGCATCAACATAAGCTTTGTTAGCGAGATCAGCGTCATTAACAGGAGCAGGAGCATACCGTGGAACTATCTGAAAGAGTGCCACACCATTTGTGAATTGTAAAGCTAATACAGCTCCAAGGTGTATCCGAGTCTCTGGGTCAGCAAAATCACTCTGACCGAATACGGCTCTATCCGCTCCATCGATATAAGCCAGAGTAATATCACCGTCTCCTGCCACATTTCTACCTCGTAACGCTATGCCATTAGCCAGGGTAATAGCCCCGTTCATCTGTCCACCTGACCTATCCAGTTTACCTGCAATAGCTGCATCTGCTGCCTGATTCCAGACCTGGACATTAACTCCTTTAATGGTAGTATTGGAGTCGTCAAAGCTGACTTGTGTGGCGGGCTTGGTGGAAGCTAACAACCCATCGACATATGCCTTGTTGGTAAGATCAGCTACGTTAACAGGAGCAGGAGCATACCGTGGAGGTAGACTAAAAGTTGTAGAGTCGCTTAAAATCTCCATTACCAGTACACGGCTTGAGTAAAAACGCATTCGTGCACTTGGTATATCAGATTCTCCAAACCTTATAATGTCATCAGCTCCGAGAACTATTAAAGACGCTAATGCATCTCCAACGAAATTTTCACCGGACAATCTCACATTATTCCGCAAAACTATATTACCCGATACTTCTCCACCAGACTTGTCAAACTTGCTTGCTACCAAAGTATCCATATTCTGGTTGAAGGTCTGGAGTTCGTCACCCTTTACAGCAGTTCCAGTGTCATCAAACACTACATCAGAAGCAAGGACTGTCTGGCTGGCAAAACCTGTGTACAAGTACCACCCTATTGGTAGTCCACCCGTACCATCAGCGTATATGGTAGCATCCCCATTGGTTACATCCATTAGCTCATACAATCCCGTATCAGGATTCAAGAGGTTTATCTGATTCAAGGCGGGCTCATCATCACAGGCTACCACTACCATAATATGTCCAGATTCAGGGACATAAGAGGTGAATCTTTCTGATGGATTTCGTGTATCAGGCTCAACACAAGCGGACTCTGGTACTCCATAGTTTTGTTTTGGACAACGGTTATGCCCTTCAAAGGCGGCTATGTAGGTCAAGGCTCCACTCACTGGCATCTGGTCAAGCGGCACTAACGCCTCAGCATCAAGCTTAACCATACCATTAGGTATATTCACTAAGGGTCGGAGAGACAAGTTGTTGTCAGTCGGTTCGTCAACTACAAGCATCTGAACATCAGCGGAAACAACACTTTTAATAACATCAATAGTAGGTAACTGAGTAAGAAGAATCTTTCCATTACTGTCAAGCTTAGGCATACCGTTAGCCACGTTAGTAATAGGATCGATAGTCCACTCATTATCAGCGGGTCGGGTTATGTTCAATATGTCCGTGTCGTCTGTTACGATACTGGTAGCAGCAGTAACAGGCATCAACCCCTCTTCAATCTTACCTGCAGGGTCTATCTTTACCATACCCCCTGGAACTCCGACTATCGGGTTAATAGACCGATACCTTTCTTGCGGTGTAGTTATACCTAACATCAAAGGATCGCCTGATTGTATTTCTACCAGTCCTCCATCACCTGCTTTAACCGCCCAGTGATAAGCAGAGAATCCTGTTGGATGGATTCCATCATCTACGGGGACATCTACATCTTCCTGCGCCCACTTTTCAGCCATACCAGTATAATATGCTGACAGATTTGCGGCATTAGAAGAATCAACCGCACCTTGTTCAGACTGATCTGCAAGAGCCGTAAATGTGCCTATCCCAGGCTGGTTCTCCAGTCCTTTTTCATCCGCTGTCCAGGCTAAGACTTTACCCGCATCTGGAGGAGGCATATAAAAGTCTTCCTGCGCCCCAGGATTATTCACTGGATTCTTCCACGCCCTGTTAAGAGTCTCCTGTAATTGCTGTGCTATCCAGGTCAGCTTGTCCAGCGCATTCTCATGTGACTTAGCAGGGAACGGACCATACACTGGATAGACTTTCTCCTGTGTAAGGGGCATAATCCTCATAAGAGTCAGAACCTCTATCTGCTCTAACGGGGGAGTATCGAAGATTACTTCTCCGCCTAATGGGTCACCAAGTCCTGTCATGGTGAAAGGTTCAAGATACTGGACTCCATCAGCAAATACTACCATAAGGTCTATGCTGTCGACTTGGAAATCATACGGAAACGAGACCTCGATTCCGTCAGGGTCGTGGTCTATCCTATTACTTTCAGTTGTTACTGTAGTAGGGATGATAGTCATTGTTGCTCCTCCTTAGTAGTCGGTAATGACTACTTACTTAAATGGATTTATATCTGGTAATCTCTGTTCTTCTATGAATCTTCCACGACCTTCATCAGCCATTCGCTGATTTAACTGCGACTGTTTATCAAAGTACCGAGGATCAGTTAACTGATGTAGTGTCTTACCCACTGTATGATCCCACGCTGCCCTCGTATAAGGCAGTCTGTTAAAGAAAGTATTCCGCTCTACAAAAGACAACACTCTTCCTCTGGAAGCGTGGTACTTTTCTAAGGTGCCCCAAAACTTTTCAGCTGCCGTACCTGGCTCATCCTTCAACTGCCATAAGGGGGCGAAAGCTAACGTAAATGCCTCTGCTCCCATCCCTATTCCCGGACCGAGAAGTTTGCCGCTTACCCCACCATAGAGAGTCGGGTCGGTCATAAAGAAATCTCCTATTACAGGAGCTAACCCGGTCTTATTTACACACTCCATAACGTATGACCAATTCACAGATCCATCTTGATCTACGAGTTTCTTAGGATCGTTGCCCATAGCTATTTGAGCCATAGAGATACTTGCGTGACCCATGGAAACACCACTGAAAAATAGCATCGGGCCGTACATCGCTTGCGACCCACCTTGAGCTACAGAGTCTATCATCCTTACCCAGTGAGTTGTCAACTGAGACGCGCTGAACCCTTGAAATTGGGTAATGGTAGCTATAAGTGCTTCTTTTCCACTCCCTCTTTCCGACCTACCTGACATCCATGAGGCGGCTCTCGTACTCATTTCAGGAACCATAAGACCCATTTCAGAAAACACGGTAGACATAACCTTCATTTTTAAATCGTCTGGCACTATATCCATATTAACGTCTACAAACTTAACTCCCTCTATGGTAGTGATGGCTTGCTGCATTATGGCGTACTCTTCTTTCGTGATTCCGTACCTTGCCATAGTTCTGCCCCAAGCTCCACTCAATTTATTGGTAGCCATAGAGCCGAGGGTATCGAGTCCCGCATTACGCTTCATCATGTTTGTCCAGGGAGTCAACATAGAAATTCGAGTAGACAGGTTAGCCGCATTCTTAAAAAACTTATGAGCTGACATATTTTTCCATTCTGTCTCAGTGGATAAATACCTCATACTGTCGTCTATGATCAAGCCTAATTTTCGAGCAGTCTCTTTTGCTCCAGGCTTAGTTGGGTCGATTCTACTCAGTATACGTTGTGTCCTAACAAAGGGTTTGTAGCCACTAAAGAATTTAGTTACATTTGTAAAACTAACATCTGACGTAGCGGTTATAGCTGTGAATGGTAGCTTGCTAATGACCATAAGAGATCGCACATCACCTAATAACTTAGATACCAGCATTGGTTCTCCTGCTAACGGCTTGTTGATTAAACGATCAAACATATGTCGAGCTGTTAGGGAAACATTCTTCGAATCCAGTTTAGCGTCCGTCCTGTTTGCTAACCATCTGAAATTGTCTTCATAGTCTAATCCGAACCTTTTGACAGCTGCGTACTCCCGTGCTACCATATCAAACTTTCGAGTCATTCCGTCATACACGGTATCAGAGGCTCCTGCAGCTTTCATATACTCTATAACCCCGTCTCCATCTGTCGGCTGTAAGATTCGTTCTTTCAGGAAACCTTTTCGGTAGTCGGGACCGAGCACCTTGCGTAACATTTCATCATCTGGAAGGGCGTCCTGAGATACAATGTTCTTATACATCGTGCTCAGAATCTTGTCTTGAGTTATGCCCTTGGACACCTGTGTTGGGGTAGGTATAATCTTTCCTGCCATGCCTGTGTCCTTGATTAACTCGACCCATGCAAGCTCTCCCATTTTCTTTATCTTACCCGCATCATGCTTGATAGGTACGCCGTAATCGGGTATGTAAGACACATCTAACCCCACTTCTTCTAACATATTGTACATAAGATCATCAGCATCTTGAAGAGCTTTAGCTGCTAACTCTGCTTGTTTCTGTACCCCCTCCGCTCCTTTACTCAGACCTCTTCTGCCTTCATAATAGGCTTTCATGGTAGCTCGGACTAACCTGCCTGCTGCCTGACCTCGAAAGAATTTAGGATTGACTGCTTTTAAGAAGTCCCCTCCTACCGTCTCCAATCGGCTTCGAGCTGCCATTATATCCGTGTCCATTGAGGTGCCTTTACCTTGAGTCTTGTACCCTCTCCCTGACAACTCATCTTGTAGGGCTGCTTTAGTATCTGGTCTACCCTCATGGTATTTCTCTAACCTGGCTCGAACTTCAGCCCTATTCTTTAATTCAGCTTGTCGAACCACCTGATTCTTAGCTGTTCGTTTAACGATATCATCGAACAGTTCCTTATCCCCCTGCTCGACTGCATCCATTAATTCTTCTCGTATCTCCTTAGGGAGGTTTGAGCTATTTATTAAACTTTCGCAATCTGCCATGTTGCCTCCTTAAATAGTACAATCTATGAATTTTTTAAGATGCTCAGCCGCATTTGCTGCATCTTGCATTTCTGGTTCCGCTTCTTTTAAGTGCCTTGCTACCACAGGATCGATTTCTGGTTCGGGTGCGTCAGGTGCTCGTTGCCGACTACCTAACATCTCGAACTCATCGAGTTCGTCAGGAGTCAGATTCTCTTTAGCATCAAGTTCGTCAAGTCTTGTGGTATCTTGACGTTGCTGCAAATTCTCCATGTCCTCAAAGTCGTCTATGGATAGAGCTTGTTTAGCATCTTCGGGGTCTACGAAGTCATCTATTGTAGCACTCCCTGGCGGGCGACCATCTCTGGTTCGGTTAACGTTAGCAACTTCATCTATGAACTCTGTAGCAGAATCTTCTGGAACCATCTCTTTTCCATCTCGTACTAATTTTACATCAGGTTCTACGACACTCTCGAAGCCTTCGTCTTTTGCTTTTTTAGAAAACTTATCAAGCCAGGGGAGTTCTATGTCTCTTAACTTAAGCGATGTAGCCCCACCAATGACACTGGCTAAGCCGACAGTCAAGATTCCGTTTATAAACATATCACCCTTACCGTATTTAATTCCTGCCCGTTCCTTCTGGTTAGCAATTATGGGCTGAGCTACAAACTGAGTAGCGGTCTCTGCTATCCCTACTCGTAGAAATGCTTGAGCAAAAGATGATGCACCTAACGTTCCTGAGATCATGCCAGGCCAGTTAACGGGACTAAGTAGAGGAGTCACTATCTGAGCTGCCCAATAGCCTACGTCTCCAAGTATCCCAGACTGCTCTCGCATATCGTTATCCTCGTCCATCTTCCTGTCATTTTCAGACTTAACTGCAGCCCAATAGTCCTCGACTTTAGGGTATCCGTATATCTCTGTCTGAGTATTCATGAACTCCAGTTTTTCATCCGTATCTAACTTCATTATGAACTCATAATCGTCTTCTGATATGTTCCCAGACTCGACATCTTTATACAGTTGGTTGTCGATAGCTTCATCTGTTTCAGGCTTAGTCTGTAGAAGAGGGATGTTACCCTCTCTACGTGCCTGAGATGCCGACATTAAAAAATTGTCAATCATCCCTGGCTTGTCTTGACGTCCTGTATAAGCAGGACTATCGAATGTTATTTCATCTGCCATGCTATCTCCTTACAGTAGTTGGTGCCGACTATCTGGGCGGTAACCAGGTTGAAGTTTATCTATTGTCTGTTTTCTACCCATCTTAAATCCGAGGGAACTCGATACATCCTCTTTGCGTTTCTTCAAATTTGCAGCCTTAACTTTCGCATTGTATTCCTGATCAGATAAGTCTCCATACTTTCCGAATACTCCTCCCCCTTTTCGTGATACGTAGCTACCCGCATCAGGTACTGAGAATATAAATTCTGCTCCGTTCCCATACTTTACAGGAGCCAGCTTACTACCATCAGTTGACACACCCACAAGACGGTATCTGTTAAAACCAATACTTATTAAAGTCAGTTCACCTTCACGGATATCCGTTAGCATTTTCTCATATGTCAAGCCCCCTGCTAACGGTTTAGCGTTACGATAGGTAGCGTGATGAATGTTGTCTACTTTAGCTTTAAAAGTTTCGGTAGTCTCTCCCCGTTCAGTAGGCAATACTACCATATTATTATATATTACTGGCTTCCCGCCGAATACCGTCTTGTACGCCCTTTTGGCATAAACCGATCTGGCTGTCTCACTGGTATCGTGAGCTTGCATTTTGTGCCAGATATAAGAATCTGTCATAGCTTCCATCCAGTCATTTTGCACATCGCCCAACGCAAACTGCTTGCCCATTTGTCGTTCAATCTGAGCTTTACGACTTCGCAGCTGAAGACCTTTGGTAAAATCGAAAGAAGAGCCTCTTTTAGATCGACCTATCATTATGCTCTCTGCTGCTGTTTTTGCGTCTGGAGTTCCCTCTGCCATAATCTGACCTGCTATTACGAGAGAGCCTGACAATCCTTTATTACCTAAGCGATTATAAAAATCTCTGGCTCCTTCTTTTCCCAGGGTTTCCACTACTGTCTGGGCGGATTGTAACTGCTTTTCTGGAGTAGCCTCAGATACCGTTTGGATATACTCTCCCATCATTTTAATGGGCATATTCCACCCTCTTTGTCCTGTATTGGTCAGGGCATACTGGTAGGCTGGCATGGACTGTTTCAAGTATCTTCCCAAATCATTCCCAAAGTAGTCCTCTGGTGGGGCAACGTACCCTCCCACTTCCAGGCTCTGAGCGAACCCATTCGGATCGTTCGCCATATCGTTGACTGATTTAGCCGCAGCATTTTCAAGGTAGCTCCTGTACTGCTCTTTCTTTTCAGGAGCATAGTCCATCCCATCCATAAACTTATCTATGACACCCTGCTTATAAGTAGGATGAGTCATTTGAATTAGAGGGATTACGGTTGAGGTTGCTTGAGACATCTCCAAATCCCTTTCTCGCTTTTTGTCCCCTCTCGCTTTTGTATAAGCCAGCTTAATATCAAAATTTTGTATAGTAGTGCCGTCTACTGCCTGGTCAATCGCAAGATCAATATTCTCATTCATAACTTTATCGTTCGCTATAAGAGTTGCTGCATCTGCGGCTTTAACTTTATTTAGGGCGGTTTCCAGTTCTATAACAACTGTGTTTTTACTTCCCCCTAAATGAGACATAACATAAGGGTCGTTATCTTTGATATCCTTTAAACGCTTCTCTATTCTCCCTCGATCTTTACTTGCAGCTATATCTTTAGCTTGCACCACTTGGCGATTTTTTAGTATATCATCTCTCATTGTCATTTTTACTTCCGGTGTAGCTGACGAAGTAGCTACATACGTGAGAGCTGCATCCCATTCTTTTGTATTCACGAAATGGTTTGTAGTTGCAATCAACGTAGCTTTAGATTGAACTCCTTGAGCTATCTGAGCCTTAGCAACATTTTTCTGATATCGCTCAACGGCAACTTTCATCTCCGCAGCTTTCCATTCAATACGCGTTCTTTCATCAGAAATAGCATTACCGTATGTTTCAATACGCTTTTTATCATTGTAAAAATCTATCTCTGGCTGAACTTGATGCCGATCTACTATGGGAGTTTGATCAGGGTCAATGCCTACCTGAGCTAATACTTCTGGAGGTACGTCACTACTCGACATTTTAAGAGAAGTACTCTGGTTCCTATCTTCTGCGATTTTAGATAGGATAGAGCCAGAAGTAGCCGCAGAAGCTTGATCCGTAGCTACGTTCTCATTGTATACCTTATTCTGTTCTGCCAGAGCTTTAGTTTTAGCAATACGATCCGCTTTCTTTAGATCACCCAACCTCTTAGCCAGCCGATCCCGATCAGCTTGATTCTTCTCTTCTTCTCGTGCTGCGGCTGCTTGCTTATCCTGATACTGTCCATACGCTTGATTGGCAAGCCTGGCTGCTCCAACAATCATAGCTCCTCGCCCGCCTTCAGCTACTATGGCTGCGGCTGTAGGAGTCTGACTATGAACCATACGACTCATTCCACCAACTTCATCTATTTTTGGTAACTTCATAGTACCCTCCTTATCCGAAAAGTCCTAAACCCATGGATGCGAGACTCATAGCATTACCAAAATTTGCTGATGCTGCTTGAGCGGATGCTACCTCACCTGCTAATATAGCGGCGTTGTATTTAGATGCACCTACTTTATCAAGCCAGTCTAACTCATCTGCGCCTGACTGTTCGAGAGATTCGAGATACAACTCCGAAGTGCTCCCACCTACTCCAGTAGAAGCCGCTTTGGCTCTGGCCAAAGACTGCCTGTAGTCCAAGTCTTTCTCTAAACGCCGTTTTTCTTCTGCAGTATTCTGCGCTTCAATAGCTGCATTAGCTTTTGCTTGAGCTTCTGCAGCCTTTTCCGCTTTAGTCGTTCCACCAAATACTCCTTTAACCATATCTATTAAACCACCCATCTTACTCCCCCTTATGGTAGTCTGTGCCGACTACCTTATATTCTTGTGAATACCCGATCATGTCTTGCCCTTCTGATCCTGCTTTCGTCATTACGTATTCGGGAACAAACCCAAACAGATCAATCCATCGCTTAAAATCTTCGTAACGATCATCAACCAGAGCATACACTTTTCGAGAATTATGAAAAGCTACGGCTATCTTAAGAGCTTCACGTACTTCTTTAGCTAACTTAAGACCGTGACCCTTTACTTTATCGCTTACTAACATATAGACTACCCCACACCCTTTCCACATTTCGGAGAATCCCATGATGGCGACCACTTCTTCTTCAAGAACGAAAGTAAAAGAAAGGTTACTTGAGAAAAATCCATTCATCTCAGAAGTACCAGTTTCCTTCCACTCTGCTTTATCCACATCACCCGATTCATATGTCCGTACTACCATAAAATATCCTTTCTTTAATTCTGGTCTATTTCTCCGTATATCCCTATGAGCAAGGTTCTCAAAGGTAAATCTTGTTCTATCGTTATAACAGGACTTTCGTCCCACCCCGTATTTGCCACTTTTACATTCTCTGTTGTAGCAGGCTGAATCTCATTCATAGCCGCATGACCTCTACGTTCTGGAGGACGCCTGCCATTAATCAGAGGTTTCCAAGAATCTTGAATACGGGCATAAATCTTAACCCACCGCTTCTTGGCTTTCAATGCGCTGCCTTTCGTGAACCCTCCTGTTGACATACCGTCATCTCGTGGTAACGTAACCATTGTCGAAATAAACTGTAAGCCTATGTAAACATCATACGCCTCGTAATCCAAGACGAACGTACCATCTGGGGCAGGTGTTACATTATGGTGAACTGCTCCATTTGCCAGCACCTGACACAGCATACCTCCTAAGTGAGGAGCCACAAAAGTATCTGTTGCATCCTCTGGCTCAAGGATGAAATGCTGATAACTGTCCATCTTGACGTTATCATCCCCACCATCAACACGTTCCAGGGATAGCTGGTCGCCTGCTTCGTCTCTATCCACGAGTGCCCAGACTTCGTCTTTACCCGCATACGATAGAACACAGGAACTTATCACCTTCCCCTGAGTATTTCTTCTGAACCATCCTCCGACTTGAGCTTGAGGGGAGAAAGCACATCCGATCATTTCTTCTGCGGAGGTATCCGCAACTATGGTGCTGAACGGGTTAGCTGCATAATGAATGTGCGATATCAAGTTATCCTTGGTTATATGCTCGCTGCCAAAAGTAATATCTTTGGTAGCCCATGCTTCTTTTGTCCACTCATAACCCATAGATCGGAGCTTACGACCATCAGGAGACACGAACAAAATCTCATTTCCCACTTCTATAGCTTGCATCTGCAAACTTCCGTGAGTACTCTGCAACGTTGTCTGGATGTCACCAGGAACTATGAGACCGTCTTTAGAAGTTACGATGAACTCAGAGTTTTCAGTTCCGATAACTAAGTCCTTTGAACCAGCTATCCACATGATCCGACCTTTGCGTTCAATGAAGTAAGCAATAGCATCATCAGGAGCTGTGCCTGTTGTGAAATCCAAATAAGACCCAGTACCTTGGTCTTTTGATTTTGACGCCCAAAAATATTCCGGATCATCAGGCGCCCCACCTAAGTACAAGCGCCCCTGAAAAAATTCTATAGCTGCGGGATAGCTTCCTGCTACCCACTCTGCTGGAGGACTTACAAAAGCAGCATCAACTAAAGCCCATATTCGAGTGACTTTGTCATAAGATAACATCTGCATTACAGTTCCAGACGAAGTCATATATAAATCTAAAGTTCCTGGCGCCATTTTAGTTTGGATAGTAGCTATTTCAGAAGTGGTAGTCCAAGGAGAAAGGAAGGATATGATAGTAGGCGAGACACTGACATTGTGCCCCACTACCTTACTTATTATTTTTGCGTCTTCTCCGCCTTCAACCTCAATCTGTAACCACATCACCATTCCTGGATCGGACACTTCGGGGAGAACTACAGGCTCTTCTCCCGCGTAAATTGTAGCGGGAAGTATATCGTCTAACCCCTGAGCAGTCCCAATCCGTACTACCATTGGGCCTGCTCCTTCCGCAGTTTGGATTACAAATCTGTAGGGTTCGCTTGCTATAGTAGCTAAGTCCTGATAAATCCCCGCATTTTGGTTGGCGTTACCACCTGGATTTAGGGAACACGCCCCTCCTGCAAAGGTTACTTGAGCTGATCCTATGGCAATAGTCGACCAGTGGTCTCCACCATCCAGAAAATCTCCATTAGGTATGATGTTGTCAGCTTCTACAAAGCCATGTTGATCGTTTATGAAAACTGTTGTAGGAGTAACGGTGACTATGAACCCAGAAAAAGTGGAGATGTAGAAGGGGAATATTCTGCCAAATGTGCCGGGCATATCTACTATGAACTCAAAACCTTTCGCTGTTTCAATCGGTCCCTGGAGATGGATAAACCAATTTATTAGAGTCCTGACTCCGAACTTACGAACTTCCAAATCATATCGCATTTCTACTAAGGGAGATAACTCTCCTGCATGAAAGGCGTGTTGCACTGGTAAGATGACAGGCATTAGTATCGACCTCCGTTACCGAAGCCAAACCGTGCTCTGGTCAAGGTATTAGCTTTTACTTTCTGAGGCAGGCTCTGAACTCCGTCTGCTCCACTAGCCTGATCTGTTAACATTTCAAATTTCCCTCTTAGTTCTTTTTCCTGAGTTTTATCTCCGTTAAGAGGTACGCATATGTCCGCTGCTAACTGAGTTGCCGCCATATGTGTGAACTTAGCCGTATACAGATTAGGGTCATCTATATACGAAGTAAACTTTACCCATAGTTTCGCAGCATTAGCGTACAATTCTCTTTGTTCTTTTTCCCACTTTACTTCTCTCGTGAAATCGCTGCTACTGGATACCCACCGTACAGATACGCATTCAGGAGGAAGTTGAAAATGATTAGAGTAGTCGGTACCGACCATCTCCTGAGATAAGGGAACAAGTGCTTTCCGATCTCTGGCGAAAGTCCAATCGACTGCTTCCAAAGCCGCCTTAATAGATGTAGTATAATTCGCTATACACAGTTCAGCTTCAACGGTATCTTCATCCATGTCCATAATTAGATTAGCGCCTACCCATCCTAAAGCTATGTTACAAATATCTGTCTTTCTCATATCTCCTCCTTATGGTAGTCTGTGCCGACTACTTCGGAGCTGGCAGAATACCAGCTCCGACACTTTTATGCGGGATAGTGACCCTTATACTCCCGATAGAACTCTCTCAACAGAGTAAAAGCGGATTCCACCATCTGAGTTCCTCGTAAAGCAAATACATTAATTCCAATTCCAATTCCAACCATCTCAGACGTAATGCCCACCACAGAATCCCATGATGTGAGTCTGTTATACTCGGTCAAACTGTCAATGGGGGCAGCGGAATATAGCGGACCGTTACTTACAGGAGAAACATCTGGATTCAGCAAATCCCTGTCCCGAATCCCGTTCCATAGCCACCTCCAGCCATTGATCATTTCTATATCTCTATGAGGGGCTACATCATCCCCCATAAGAAGTATACACTCATTCGGCAATGCCGGAGACACCGATCCTACGGTAGATGACGCTACGCACGACCGTTTATCTGCTTGTCTATCAGGCATTACATTTATTTTAATTCGCCTTGCCATATTATCCTCTCTCCTGTATCTTTAAAGTTATACTACCATAAGGGCTATATCGTCGGAAGTCCTTGTCCGCCTGCCATAACTTTAGCAGCAGTTTCCACCAGTATGTCTGCTTTCTGGCGGTTATCTGCTTTCTCCTGCTGAACCTCTTTATCCCTGGCTACCCGTTTCTTTTCTCCTGCTTTCCAGGCTTCGGGGTTAAGTTTCTTAAGTACCTCTACGGTAGTGTGCAATTTTTTGGCGATCGCTTTAGGCGGAACATCTTGTGCCAGCCATTTATGGTATTTCGCGACGTCCATTCTATTCAAACCTTTTTTCATCTGTAGATCCTTTCCTGTTATAATTAATGTGGAAGGTAGTCGGTGACGACTACCCTCCTGTTAAGGTATATCTTAGAGAGTATCAGCCACGTGGAGGTGGACGATCTCTTCATCAATGGTTCTGGAGCAGCCTGCTGTGAACTGACTGAAAATCTGGATCATGTAAGAGAAACTTGGATTCTCTCCAATTCTTACAAAGATATCCTGATTCACAACCAGGGTCAAGGCTTTCGAGGTGAAAGCAAGGCAGGACAACTCACCAACTGCGGGAATCAAGAGACGGTTGGACAGAATCCAGGTGAAACCCATCCAGTTGGGAACGATACCGTAAGCACTCAAGTTCTGGAGTGCTTCACGTCTGACATAGTCAGCGCTGGTCTGTTCTGTCAACTGCAGAAGTTTACGAACCTGAACGGGACCGACCATCATGACTTTCGCCACGTCCATATCGATCTCATTGGACAGGAATTTCTCCTGAACTGCCGTCACCATGTCAAAGCTGATGGGAATTGTGCCGTCACCGACTACCTGAGCAGGCGGAAATACGATGGGAGTTCCTTCCCCATCGGAGGCGTCACCCGTAGCAGCTTCGATGATCAGATCATCATACTGCCGTGCCATCGCCATTGCCTGATTCTCTGTGTAAGCAGACTCAGGATCAACCAGCATCTGGACTTTATCCTCGTGCTCAGTGGTCATGGTGTGGGTAAAAGTCCTGGGTGTGGTCATACGTCTGTCCCAGGTGTCGTCAACAAAGCTGGTCGCTGTGCGGGGTGCTGTTTTCTCAATAGCATCTGTTGCAGCCAGTCTGTCATGCATGTACGCCTCGCCTGTACCCGCTTCCTCACCTACGTGTGGGCGGAGCTTAGCAAATTTCTGCTGAGCCAGGTGGATAACATTGTCTTTGTACTGATTGATGTAAGCCGAGCTAATTGTAATTGCCATTTTTGGTTCTCCTTAAATAAGGGGTTAATTGAAAAGCTTTTCATTGGCTACCTCCCTCATTAAGGAGACCGTGGGTTGTTCTACGTAGGACTATTACCGGCTACCCTGCGGCTTTTTCTTTTATTTCATATAATTCTTTCATTTTTGTCAATGCTGCTTTATGACCAGGAGCAGTTTTATCCCAATAAGCATGTTTCTTATTGTTCCTGATCTCATTAATTTTAGTATCAACTTGTTCTGATGTGAGTTTAATTTCATCATCATTGGCATCGTTTATCAAGTTCTTACCCTCGCCTTTGAACTTCTGAGCAAGACCAAATAGCCATTTATAATCGCTCACTGCACCTGCCCCATCTGTCAACATCTTAACTATGTTGTCAGGAGCATCCGTTAATTTAGCAATGTTCACAGCTACACTCATTCTTCTATTGTAGTCTGCTCCCCATTCTTTCTTTAACTCTGCATGA
>Ga0136651_10000850_pt1 | contig 16967 bp, 8 predicted proteins | sample Mar14236cmmetaG_FD_94867 | JGI IMG/M metagenome (GOLD analysis project Ga0136651, IMG submission 94867) | Marine hydrothermal vent microbial communities from Guaymas Basin, Gulf of California to study Microbial Dark Matter (Phase II) - Marker... ...
AACAGATGTGAAAGAGGTAAGGTATATAGCGATAGATGAATTTGCGATAAGAAAGGGGCATAAATATATGACAGTAATAATGGATCCGGAAAGAAGGAGAATCATTTATGTGAGAGAAGGCCGTTCACAGGAGAGTTTGGTTCCGTTTTTCCGGAGACTAATAAGACACGGAATAAATTTAATAAATTTACAACCTGCATTATATCAGGTACGCATTATTGTGATGAACCTTTTTTCTTATCTTTAATGCGCAATATCCTCTAAAAATAATATGTATTTTTATTCGCCTGGTTGAATTTTTCAATTCATAATACTTGGGATAAATTGTATTATTAGTTTGTGTTTTTTATATATCAGCTGTACCACATAGTTTTACAAAGAAGCACACAGTTTTATAGAGAAAAATAAAAATTAAAATGGAGATAGTTAAAAGATCAGTATTATTCAGTAGCTGTTTTTTATTAGTAAGTATAGTAAGCAGCTGCGGGTATGGAGGAAGGAAAAACTCAAAATCACAGGTAATCGATGAAAAAACCATAAAAGAGTGGTCCGCACCATACAGGAACTGGTATTATTATCCCGATTTGGTTATCCCAGCCAAACCGAATATACTAGGATTTGAAAATATAAAAATGACAGATGTCCCTACCGTTTTTAAAGTCAAGGGAAAGGATAAATGGTTGATGACCTTTATTGGTTTCGATGGTCAGGGCTACCAATCGTTTGTTGCAGAAAGCAATGATCTGGTTCACTGGGAGAACATGCAGTTAGCTATGGGGTATGGCCCTGAAGGTGAATTTGATCATGGAGGCGTGGTGCTGGGAGCATATCTTTATAAAAATTATAATATAAGATCTACGCGGGTCCTGAAGAAGAAAAAAGGGAAATATTATTCTCTTTACGGTTCTTACCCCCGTCAGGGAGGATATGAGCTGCGCCCTGGTTATGAAGGTATTGCCATGAGTGAAGATGGTATTACTTGGAAACGGGCTAAAAACGAACCCATTCTTTCGGTATATCAGGAGGATTGCGGAACCTGGGAAAAAGATTGTATTTATATGCCTTGGCTTCTTGAACACAAAGGCAAATATTATAACTTTTATAATGCAGCAGACGGACATATAGAACAAACAGGATTAGCTTTTTCTGATAATATGTTTGATTGGAAAAGATATAAAGGTAATCCGGTGATTCCCAATGGACCCAAAGGCAGTTATAATGAGAAATTTTCTTCTGACCCAAAGGTTTTTTGGGATAAAGATCACTGGGTTAGTTTCTTCTTTGGTTTAGGAAAAGGAGGTGCGCATATTATGATTGCATTTTCACGTAATTTATATAACTGGACAGTTGATCCCGATCCCTTATATAAAGCTGGGGGAAATCCTTCGGGCATTGATGGAAGATATGCGCATAAAATTTCACTTATCTGGAATCCGGGAAACAATACATATTACATGTATTATTGTGCAGTCGATAAAAAAGGGAAACGAGGCATTGGATTAATAACCAGTAAATCAATATTAGAATAAATGAAAAAAATTTTACTTACACTAATATGTGCTTCGTTACTATTCGGATTTACCTGTTTCAGTAACACTAATAAGTTTTTCAAAAAAGCAAAACCAGTGTGGGCTGCAGGAGCTCAGCTCGAAAAAAATCTTACCATTGGATTACATGCACTTATTGATATAAATGATTTTGAGAATGCTATTTTTAGCATCACGGCTTCATCCTGTTATAAGGCGTATATCAATGGAGAGTTTATTGGTTTTGGCCCCAGCATAGCAGCTCATGATTTTTTCAGGGTTGACCAATATGATCTTTCTGATAAATTAAAACCCGGTAAGAATGTGTTAGCCATAGTTGTGGCGGGTTATAATATAGATAGCTATTATATTCCCAATCAAAGCTCCTTTGTTCAGGCAGAAATGCTTGTTGACGGTAAAGTTGTTGCAGCAACGGTTTCTGCTCCTGAAAATAATGCCTTTCAATTCATTGCATCCGGACAAAGAAAGGTGGATGTAGAAAAATTTAGTTTTCAGAGAACATTTATGGAAGAGTATAATCTGAACCCAAAGTATAATGCCTGGATGACCAGTGCCGATTTGGATATTGAAATGTATAATGAGAGAAGAAGTCATGGACGGTGGAAGCACCCGGAGGGAAAGGATATCGTTAAAATAAGAGTGGAAGAAACAGATAAGAAGAATTTGTTGCCCCGCAGAGTAAAATACCCGGATTACTCCATTAAGAGTTATTCAAAAAAAAATGGTGAGAATATTTATGGATTTGATAAAATTTATACGGGATTCATTATTTGTAAACTGAAAGTAAAACAAACAACCAAACTAAAGCTGGCTTTTGATGAACTTTTAATCAACGGTGACATCAACACCAGTAGAATGGGGGTTAATCCTTTTATTACTTATACGCTGGAACCTGGAGATTATACCTTGGAATCCTTTGAACCCTATGATTTAATGTATCTTAAGACTATTGTAGAAGAAGGAGCATGTGAGATTAATGAAGTGAAAATTCGCCAGTATGTAAATGCCGATGTTTCACAGGCATATTTTAAAACAAACAATGAGAACATAAATAAGATTTTCGAAGCAGCCAAAGAGACTTTTAAACAAAATGCTCTGGATGTATTTACGGACTGTCCGTCACGCGAAAGGGCAGGTTGGCTTTGTGACAGCTATTTTACTGCACGGGTAGCCCACTATTTATCGGGTAATACCCTCGTTGAAGACAACTTTATGGAAAATTTTCTTTTACCTGAAAAATTTAAGAACATTCCTGAAGGAATGTTGCCTATGTGCTATCCTGCAGACCATACAAATGGTAATTTTATTCCTAACTGGGCAATGTGGTTTGTTTTACAACTTGATGAATATGTAAAGCGAAGTGGTAATTATGAAATGTTATTGGCTCTGAAACCAAGAGTATTGGCTCTGATGGATTATTTTAAAAGGTTTCAGAATGAAGATGGTTTATTGGAAAATCTTGAGAAATGGGTTTTTGTTGAATGGTCGGCTGCCAATCAGTTTGTTCAGGATGTAAATTATCCGACCAATATGCTTTATGCTCAAACACTGGACGTTGTTGGTCGATTATATAGGTTGCAGGATTATTCTGCTCATGCAGAAAAAATCAGAAAGATAATCAGGAGCCAGGCAATGAATGGGATTTTCTTTGTGGATAATTCAATAAGGAAAAATGGGAAGCTGGAATTACAAACTCAGAATATGACGGAAGTTTGTCAGTATTATGCTTTTTATTTTGGCGTGGCAAATCCTGAAGATAATCCTGAATTATTTAAATTTTTAGTTGAGGAATTAACTCTTGAAAACAAGGAGGCCTTAAAAAAAGTCAACATGCATCCCTGCAATGCCTTTATTGGTAACTATTTAAGAATGGAATTACTCTCTCGGTATAATTTGCATAAAGATCTTCTCCACGAAATTGAGAAGGAATTTTTAATTATGGCAAATACCACAGGTACACTTTGGGAGCATACAAAACCTACTGCCAGTTGTAATCATGGTTTTGCTTCTCATGTTGGTTATGTTTTGCTCCGTGATTATGGGGGAGTTAAAAACATTGATCAGGTGAATAAGATAATTGAAATTCAGTTTAATGATAATGATTTAGATAAATGCGAGTTAAATCTACCTGTTGGAAATGAAATGCTTCGCATGAAATGGGAGAAAAAAGGGAAAAAAATATATTATGAGTTGGAAGTTCCTGCAAACTACAAAGTCATGGTTAATAATATTTCCGAATTAGTATTAAAAAAATGGCGAAAAGAATGAATATGAATTGATTAAAACCAGGATATTTAATACCGTGGCTTTAGCCCGGTTATTACATTGAATAAATACCAAGGCTTATACCTGACTGTTGAATGCTAATGCAGGCACATATGCGCAATAAGTGTGTAATTATAATTAGTCGAATATCAGATAGATAATAAAGTTTTAAAAATGAAAAGAAAATTAATCTTGCTTATTTTATTTTCACTACGTGACAAGGTCAATCTGCTATTATCGAAAAAAATTAACCAGGCGATCAACTGATGAACCAATTAAAAGATATATATTTGTAAATCTGTATTATTTATATAAAACAAATCATAGGGAATATACGCAGGAAAATACCTATATGATGCAAACTGCGACTTACCCATAACTAAAAAATATGGTTATGCAAAGAAAAAACATTTTATCCGTCATTATCCTGGCTGTTTTTATCTCCTCAATCGGAGACGGACAGGTTATATCCGAAGTTATATCACAAGGTGATATTGAACAGGTTACCGAGGAGCTGAAAGACAAATATGGGATAGAAAATGCTGAACGTATTGACCGTGGAGTAAATCACTTGGCTTCACTATGGTTTGAAGAGAATGGCAGCAGCGCCGAATTCCGCGATTTCTGCCTGAAACAATTTATTCCATCGGGTCCTGAGCTCGACAACGCTCTCGAAATAGCTGACCAACAATTTGAGGCAATCAATGGTTACCGGCGGGAACTATCCCTTGCACTTGACTATCCGCTGGTAACTCGGACCCGGCCCGTCACTGAACTCGACAGGTTATTCGGCCGTTCAGAAATTAATATTGACTTTTATAAAAGCAAGCTTGCCCTGGCCATTGCTCTAAATTTCCCATATTATACAAACGCAGAAAAGGAAAAGCTTGGCTCCGGCTGGAGTCGTAAGGAATGGGCAATGGTCAGATTGGGCGATATGTTTGATTTCAGGACCGATCCGGATAATGAACCCGAGCCTCTGCCTCTTCCCGAGGATCTGCGCGACTATACATCCCTTTACACTATTTCAATGGACCACGTACTATCTTCCAAAATGGAAGTTCTTTTTCATGAAGGTGTCCGGTTAAACAGCCATTTTGGATTAAGGGATGAGATCAAAGGGCTCTACTCCAGGAAAAACCCTTTGGAAAGGCAACGGGCAATAAGCAAAATAATGATGCATATCATTTATCAAACCATACCGGAATGCATGATCGGAGAAACTGATTACTATTGGGAACCTTTTGCAAATAAGGTTTATCTGAAAAAGGGAAGGAAGTTTGTAGAAACAGATTTTACGCCAGAGCCTGATACCAGATACCGGGTTTTGCATCATAACATGATCTCAAAGATGCGCCAGGATGTCTTGTATCCTGAAGGTTCTACTTATTTGTCTCGTACGTTTGAAAAAAGCCAGATTAGCGAAGAAAAAGTTGTTTCATTGCTTGAATCCATCATTAGTGCACCGGAAAAAAAAGAGGTTGCTGCGTTGATTGAAAAGAGGCTCGGCAGGAAACTGGAACCATTTGATATATGGTTCATGGGATTCAGCTATAGTGAAGAATATGACATGGATGCGCTTGATCAGATGTTGAAGGAAAAATACCCTACGCCCATGGCATTTCAGCAGGATATTCCCAATATTTTGAGAAGAATTGGTTTCCCAAAGTTTGAAGCGGATTTTTTAGGCAATCATATTGTTGTAGACCCGATACCCTCCGGGGGACATGCAAATGGCCCACAAATGAGAGGGGCCAAAGCACACCTTCGCACCCACTTTGAGAAGGATGGTCTTAATTTCAAAGGGTACAGGATCGGTATGCATGAAACCGGGCATACAATTCAGCAGAATGTGGGCACTTATATGAATGATTATTATTTGCTGAAGGGTATTCCCAGCAGTCCATTCACTGAGGCAATGGCCGACCTTATTGCTTATCGAAGCATGGTTGGATTGGGAATCAATCCGGAATACAGTGCCAGGGAAAAGCAGGACAATGCTTTGGCTGCTTTCTGGTTTGTTTGTGAAATAGGATCCGTGGCGCTTCATGAGATAAGGGTATGGCACTGGCTATATGATCATCCGGATGCAACAGTCAAGGACCTGAAGGCAGCAACGATTGATATTGCAAAGGATATATGGAATCAGTATTTCGCAGACATCTATGGTGTGAAAGATATCCCGCTGTTTGCAATTTATAACCATTTTATTTCAGGGGCCCTCTATTTGCATAGTTATCCTCTTGGGAATATTATACTAATGCAGTTGGAGGAATACTTCGATGGGAAGGATTTTGCCCAGGAAATGATACGAACCTGCAAAATCGGAAAACTCACACCGGATCTGTGGATGATCGAAGCTACAGGAAAGCCTTTAAGCTCTGAACCGCTTCTGAATTCAATGCGTAAGGCTTTGAAAGCATATAAATAATTAGTAAAGAATGAATGAAATCCCGGGAACTAATAAATACAGAATTTTACGTTCATAGAATAACAAATTGGGTTAAGATCATATATTAGAATATTGAGTTGGGTATTTCTCTTTCTGGTGTGCAGCCGCCAATACCGATTCTATGAAATGTGATGTTAATTCATAATTATTACTTAACATATTATATGGTAGTTTCAAAACACCAACAAGGATATCCACCTAAATTTGAGTGGTAAAAATTTGTAAGCACCTTATAATTGTAGACCATTGGTATGAATCCCTTTAACAATTATTGAATTGCCCAAAGAATACCCAATAAGATACTGAGCTTTATTATTGATTTTCACAATAATAATTTACAAAAACGTCTAAAACTTCTTCAATATTTGCACATTCTTCTTGATGGAACTATTTTGGGAGGTAATTAAGAATAGGAAAAATTTTCTGAGGATACAGAAATTTATACAATTTCTGCGAGTATAAGCTTATATCCAACTTTTGTTTTTGGTATATTTCCTCTGAAAAATATTGATTTTAATGGCCAGAAGGAACCTAAATATAAATTTTTTATGCAGTCTATGTATATTTACATGAAAAAATTTATGTAGGTTTGAAAACATATTTTTGTTTGTCCGGTTAAATTACATTATCATGAAACGAAATTTTATCATTTTTATCTTACTAAGTTTTTTCTTATTAGTTATCATTTCGACCTCGCTTTTTGCAGAAGTAAAAGTGCCTGCCATTTTTGGCGATAACATGGTTTTACAGCAACAAACCGATGCTGCTATCTGGGGGGAAACCTCCCCGAATAAAACGGTAAAAGTCACTACCTCGTGGAATAGGAAAAGCTACTCAACAAGAGCAGACGCACAGGGAAACTGGAAAGTTAAAGTTCAGACACCTGCAGCAGGCGGCCCTTATTCCGTAACTATTTCCGACGGCAAAGTCCTGCGACTGAAGAATGTTTTGATCGGTGAAGTCTGGATTTGCTCGGGGCAATCGAACATGCAAATGCCCATGAGGGGATATTTTAACCAGCCGGTTCTGAATTCCAACCAAGACATTGCAACGTCGGCGAATCATTCGATTCGTCTATTTACAGTAAAACGCGAAAAAAGTCTGACTCGCCAAAAGGATTTTACTGGTGAATGGCTGGAATGCGTACCGGAAAATGTAGCTGATTTCAGCGCTGTTGCTTACTATTTTGGCAGAATGATACAGCAAACATTGAAGGTTCCGGTTGGATTAATTTGTTCGGCTTGGGGCGGTACGCGTATTGAGCCCTGGATAAGCGAAAACGGATTCGAAAACTTCGACTGGGTAATCCTGCCGGACAAAAACGGTACCTCCGATTTTTCACCACAAACACCAACTGTTCTTTTTAATAAAATGATTGCTCCCATGGTTGGTTATGCTTTAAGGGGGGCGTTGTGGTACCAGGGAGAATCGAACAGAAACGAGCCTGCCCACTACGAAAAACTGATGCCCGGGTTGATTAAAAATTGGCGAACAGAATGGCAAATCGGTGATTTCCCTTTTTATTATTGCCAGATTGCGCCTTTCGATTACGGGCCGTCGGGAATCAATTCAGCCTACCTGCGTGAAGCACAATTGAAAGCTTCCACAGTCCTTCCCAATATTGGCATGGCCTGTTTAATGGATGTTGGTGAAGAACATTGCATTCACCCGGCGAATAAAAAAGTGGCCGGCGAACGACTTGCTTACCTTGCTCTGGCACAAACCTATGGGAGAAAAGGATTCGAATATTCAGGGCCGGTGCTTAAAGATATAACCATTGAAGGACCAGTGGTTAAACTCAGGTTCGCCCATGCCAATAACGGATTAACGACTTTCGGAAAGGAACTTACGCACTTTACCGTTGCCGGCGAGAACAAACGATTTGTTCCGGCAAAAGCTTTTATTACCCGACAGGGTATTACCGTATTTTCTCCGGTTGTGGCCAAACCTGTAGCTGTTCGTTATGCTTTCGACAATTTTGTTGTCGGCGAACTGTTTAATACCGAGGGATTGCCCGCTTCATCGTTCAGAACAGATGAATGGGGAATAAAATAGTTAATATTTGTAATATGCAACTCAACTGGGAAGAACATCTTGTTTTAATCCGCCTTCGCGTTCCGCTATGGCGGACGAGAAGAAATGGTTTAATTCCCCGACCCTCTGGTTCGGAAAAAAATAATTCCTTGTGGTGGTACCTCGGGGCTCTGCCCCGGGGTAGTTCATTCTGGATTTATGATTATTGTTTTCCGGGCAGATGTTTTTCTAGTTGATTGGCAGAATGATCCGGGATGATATACAGCGTTTGTTGCAACTTTGAATTTATTTATTGTCTGCCAGTTTTTTTAAAAAAAATCTTATCTTGCGGATGAAGCAAATAATTAATGCCATGTTTCGCAAAACTGATGGTTATCATAACGGGATCGCTGTGGTCCCAAAACCACAACCGCTTGAATCATCTTCCGGCCGGACATTATTAATATGTTGTTGTTTTAATTAATTATGCAATAATCATAAAATTTAAAATTATGAGTTTACGTTTTGTTTTATTGTTTTCTTTTCTGATTTTTTTTCAGTTACACACAACTTGGGCTACAAGCCAAACCAAAAAGCTGAAAGTGCCCGAAAGAGGTTTTATCAGTTCTAAACCTGCAACTACCTGGGAAGAAGGATTAATTAGCGGGAATGGTACGATTGGAGTTAATATTCTGAGTCGTCCTTTGGATGAAACCATCATTTTTAGCCACGAAAGACTTTTCCTTCCCAAGGGACAACCGACTGTACCACCCGATAATTCACACTTGCTGTTTCAGATAAGAAATTTGATAGACAGAGGACTATACAAACAAGCTACTGAGTTTGCTGCCATTATTTCCGGCCAGCAGGGATTTATGTATCCCGATCCGTTTGTGCCGGCATTTGATTTGAACCTGAAAATGGATCCTGACCTTGAAGTAAACAATTATATGCGGTCGGTTGATTTTCAGACCGGTGAAGCCACGGTTCATTGGAGCGACAGCAGGGGTGTTTTTGAAAGGAAAATGTTTGTATCAAGGGCAGATGGAATAGCCGTTATGTTAATTACAGGTCCGAAAGGTGCTCTTGATTTTAAATTGGAACTAAACCCGCGTAAACCAAGTGATAAACTCGATTGGCGTACGATAAGCAGATCATACGAGGTGTTTGAAAATCATATTTCTGATATTGTCAGAACGGTAAATGATAAATCCATTACATACAGCAACAAATTTACAAAGGCTTATCCCGGAAGCATACACTCTCTTGAAGGTGTAGCCAAGATTGTAATGAATAATGGCAGTTTGATTGAAAGAAAGGAATCAATTGAAATAAAAGGGGCTGACCATGTACTTGTTTTTATTGACATTGAAGTGCTTTATGATCCTGCCAAATCTAAAGCAGAAAAGATGAAGGAGAAAATGTCGGGTTTGCCGGCAGATTATCAGACACTATTAAATCGTCATGCTAAAATTCACGGCGAATTATTTAACCGGATGAAACTGGATTTGGGTGGCGGTAAAGATCATAACCTTACAACTGAAGAGTTAATTAAAAAATCAACAAATGAAAACCTGAACCTGGCGCTTCTTGAAAAACAGTTTGATGCCGGGAGGTATAATATTATTTCATGTACCGGCGAATTACCTCCAAATCTCCAGGGAGTTTGGGGTGGCACCTATGTTCCGGGATGGGCAAGCGATTTTACTCATAACGGAAATGTTCCTTCTGCCATTGCCAGTAACATGAGGGGTAATATGCCCGAACTCATGCTGGCTTACACCTCCTATATTGAGTCGCTTATTCCCTACATGGAAATCAATGCCAAGCATATATTTAACAGCAGGGGTATTGTTTTACCATCCCGTTCAACAACCCATGGGTACAACAATGCACTGAACAAGAACTTTGCAGGTGGTTTTTGGGTGGCTGGAGCTGCCTGGGCCGCACACTTCTTTTATGATTATTATCTTTATACGGGCGATAAAGATTTTTTGATAAATCATGGCCTCCCGTTTATGGAAAAAGTTGCGCTCTTTTTTGAAGATTATCTCTATGAAGATGAAAATGGAGTGTTTGTTTTTTCTCCAACACAATCGCCTGAAAATACACCTGCAAATATCGATTCGCAAGGAACTTTTAATGCTACCATGGATGTGGCTGCGGCAAAAGAATTGTTGAACAACATCATTGCAGCCTCAAAAGAACTGGGGGTGAACGAGGAAAAGATTCCACTTTGGACATCGATGCTAAAAAAAATGCCGCCATATATGATAAACGAAGATGGTATTATCAAAGAGTGGTTAACTCCAAAACTGAAAAACAACGATGCTCACAGGCACTCTTCGCAACTTTACGATTTGTTCGACGGAATCACTGAGGAGATCAAAGAAAGCAAAGAACTGCAGGAAGCTTTTAAGAAAAGTATTGTATATAAACTGGATAAGCATTGGAGGAGTAATCGGGGAGGATTTATGTCGTTTGGTCTTGTGCAATTAGGACAGGCTGCAACAAGCCTTGGTGAGGGCGAATTGGCCTATGAATGTCTTCAATATCTTGTAAACAGGTTTTGGCTTAACAACCTGGCTTCAATGCACAACTACAGATCGTTGTTTAATATGGATATCAGCGGTGGAATGCCGGCTGTAATAATCAAAATGATGGTTGCTTCAAAACCTGGCGAAATCAGTCTGTTACCTGCCCTGCCAAAAAAATTTCAAAAAGGAACAATTGAAGGTGTACTTTGCCGCGGACAGATTGAAATTGAAAATTTATCATGGGATAATAATAAAATTAAAGTGCGGATGGTTTCCAAAATAAATCAGAAAATAAAACTTAACCTCCCTTCAGAAATAAAACGCATTGAAGTTGCCGAAGGTGATGTGATGACAGAAAATACACAAAAAAACAATGAAAAAATGATTTCGCTTAAGGCTGATGAAATTATAACATTAAATATTGATATTTAATATAGTTTAGGTGATGATAATAATGAGCTCAGTCAAAAAAGGTTATAGGTAAAATTAATTGTTCTATGAAAAAACTATTTTTTTACATCACCTTGTTATTCCTGATAACCGGATGTCAAAATGAGTCACCAGAGTTAATTGGTGTAAAGATTTTAACTGACAAAGAAACCTTAAATCCCTTATTGGAACCTGATGTAACAGGGAATATTTCAATACTGGGGATTTATGCTAACGGCAAAAATGAGACAATCACCGATGGGAAAATTGTATTTAACGCAAAGACTAAGTTGGCAAGCGGAGATGTTGAAGTTATCAAAATTGAGGGTAACAAGATAATTCCTAAAGAAGGGGGAATTGGGACCATCGAAGCGGTCGTTCTTAAAGACGGCAAAACTTTTAAAGACGAAAAGGATATTGTAGTACGACCTTTTTATAGGGAATACCATAAAACACTTGTTCTTAAATTATGGATGGGAATGGATGACGTTCCTAAAGGGGATCAATGGGAATATATTACCGGAGGATCAGATTCGAATGACCCGAGTCGCATGTGTTCATTTAAAGAAGCACTTGAGGTAATCCGGAAAACAGATAATCTTACCCGGGAAATTCCGAAGATAATTTATTTGGAGGGATGGGAAAAAGGAGGTTTCGATGGTTTATGTCCGGCTTGGAATATAGTTAATCCTAAATTGAAACGAGAAGAAGATTCAACGGCTTTGGAGAGTCTCCGCTGGTTGATCAGAAAAGCGAAACAATATAATACAACAGTTAGTTTGCATATTGATATGGTTCTAGCCCGTCCAGACAGCCCATTGTGGGATGAATATGTTAAAAAAGATATTGTAGGGAGGGATGCAAATGGTAAAATCATACTATTAGATGGGTTCCCAAATAGTAAAGTTAATCATTTGAGTTATACCAGAGAATGGGAAGAGGGAATGACCCAGAGACGAATAGATCAGTTGATTGAAATGATACCGGAATTAAAGGATGGGCACACCATTCATGTTGATAATCTGATCACTTATTGGAAACCCGAAAACCGCCCCCTGAGCCCCTGGCATGCTAAACCAGAAAATGGGGGGATTGATATGTATAAAGAGACTGAGACAATCAGGAAGATATTTAAATACTGGAGGGAAAAAGGTTTTGATGTGACCGGGGAAGGTATTCTCTGGGCCCATCCTCCGGGAGAGGGTTTTTACGGACTTCAGGGATATTCCTGGTGGGCCAGAGGCACAGAACATTCAATGAAGGTTCCTGAAAGGTTGTCTGCTCGTGGAGCAACAGCCAGAGCGAAGGATTTAAGAGGCGTGAAAATGGGAGATTACCGGGTTGGTTCAAGTATGCACGGAGAAGATATATGGTTGAAGGATAAAGAAAACCTTACCGGTTTTTTGGAACAGTTCTGTACCATGACATTGCCCTGGTACTATCTTAGTCAGCATGAGAGAATTGCTCTCATACATGGTATTGTGTATTATTCGGATGGGCTGATAGCCGGCGAGATTGATGGTAAGAAGACCATTAAAAAAGGAGATTATGTGTTGGTGGAAAATGATAATGTTTTTGTTGAAGCAAAATGGAAGGATATGGAAATTATTGCATATAGCAAGGAAGGGTATTCAAACAAAAAGTGGGAGATGCCGGAAAGCTGGAAAGGAGTAAAGCGAGTTGATTTATATGAAATAACTATAAACGGCCTGGAACAAATTGAATCAGGCAAAAAGATAGAAAATGGGAAGTTGGAATTGACTTTGAGAAAGGACGAGGGTGTCTCAATAGTGCCTCATGGCTTTGATATCCATTAATTTCAAATTAGATATTTATAATACACATGTGAATTTAATAATTATGAAATTTATTTCACGAAGCGTCTTTATTGTATTATCTGCGGGAATTATGTCAATATGTTTTTTGTCTGCTTGCCAACAAAAAAAAGCGCAGGAGAAAAAACCGAATATTATCTATATTCTTGCCGATGATCTGGGTTACGGCGATCTGGGGTGCTATGGACAGGAGATAATTAAAACTCCCAACCTTGATAAACTTGCTGCAGAAGGCATGAAATTTACTCATCATTATGCTGGATGTAATGTTTGTGCACCATCACGTTGTGTTTTGATGACTGGTCTTTCGACGGCTCATAGCCAAGTGAGGGGAAACAGCCAGGGAAAACCATATGGACAGGTGCCACTGGCTGAAAACACTACTACTATAGCTACTCTCCTTAAATCGGCAGGTTATTCCACAGCTCTTATTGGCAAATGGGGACTGGGTGTTGAAAGCAATTCGGGAAATCCTTTAAAGCAGGGTTTTGATTATTATTATGGTTACTTATGTCAAATACTGGCACATAACCATTGCCCGGAGTACCTGATGGAGAACGATAAGAAAGTTTACCTGGATAATAAAGTTATTTGGGATGATACCACCAGTTGGACCAAAGGTTTGGGGAGCTATCCAATTGAACGCAAACAATTTTCCCAAGAGCTTTTTACATCCAAAGCGCTTTCTTTTATTGAAGAGAATAAAGACAAACCTTTCTTTTTATATCTGGCTTCAATAATTCCACATGTAAACGGAGAAGCCCCGAAAGGTAAATGGGCTTCAGATATTCCTTCTTTTGCCCCTTATGAAAATGAGAACTGGAGTGAAGAAGAAAAAGGATATGCTGCAATGATAACCTATTTGGATACAGATATCGGGAAAATAGTCGATAAGCTAAAGAATTTGGGAATAGAAGAAAACACGCTTATTATTTTTTCTAGTGATAATGGGGCCAGCCCTATATTAAAAGGCTTCAAACGTTTTCAGAGCAATGGTCCGTGGCGGGGAGGGAAAGGAGATTTTTATGAAGGAGGAATCCGTGTGCCCATGATAGTGAAATGGAAAGGAACCATAAAACCAGGCAGCATCAGCAATCATGCCTCTGCTTTTTGGGATGTATTGCCCACAATTTGTGATATTGCAGGTATAGAAACTCCTGAAAATATTGATGGAATTTCATTCCTTCCTGAATTACTTGGTAAGAAACAAAAGAAACATGAATATTTTTATTTTGAAAATTCCGGTGGTAAAAGAAGTACTAAGCAGGCCATCATCAAGGGTGATTGGAAATGTATCAGGTTTAAAATAAGAAAGACAGGGGAAACAACAGTCGAACTATATAATATGAAGGACGATCCGAAGGAGCAAAATAATATAGCAGATAAATATCCTGAAAAAGTTGAGGAACTCATCAGACTGATGAATTCAGAAAGGACGGAAAATGAAAGATTTAAGCTGTAAATGATGTATAAATTAAAATGTAAATTATGAGAAGAGTATTAATGATCATCTTATTAGGCGTTTTTTCACAATTTGGGAATATTGCTGTTTCTAATGATTTTGAAAATAACAAACCCAATATTTTACTTTTAGTTGCAGATGATCTTGGATGGAATGATGTGGGATATCATGGCAGCAATATTAAAACTCCGAATATTGATAAACTGGGTAAGTCCGGAGCTGTTCTTAATCAGTTTTATGTAATGCCTGCATGCACTCCGACAAGGGCAAGTTTGCTTACAGGCAGATATCCAATTCGCTATGGCATGCAAATAACGGTTATAAAACCTCATCACAGACACGGATTACCTGTAGATGAAAGAATTCTTCCTCAGGCATTGAAAGAGGTTGGTTATGAAACTGCCATAGTTGGTAAATGGCATCTGGGACTATCCAGGCCGGAGTATTTACCAACCCACAGAGGCTTTGATCATCAATACGGATGTTATTGTGGTATGATCGATTATGTTACCCACACTAGGAATAATGATCTGGAATGGGATGCACAATTGGTTGATATGAATAATATTGAAAAACCAACCGATAAATTATTGGGATATGATTGGAACCGAAATGACCAACCAGTTTATGAAAAAGGATATGTGACGGATCTCATCAGAGATGAAGCAATTCGTGTTATAAAAGAAAGAGATAAATCAAAACCTCTGTTTCTTTATGTTCCCTTTACAGCTCCTCATACACCTCTACAGGCTAAAGTTTCGGATTTGGAAAAATACAAGAATGTGGAATTGGAAATACCTGATATTTTCAAAGCAGATAAGGAAAATCTGGAGTTAAGAATGAAAAGGAGACGTTATTATGCGGCTATGGTTACCGCTATGGATAATGCTATCGGAGAAATAATCCAGACCATTAAAGAGCAAAATATGACTGAAAATACGTGTGTTATATTTTTCTCTGACAATGGAGCATCTTACCAGGGGGGAAATAATGATCCTCTTAGAGGTCAGAAAACCCAAATGTACGAAGGAGGGGTACGTGTGCCTGCTTTGATGTCATTCCCTGGTAAGATAAAACCAGGAACATTCGTAGATAAACCCGTTCATGTGGTAGATTTGTATCCAACATTATTAAATCTTGCAGGGGCATCGTTAAAGCAAAAGCATCCACTTGATGGAAAAGATATTTGGGCAACTATTACGGAAGGAGCGGATTCTCCTCATAAAGAAATTCTAATCAATGCCAGGAAAGACCGTTCAAGTGCCATTCGGGTGGGCGATTGGAAATTGGTCAGAAATGGACATCTGGGACCGGTCAGTACAATCGGTGATGAAGAAACAAAATATGAATTATTCAACCTGAAAACAGATCAATATGAAGAAAGGAATTTGATACATGATAATCCTGAAGAGTTCGCAAAGTTAAAAGAGAGACTGGACTATTACACAGAAGTGGCAGCTGATCCCCTTGTAACCAGTAATCCAAAATCTGATACTATTCCTAGAGTATGGAGACCATATTGGTGGGAGGATAATCAGCATTAAATATGCTACAGACAACAGGCGGCAAGCCGGAGTATAGAATTTCGGTACATGAAACGAACATAAATTTTTTTAATCAAAAATTCACACAGGAAAATGATTAAAAAAATTCATGGGAGAGCGTACCGGGCACAGCGAGCTCACGAATAGTTTTACTGTGAGTAATCAGTTACATAGGCGAAGAAAATTTTTATTCTCTTCATTATTAATAAAATAAAATAAAAATTTTAAACAGATGAAAAAAATAATGATGATTCTGGTTTTTATACTATTCGTTTTTATGGGCGGCGTAGTAAAGTCGCAAACAGTAGATTTAGAGCCTGATATTTTAAGGTTTGCCCCTTTTATCTGGCAATCAGAAATTCCGGAAGATTGTCCTTTTAAACATTCAAAAGAGTTTAACGGGATTAAATTCCTGGGCATAAAAAGCGGTTTTCGCTATGGCGATACATGGTACCCCACATGGGCTTCCAATGATACCTTGTATTCTCCATGGACAGATGGGTCAACAACAAAAAGGCTTGATGGATATTCAGATATTTCACACTCCGGTGCAGGACCTTATAACAATCAATGCGGACAGGGAGTGATTGTCGGTACTGATCCTATGAACCTGAAAGCATATAGTATCGGCACCTTTATTGCCAGGTCTAATCCTTATATGGGAAGGTATCCTTGTGGTTCACTGGTGTATGAAGGAGTTTGGTATTACGGAACTTATTGTCTGGGGCCGGAAGGCAGTACACAGTATGGAAACATGAAAGTAAACTGGCCATGGATGGGGCCTTTTGTGGGTTTCAGGTATTCAACAGATTATGGACATACATGGGAAGTATGTCCGCATACACCCAAAAAACCGATATTCGGTGAAACCGGCTTAAACGGA
>Ga0136651_10000852_pt1 | contig 16952 bp, 8 predicted proteins | sample Mar14236cmmetaG_FD_94867 | JGI IMG/M metagenome (GOLD analysis project Ga0136651, IMG submission 94867) | Marine hydrothermal vent microbial communities from Guaymas Basin, Gulf of California to study Microbial Dark Matter (Phase II) - Marker... ...
TCTTTTTTTACCCTAATCTCCTTAACCACCCGCAGACCTATATAGTTTAGCGGCGGAGTTTCTTTTGTTTTTTGGTCCTCAGGCATCCAAGCATTTTTGCCCAGTGGCTGGCCATGGCCTTGCAAGCGTCCTCGATACCATTGGGGGGGTAGAGGCAGTGGTAAATTGGTAAATGGCAATGTCTTTTGTCCGGTGGAGAACGAGTCGGTAAAGATTAGCTGCGTGCTTTCCTTCTAGATCTTGATATTCGTAAGTTTTCCCTTTTCGGTAATAGCGACGCCATTTGGGGCGAGCTCCATTGGCTAAGGAAGCGATAAAGCCATCGGATCGAGCTTGAAAGCCAAGATAAAAAAGTCCCCAATCCCAATCTAGGTTGACTTCAGTATAGTTTTTAGTTTTCAAATCGTAATAATACAGGAAATCAGCTCCAGGACCTTCATTTAAATAGTCAGAAGTGCGGGTTACCGAAAAATAAAACCCTTGGTTATCGAGATCCCAAGCAAACATGGTGGGCTTAAATTGGGGATCAGGAAAAATTTCTTCTTGGGCTTTTGATTCCAGGTTCATTATGAAGAACTTGGGTTTTATCTTTTTGTCTACTTCATAACGGACACTCTGGTTATGTCGGGTAATGACCCATTTTTCCCTCCTTTATTTTTTGATTAATTCGAATCGATAATTATTTTGTTTCATAGTTGGATACTTGTAAATGAAATAGCTGCTTGTTCTCCTAATTAACTGAATAACAAGCCCTGTAGTTGGCTTTTTTCAAGAGATTTTTCACCCCTTAAATATTAACAGACAGCAAAACTTAGTGGTTATCCATTCTTTCATTAGTCCGGTATCCGTGAAGATAATTATGACCATTATTCCAACCCGAGTAATCAGCGTGAGCTAAAAGAAAAACTCTCCCTCACTTCGTTTTTTGAAAACCTTTTAATCCAGTTTTAATCTATTTTTTCTTCCTTGGTTGGCCAGGCTAAATTTTCTTTTTTCTTAATTTTAATTATTTAATTATTCGGAAAATTTGGCTAGTAAATCAGCTACAGCATCTTTATGAACCATAAAGTTTAGCATCTTTAACCGGACATAGTCATCGCGATAAAAATAATAACCTTTAAATTGACCCCGGTGAGCTCCCCCGCCAGAGTCTTTGATTAAAAACCAGGTATGATCGCCATGCTGGCAGTAGCCAACAGCGTGAATGGCGTGGTCGTCGAAAGAAGTTTCATTAGAAAAACGAAACTCTCGACTATCCTGGTCAATAAGGCTCGGTAAAATATCAAAACTAGGGACAATAGCCACATCTTCTGCCCCGTAGATGCCCGGTTCGGAAACATCACCTCCCAAGGCCACGGTGTAACCGTTTTTCAAAGAATTGAGGATGGTGTTGTAAAATTCGTCTAAGGGGATGTTGTAGTAATCTTGACTATGCCACCAATTGTCAGGGACTTTAAATTCACCTTTAGTGTAAAAAGGTAAATATTTAAAGGAGATAAAGCACACATAATCATCGAGAGGGAGCTGGAGAACCTGGTCTAGATATTCTTTGGGAGTCATTTCCTGTCCGTTAACGCTAATTTTTTCCGGGGGTGGTCCTAAATATTTGTTAAGGATTGATTTTACATAACCGATGGCTTTTTCTTCGTCCCAATATTCATTCTCGCGGCAGAATTCCAAATAATTTTTAATTTCTCGAAAGAGTTTGGAATGATCGTGCTCCGTTTGCCCGGGAAGGAGACCGGAATAAGCTTCCGCCGGCACAGCTCCGTATTGCTTCATCCGCGCAATGACGGCGTTATGTTCGGAACCTTCGCCCAGAAATGATTTGCCTTTTTCCCGGATAAAGCGACGGGCTTTTTCTACATATTCCCAATAAACAGTGTAAATTTCCGAGAGTTTTATTTCTCCCCGGCCGAGACGTTTTAATTCTGATTCTAAAAAAGAGGTGGTAGAGAAACACCAACATGTTCCTGTCCGATATTGCCGGATGGGAGGAAAATGGAAATGCTGAACAAATTCTTCTAAAGAGGCTGGCTTATCGATAGAAGAGAAATCTAAGGATAGGAATTGTCTTTTTCGTCCGTTAAACTCTCGGGTCCGATAGATAGCTTCATCTTTAGCTTGGATTTCTTTTTCGCCAATTTTAATTATTGTTTTAGAAGTTGGCGGGGCTTTTTCTGCCGGAGCACAGGATACTATTAACCATCCGCTAAGCCCGATGGCGCCAATGATTAAAATAATTCGCCACTTTTTACTCATGACTACCTCCTTTTATTTTATTTTTCTTTCTTTCTTCTTTTTTCTCTCCCTTATGCTTTATTGAATCCCTTTCTTATTTCTGTAATCTTTTTTTTGATAACTCACTTCGTTCATATTTATTTTTCTTTTCTTTTCTTTTCTTTTCTTCTCTTCTCTTCTCTTCTCTTCTCTTCTCTTCTCTTCTCTTCTCTTCTCTCTTCTCTATTGACTTTTCCTTTCTTTCTTCTTTACTTACTTGCTTCGGGGCCGATTCTTTCCACTTTCTCCTTCTTCTTCTCTTGGTCATTGTTCCTGGCTTCTCAATTTTGTCTCTCCCCACAATAAAGAAGAGTGTTTGGAGAACAGCAGTTCAGCCCATAATGATCAGTTAATTTTTACCCCCAGGTTGTAACACATAAAAGCATATTCATCGGCTGTCACTTCGATCATTTTGGTAGTGCTACTCGAACCGTGTCCCGAACGCGTCTCAATTCTTATCAATACTGGATTGGGACCCTTATTTTTTTCTTGGAGAGTGGCAATGAATTTATAAGAGTGGGCAGGGACAACCCGGTCGTCATGGTCAGCGGTAGTCACAAGAGTGGCTGGATAGCTGACTCCGTCTTTGATATTGTGAAGGGGCGAATAAGAATATAGATTATGAAAATGTTCTTCTTCGTCACTAGAGCCATATTCGACCACCCATCCCCAGCCAACGGTAAATTTATGGTAGCGAAGCATATCCATTACTCCCACTGCCGGAAGGGCCACTTTAAACAGCTCTGGACGTTGGGTCATGGCTGCTCCTACCAGGAGACCGCCGTTAGATCCTCCAGCAATGGCCAGTTTTTCTGATGAAGTATAACCTTCTTTGATCAAATACTCAGCGGCTGCAATAAAGTCGTCAAAAACATTTTGTTTATTTAAAAGCATTCCCGCTCGATGCCATTCTTCTCCATATTCGCCGCCTCCCCGGAGATTAGCTTGAGCATAGACAAAACCATTTTCCAGCAGGAAAATTCGTAAGGCATTGAATGACGGGAGAAGACTAATGTTGAATCCACCATACCCGTAGAGAAGAGCAGGGTTGCGTCCATTTTTCTTTAGTCCTTTCTTGTGGACGATAAACATCGGAACTTGAGTCCCGTCTTTACTTTGATAAAAGATTTGAGTGGTGACATAATCTTCAGGATTAAAGGTGATCTCCGCTTTTCGAAAGACTTCAGACTGACCAGTGGCCACTTCAAATTTGAAGATAGTGGGGGGATAAGTAAAGGAAGTAAAAGTGTAAAAGAGAACTTTGTCTTCTTTTTTGCCGTAGAAACCAGAGGCTGTGCCTAAGGCAGGAAGTTCTATTTCTCGAACCAGATTTCCTTCTAAATCATATTGAAACACTTGGGAATGAGCGTCTTTTAAATAACGGCCGAAGAGATAGCCTCCCGCGGTATTGGCCTGGTTAAGAACTTCTTCTTTTTCGGGGATGATAGTTTGCCAGTTGGATTTTTCTGGGCGAGACGTATCGATCAAAACAACTTGGTATTTAGGGGCGTCTATATTGGTGTAAACGAGAAATTTATCTTCCCGATTATCGATGACGTAGCTGTCGTGATCGAAACCCTTAATCAGTGGTTCAAATTCAAATTTTCCGTCTCCTAAAGGGGTGTAATAAAGCTCATTACCACTTGTTCCTTCGGATACCGAGAGAATCAGGTAACGGCCATCTTCAGTAACCGAGGCATCGAAATAACGAAAGGGATGCTCTTTATCTTCATAAACAAGAATATCCTTTTCTTGAGGTTCACCGAGGCGATGATAGAATATTTTTTGGAATTTATTTTGGGCTTTTAACTCTTCACCCGGTTGAGGTTGATCATAACCGCTATAAAAGAAGCCATCTTTCCACCAAGCTGCCCCGCTGAATTTAACCCACTTGATGATGTCGGGGAGTTCCCGGCGAGATTCTATTTCCATGACATGTATTTCTCGCCAATCAGAGCCAGCTTCCGAACGCGAGTAGGCTACGTAGCGGTGGTCTTGAGAGAAGCCAATTAGAGAAATTCTGACTGTTCCATCAGGGGAAAGTTTATTGGGATCGATGAATACTTCCGGTTCACCTTCCAGGCCTTCTTGAATATAAAGGACTGATTGGTTTTGGAGGCCTTCGTTTTTATAAAAGAAATAGTATTTTCCGGCCCGGAAGGGGCTGGAATATTTGGGATAATCATAGAGTTCCATGAGTCTCTGTTTGATTTTTTCCCGGAAAGGTATTTGTTCTAGGTAGGAGAAGGTAACTTTGTTTTGTTCTTCAACCCATTTTTTTACTTCCACTGAGTTGATATCTTCCAACCAGCGGTATGGATCAGCTACTTTGACGCCAAAGTAGTCATCGACCACATCAACTTTTTTAGTCACTGGGTATTGAACTTCAATAGGAGGAAAAGATGCCTCTTTTTGACAAGCGAGAAATATTAATCCCAGAGAAAGAATAAGACCAAGAAAAACAATTTTTTTGGTCATTAAACACCTCCTTATCCTCTTTATTTACTATTTATCTTTCTGGGCTCATTTTCAGCAGAATCATTTTATTAATAATTAAAAATTTTATCTAGAATATCAGTTGGTTTATTAAATTTTTATTAAACTTCCCTCCTTTTTGGGCCGGAGATATTCAATTATCGCCTCTTTCTCCGTAATTCACCTGAAAAAGTTAAAAATTTCTATCTTAATTCTCTTTCGAAAACAACATTCTTGTTTTTAATCTTCTTTATTTCAATTTTACCTTTCCGGCTTTATCTTTAGCCTAATTATTTCCTTATTTTTAATTTGTTTTATCTTATCATTTCATTTCATTTCTTTTCTTCTCTTCTCCTTACTGGTTTCTTTTTTATTCCTTGTCTACTTTCCCTCCTGCCAAACTACCAGCCGGATTATTCCAGCGAGACCATTCTCTGCCAAGAATTTGTTAAAAGCAGGTAAATCTTCCCGCAGTATTTGACGATACTTTTGTTTTTGAATTTCTAATCTCTTGCTTAAGGCTTCAAAAACTTCTTTCTGTTGTTTATTAGGAGCGAAGTCAGCTAATTTGGAGACATCTTCAGCTAAAACAGAGAATTTACAGTAGAGCTTCTGGGGATAACGAAAAGATTTAGAGTCTCCCTCAGCTAATATATGTTGAAATAGTTCGTCTTCAACTCCGCGTAATTTCTGATTAAATTCATTTATAGCCTGAATTATTGCTTCTTTAGGGGGAGAAGCTTTGACCACTTGTTGAAGATCAACTAGTTGCTTTCGCAACCATTCGATTTCATTAATTATATCGGAGACGGTATTAAGTTGAGCTCTTATCTGTTTCTGAAAAGCTTCCTGAGCTTTAATATCATCGATTGTTCCGGCCGAATGGGGGTCTTTCCGGACTTCAAGTTGTTGAGTGTAGTCTTGACCATTAATTGTTAATTTGACTGTATATTTTCCTGGGGAAACAAGGAAGCCGCGGAAACCACCATAGGTGCCCCAACTTAAGATGGGGTACCAACCTTCTCTTTCCCAGAGTTGATGGAATCTTTTTTCTTCCACCACATGGGGGTTTCCGGGAGGTTTGGTGCGAAGTTTTGCCTGCCGGGCTCCAGTGTATCTCAAGTTCCAGGTTACTCGATTAATTCCAGGATGCTTTGTTCCTTGGAGAGTATTGACTATTTCTCCTTTTTCATTCTGGATGGTGATTTTAACATCCCCTTGGGGAGTTTCCTTAAGGTAGTAATTAAAATAGGCCCGGGGAGAAACTTGGGGGCCACCCGCCCGACTATGCAGCCGATAAGCTGGACGAGGGGGGAAGAAATGGATTGCTTTATCCAAAATTTCTTCAGTTAAATGCTGGAGAGGGGTAATATCATCCATAATCCAGAAACCACGACCGTAAGTGCCGACAACTAAATCATTGAAGTGAGTTTGAACAACCATATGATGGACGGGAGCATGAGGAAGCTTGTTTTGGAGAGGAAGCCAACTTCGCCCGTCATTAAAAGAAACGTAAATGGCATTTTCGGTCCCAAGATAAAGTAGGCCTGGTCGCACCGGATCCTCATGAATCCAATGGCAATAACTGAAAACACTGCGAGGAATGTTGGAGCTGATGGAAGTCCAGGTTTGCCCATAATCAGTGGTCTTGTAAAGGTATGGATCCCGGTTATTCATTTGATGAAAATCAACCGTCAAATAAGCTTTGCCTTTGCTATGTTTGGATGGCTCGATATTAGAGATAGTTCCCCAGGGGGGAAGATTGGGGATGTTTTTGGTGACGTTGGTCCAAGTTTGACCACCATCACGGGTAAGGTGGACCAATCCATCATTGGAGCCTACCCAAATTACTCCTTCTTCAAGAGGCGACTCAGCGATGGCGAAGATACAACATCCGTACTCAACAGCTAAGTTGTCTCGAGTTAACCCTCCAGAGGGCCCCATTTTGGTGGGATCGTTGGTGGTTAAATCGGGGCTGATGATAGTCCAGCTTTGGCCTCCGTCGGTGGTTTGATGCACAAATTGGCTGCCGACGTAGACTTTATTATGGTCATGAGGCGAAATGTGAATAGGAAAAGTCCAATTAAATCTAAATTTAACCGCCGCGGCATGAGAACCGTAAATTGATTCTGGCCAGACATGGGCGGTGGTAATATGACCGGTGCGATAATCTGCTCTCTCGAGCATAGCGTTATAGCTTCCTCCCCAGACAATATTAGGATCAACAGGATCAGGAAGCACAAAGCCACATTCTCCGCCTGCTGTAGCTTCCCAGAGGGTTCTAGTTGGTGACCAGCCTCTGCCACCTCCCCCGGTGCTTGGTCCTTTGTAGGCGACTCCATCCTGACGTCCCCCATAAACGTAATAGGGGATCTGGTTGTCAACTGCTACATGGTACATTTGGGCCACGGGGAGGTTAATCCTTTTCCACGTTTTACCTCGGTTTAAGGTAATGATAGCTCCTCCGTCGTCACTGATCATCATCCGGTCAGGATTGAGAGGGTCAGCCCAGAGATCATGACAATCTCCGCTCCAGGGGACAATTTCAGTCGTATATCCTCCATCATAAGTGATACTCATGCTGTTGGCGGCAAAGTAAACTTCATTTTCATCAGCCGGGTTGACCATTAACCGGGAGGCATAATGAGGACGCTCATTGAGAAGACGATTATAGCTTACCGGTCGCCAATTTTTTCCACCATCATCTGAACGCCAAAGGACTCCCCGGTTGGGGTGGCCTGTTTCCAGGAGAGCATAAACAACTTGAGGATTGCTGGGAGCAATAGCCAAGCCAACTTTGCCGATGGGAGGATCAGGCAAGCCGTGTCCGGTCAATCTTGTCCAGGTATCTCCACCATCAGTTGATTTCCAGATGCCTCCGTTGGGACCACCGCTTTCCCGCCCCCAAGTGCGAATGACAAGAGGCCACAGGCCGGCGAAAAGGATCCTGGGATTCGAAGGATCCATGGCAATTTCGGAACAACCGGTGTTTGCATCAACAAAGAGAACATGTTCCCAGGTCTTTCCGCCGTCTTTGGTGCGAAAGACCCCTCTTTCTTTTTGGGGGCCGTAACAATGTCCCATGGCGGCGACATAGACAAGATTAGGGTTTTGGGGATGAATAATAATCCGTCCGATTCGACCGGTTTTCTCCAGTCCCATATGCTGCCAGGTTTGGCCTCCATCAGTTGATTTATACACACCGTTGCCGATGGAAATATTACTTCGAACAAAAGCCTCCCCAGTGCCTGCCCAGACGATGTTAGGGTCGGAGAAAGAGATGGCCAAAGCCCCAATTGATTGAGCTGGTTGGTCATCGAAGATAGGGAGCCAGTGTTCACCTCCATCGGTTGATTTCCAGATTCCTCCTGAAGAGGCTCCGATGTAGTAAGTAAGGGGATCACCGGGGACGCCAACCACGGCGGCCGTCCTATTGCCTGGAGGACCAATATGGCGATAACGAAGAACCCGATAAACATCAGGGGTGATTTCTTTAGCTAAGAGAAGCAGCTGGGAAAGGGTCAGGAAAAAAACCAAGAAGATAAGAATCGGCCCTATCTTTTTCGAAAAGCTCATGTCAACCTCCAAGATTATTTAAATTGACTAAAAGTTTAATTTCCTCTAGTGGAAAAGATTTGATTTTCCGGGGCATAAGAGCCCCGTAATTGGGAGCGATTAAGAACAATAACCAAAGAAAAAAGGTTGTTAATGAAGAGAATAGGAAGAAAGGGAAAAATAAATAAGGGAAAACAATCTGGGGCTCAAAGTTAAAAATGCCCCTGAGAAATGATCCCAGATGAGGGCTAGAAATAATTAGTCTCCCTAAGGAAAAAAAGACAAGAATCACAACCACTTCGTCATTTATTTTATTTTTATTTAAAGAGAATACAAGTAATTTTTTTATTTTACGTTATCGTTAACAATATGTTATAATATATTCTTCAAATAATTTAGGAGCAAGGAGAAGACACGATTATTGAGAATTTAATGTTTTTCCTTGACATTGATTCTTTAAATTTTTACTTAAATAGATAATCGTTGGTTAAATTATTGTCAGTGAGGTAGAGCCATTCCAACAATTAAAGATATCGCTAAGAGAGCAAGGGTTTCGATCGGAACAGTTGACCGTGTTCTCCATAATAGGGGAGGAGTAGCCAAAGAGACCGAAGAAAGAGTGCGCCGGATCATTGAGGAGCTAGACTACAAGCCTAATATATTCGCCAAGCATTTGAAACTCTCGCGGACTTTTCATTTTGGTGTGTTGATGCCCATCCCCTCCCAAGATAGTATGTACTGGACCCTTCCTCTTAATGGAATTAATAAGGCTCTTCGATCTTTAGCCGGTCAAAGGATCGAAATCAAATATTTTTTCTATGACAAGTATTCTCCCGAGTCTATCCATCAAATTACCCGGGAACTCCTTCAAACCAAATTAGATGGTTTATTGATTGCTCCGGTTGTTTCCCGAATTTTTGAAAAATTTATTACCGAAATACCTAAAGATTTGCCTTATGTGTTTTTTGACTCCTTCTTACCTCGGGCAGATTATGTTAGCTATATTGGACAGGATTCCTTTCAGAGTGGAGTTTTATCAGCCAAATTAATGAAGATGATAATCCAGGGAAAAGCAACAGTGGCAGCTTTAAAAGTTCTCCCGGAAGATTATCATATCGAGGACCGTGTCAATGGTTTTCTTTCTTTCTGTAAAAAGTGCTCCGGAATAGAAGTAAGAGTTTATGATATTGATGGTAATAATCCCTCTCATGTTCAAAAGAAAGTCTTTTCCAGTGTTTTTAAAGAAAATTCTGACTTAAAGGGAATATTTGTCAGTAATGCCAGTACTCATCTAGTGGCTGAATTCATCAAGAATAATCCTCTGGCCAAAAAAGTTTACCTTATTGGTTATGATCCTATTGAGAAAAACAAGAAATATCTAAAAGAAGGAATAATTGATTTTCTTATTTCTCAACAGTCCGAGAAACAAGGCTATGAGGGACTAATGGCTCTTTACCGCCGGGTGGTTCTCAACTTGCCGGTGGAGAAAAAGATAATGATGCAAATTGATATTATCACCAAAGAAAATATCGATTATTACCAAAGCTGATTTCACCTGGTAAACAGGCATCTTGAGGCAATGGCCACAAGGAACTAGCGAAGATGAATAAGGGAGTAATTCTAAGAGGAGCGCTAATTTTTTTCTCAGAGGACAAGAATAGCCTTCTTGACCAACTATTTTATTGGGAGTGAGTTGACTCTCCTAGTGAAGAGAAAAATGAAGCAAATCAAGATAAATTTAGAGAGTTGGACATAACTGAGAATTTTCCAGTTAGTTAGAAAGAAAGGGTAAAATGGAAGAGGACCAGAAATACACTTTAGGACTTGATTTTGGCACTAATTCAGTGCGGGCTTTGCTTATTGAATTAGTAACTGGCCGTGAAGTTGGCACCGCCGTGGAAGAATACGAGTCTGGAGAAGCAGGAGTTATTATTGATCCCCAAGATCCTAACTTAGCCCGGCAGCATCCTGCCGATTATTTAAAAGCCATGGTCAAAGTTGTTCGCCAGGTGGTGAGGATGGCTAAAGGTGAAGAGCCGGGCTTTTCTCCTGAGAAAGTTATCGGGATTGGGGTTGACACCACCGGTTCCACTCCTTTGCCCGTGGATGACAAGGGGATACCTCTGTGTTTCCACCCTGAATTTAAGGATAATCTCAATGCTTATGCCTGGCTGTGGAAGGACCACACTTCCTTTGCCGAAGCCGCGGAAATAACTGAATTAGCTGCTCGGGAGCATCCAGAATATTTGGCCAAATGTGGAGGAAAATATTCTTCGGAGTGGTTCTTCAGCAAAATTTTTCATTGTTTAAGAATTGATCCTCAAGTGTTTGAAGCGGCTTATTCTTGGGTTGAGTGTTGTGATTATATCCCGGCAGTTCTTACTGGAAACACGAATCCAATGACGATGAAACGGAGTCGTTGTGCCGCCGGTCATAAAGCCATGTATAACTTAGATTGGGGCGGGTTACCAGAGAAAGAATTTTTATCAAAGTTAGATCCAAAACTGGGTCAACTTCGAACCCGTCTTTACGAGCAAACTTATACGGCGGATGAAAAAGCTGGGTGTCTCAGCGATAAGATGGCTCAGAAATTCGGGTTGCCACCTGGAATCCCCGTGGCGGTAGGTGCTTTTGATGCTCACTTAGGAGCAGTGGGAGCCGGGATAGCTCCGGGAATATTGGTTAAAATTATCGGGACTTCCACTTGTGATGTGACGGTCTGGCCCAATGATGAGCCTTTAGCCGATATTCCTGGTCTTTGTGGAATTGTCGATGGATCAGTTCTCCCAGGTTTCTACGGCCTAGAAGCTGGGCAATCAGGGGTTGGTGATATTTTTAATTGGTTTGTTAACTATATTCAGCCGGGTGGAGATAAACTTGGTTCCCATGAAGCTCTTTCCGAAAGAGCAGCCACTCTAAAACCTGGCGAATCTGGCTTGCTTGCCTTGGATTGGAGTAATGGTAACCGGACCGTTCTGGTGGACCAGAGATTGTCCGGTTTAATCTTAGGTCAGACTCTTCATACTAGTGCGGAAGAAATTTATCGGGCTTTGATTGAAGCCACTGCTTTTGGGGCTTTAATTATCATCAATCGATTTGAGGAGTTCGGAGTTAAGATTAAGGAGGTCATAAATTGCGGCGGTATTGCTGAGAAGAATCCTCTGGTGATGCAAATTTATGCTGATATTTTGGGAAGAGAGATGAAAATTGCCCGCTCTTCGCAGACCTGTGCCTTAGGATCAGCCATTGCTGGGGCGGTAGCTGCCGGAGAGGAAAGAGGTGGCTATACCACTTTTCCTGAGGCTCAAGAAAAAATATGTCGAGTTAAAGACATCATCTTTCGTCCCCAGGCTGAAAACCACCAAATTTATTCTCGCCTCTTTCGATTATATAAAGATCTGCATGATGCCTTTGGGACCAAAGAATGGTCAGGGAATCTCTTTCATGTGATGAAAGAACTTCTTGACCTTCGAGACCAACAACGGAGAAGAAAATGAGTTTTACCGAATTAAAAAAAGCAGTCTGGGAGGCTAACCTCGAATTGTTTAAGGCCGGTCTGGTGGTTTTAACTTGGGGGAATGTGAGTGGTATTGATCATCAAGAGGGAGTAGTGGCTATTAAACCCAGCGGGGTGGCTTATGAGAAGATGGGACCTGAGGACATGGTCTTAGTTGATTTAGAGGGAAAAGTTATTAGTGGGTACCTTCGGCCTTCTTCCGATACCCCAACTCATCTAGAAATTTATCGGGCTTTTCCCAAAATAGCCGGGATTGCCCACACTCATAGCTTGTTTGCTTCCGCTTTTGCTCAAGCCAAGCGAGAAATTCCTTGTTTGGGGACCACTCATGCTGATGCTTTTTGGGGAGCTATTCCTTTAACCCGGCCCCTTACTCCTGAGGAAGTTGAGGAAGGATATGAAAAGAATACCGGCAAGGTTATTGTCGAGCGTTTCCAAGAATTAGACCCTTTGGCTGTTCCTGCTGTGCTTGTTGCCCGTCATGGGCCTTTCACTTGGGGTTGCTCTCCTCGCGAAGCCGTTCGTCATAGTTTTATTCTGGAAAAGGTTGCCGAAATGGCTTGGGTTACCCTGTCTTTAAGACCAGATTGTCCTTCCCTGGTTAAATATATTCTGGACAAGCATCATCGGCGAAGACATGGTCCTGGTGCTTATTATGGTCAAAGGAGGTCTGATAATCATGATTAATAATATTCCTAAGATTGTCCTGGGAGTGGTGGCGGTAAGTCGGGATTGTTTTCCTCTTGAACTTTCTCAAAGGCGGCGGGATAAAGTTTATGAGGAATGCCAGAAGCTGGGTTTGCCTGTGGTTGTAATAAAAACCATAGTCGAGAAAGAAGCTGATGTCCAAAAGGCCATAGAAGAAATCAGGGCTAATGGAATAAATGCCTTAGTTGTTTATTTAGGCAATTTTGGTCCGGAAGGGCCAAGCTCGCTTTTAGCTCAAGAATTCTCTGGACCGGTTATGTTTGTAGCGGCGGCTGAGGAAAAAGCTGCAAACTTGATTCATGGTCGGGGAGATGCCTTTTGTGGCTTGCTGAGTGCTTCCTACAATCTTGGCCTAAGAGGAGTTAGAGTTTTTCTCCCTGAGTACCCAGTGGGAACACCTCCTGAAGTTGCCCAAAAAATAGCCGAATTTTTACCTGTGGCCAGGATTTTAGTAGGCTTGAAAAATTTAAAAATATTCTCCTTTGGTCCACGTCCGCAAGACTTTTTTGCCTGTAATGCCCCTATTAAACCCCTTTTCGACTTGGGGGTGGAAATTATGGAAAATAGCGAGCTGGACTTGTATGAGCTTTATCGTCAGGCAGAGGGAGAGGCCAGGATTAAGGATGTGATTCAGGACATGGCTCAAGAACTGGGTCCGGGTAACACCTATCCTGATCTTCTCCCCAAGCTAGCTCAGTATGAAGTAGCTTTATTAAACTTTTTTCATCATCATTTAGGTCGCTCTCAATTTGGAGTTTTTGCCAATAAATGCTGGCCAGCTTTTGAGAGTTATTTTGGTTTTGTCCCCTGCTATGTTAACGCCCGCTTGGCTTCCCGGGGGATACCCGTAGCATGTGAGGTGGATATTTATGGGGCTTTGAGTGAGTACATGGGGTTATGTGCCACGCAACTTCCCGCCACTTTGTTGGATATAAATAATACCGTTCCTCAAGATATGATTGAACAAGCAAAAGATAAAATAGGTGATTATAAACCAACAGATCTTTTTATGGGTTTTCACTGTGGAAATACTCCCAATTGTTGCCTGGTGAATGGTACCCTAAAATACCAACTCATTATGAATCGACTTTTGGAGGGGGGAGAAGAGCCGGACATAACGCGGGGAACTTTGGAGGGCCGATTGAGACCAGGAGAAGTAACCATCTTTCGTCTCCAGGCCACCGCCTCAATGCAACTCAAGGCTTACATCGCCGAAGGGCAAGTTCTTGACGTTGACCCCCGCTCATTCGGGAGCATTGGTGTTTTAGCCATTAAAGAAATGGGGCGTTTCTATCGCCATGTGCTTTTGGAAAAAAGGTTTCCTCACCATACAGCCGTGGCTTTTAAACATTGTGGAGGCTCTTTATTTTCCGCTTTCCGCCTCCTTGGGGTCGAGGATATTGGCGTAAATCAACCTCTTAGTCTTCCTTATCCATCGGAAAATCCTTTTTCTTCTTAGTTGGAGAAAGCAGGTTTTTGAGGTGGGCTAAGTTTGTCAGCCCCAAATGTCAGTTGGAGAGGGTTGTTGGTGTGGTCGGCCACGACCTAATGGGTAGGGAAGGCGATAACGCGCCTTGGCTAGCCGCCCGGAGAGAAGATTTGAGAAGCAACTCCAGGGACTTGACCAATTATCCCGGCTTTCTCATGAGAAAGAAGCGCTTGAGCTCCTCCCTCCTTGCCAGGAGAATCTGGTTAGATTAAACGGAGTAGAGCGAATGGGTTATTTTAATTGTTATAGCTTGAAACGATGGCTGATCTTTAAAAGAAATATATTTTCCCCAGGGGCTAGGAAAATTTGCTGAAAGTCACGGCCAAAGTCCCAGTCCCCAGGGTGCGAGTAATCAGCTCTTTTCTGGGTCCAGACCAGGTAGATCGTGGAGCCTCCCCGATATTCCCATCTAAGAACAACTGTTCCCCTTAAGGATTTGAGATTGAAATCTGGGTCTCGAAAGGAGAAAGAAGAGGCTGGGCCTAATCCATCAGGATCGACCTGGTAAATATTCCCGCTCTTGAATATCGTGGAGCCTTCCTGGCCGAAATAATTGAACTCGAAAGTCCGGGCCGCGGCTAATTCTTTAAACCAGAAATAGTCGCCCACCGCTAGATAAGGTTGGAGATAGGCTTGGAGAGATAATTTGGGGGTGAAAGTCCAATTAATTCTTATCTCCAGGGGAAAAGTCTTATGAATAATGTCAGAAAGGATGTAACGTACTCCGTAAGTTTCTGTTTTGAAAGGATCATTAACTTTAGTTATATACTGACCTTCCGAGTATCGCCAACTGTAGCCAGGAGAAAGCGATATACTTAGATTGCTTCTTAATTTCCAGCGCAATCCTGTGGAGATGGACCAGTTATAAGAACCGTTGGGGTGGGTGCGGTAATGAGTAGAAATTTGCCAAACCAGGGATCGGCGATTATCACTTTGCACACTTAAACGGCGCATTATCCCCGAAGGATAAAAGGCCATAGGTCCGCCCCGGGTTAAATAATGATTATAACGAGGTGGGTCATAGCTAAGATATAATAATCCTGACCAGTAGTTGAGAAGCTGGCCTTTGGCTTGCAATATGTAATTTTCATCAGTTCGGTTACCACTGAAGTCATAGGAACGGTAAGCAGTTAAGGTAATTTGCCATTGGCGGAGAATACGCCCCGGATGAAAATTCCGGTAGCCAACTTGCAGATGGCCGTTGATTATATCACCGCGATAATGATAACCAAGATCCATGGCGTGGAAACCAGGCGATAAGAATCCCAAGGCAGCATTGAACACAAATTGTCCACGCTGTTTGTTTAAATAGAGACGGCCTCCGTAGCCATTTAATTTTGTCGCTGTCTCGTTGACCTGTACATAGTCAACGTCCGGGCGTTGGAAATAGTGAAGGGAAGAAGTTTGGATTTTAGTCATTGCTTCCGGCTCGCCCTGGATTGAGGTTCCTCCTAGCCAGCCGGTAATTACCCACGTCCGGTTGGCATCCAGAAAAGCCCAGCCATCCACAGCTAAAGTGAAGGCGCGCTTGGTTAAGTAAGACTGCAAAGGGGAATCATTTAATTTGCGAAAAACACCGGTGGTCATTAGTCCCAATCCTGTGTTTCCAGTGGTTGATTCTTTTTGCAAACGCAAAATGGAATATGAGGTTAAGGGTTCGATTTCCCATTGGTCAGTTGAGCTCCCTTGGGTTATTTCTCCGTATTCAGAAGGAGTAATGGCGGTTAAGAAACCTACGTTCCAGCCCGGCCCCAACTTTCCGGTTATTTTAGCTGCGGCTAAAATAGTTGTCCATTCCGGGCCTTGAAGATCAGGATGAAATAAATTTAGCCCTTGAGGGGAACGCCCGATGCGGCGACTGTAGAAGAATGAAGGTTCTTTCCACCCGAAATTCTGAATAGAACTTGCTCCGCCATAGCCAAATTGAAAAACTTCTGCTCCTTCGATGAAGAAGGGCCTCTTTTCTTGATAATATGTTTCTTGGTCGCTGATGTTGACCACGGCCGGGTCGACTTCGACTTGCCCAAAGTCAGGGTTAATGGTCAGATTTAAAGTAAGGTTACTTAAAAGCCCTGAGCATATATCAAAACCCGCGTTTTCAGCTAAGTTAGGAGATTGCTTTCCTCCTGATGATGAAGGCCGAAAATCGGCCCGACCAACTGTGTAAGGCAAGATTTCCAGATAACGACTGGGCTTGATGTGGGCAATTCCTTCCAGTTGAGCAAAACGGGAAACATAGCCACTTTCTTCCCGAGGATGCCAGGAGTAAGTCGCAATTTCGTTCTTACGCTTGATTATTCGCCAGAAATTTATCCCCCAAGTGTAGGTAGCTTTTTCCTGGAAACGGAGTTCATCGAAGGGAAGGCAAATTTCAACTGTCCACCCCAAGGCGTCCCGCTTTGTAGCTCCCTCCCAAACTGCATCCCATGAGTAATCCTTACTCTCGTCATTATAGAGTCGAGCATCCCGGATAGAACCACTGGGATTAATGGCCAATTCGTAACCACTTCGATGATCAAAATAAGGGTCGATAGCGACGATAAACCAATCTGACTCTATTTCGTCATCTCTTCGGCCCAGTCGAGATATTATTTTATCTGGTTGCGAATCTAATAGCCGGGCTCCGATGTAGAGATTGGATTCGTCATAAACAATGGTGACGATGGTCTTTTCGGTAGCCGGTGCTCCATCGATGGGTTCAATCTGGCGAAAGTGACTTACTGACTCTACCTGCCAGAAGTCTTCCTGAAGTTTTCCATCTAAAGTAGGAGGATGGGATATTTTAACTGCTTTGACCACTTCGGCATTAACTGTCGGGGCTAGAAGAAAAAAAAGAGCGAAGAGCAAAAGGGGAAAAAAAAAGGGAGGGGCTGAGTTTACGGGCAAGGTTAGGGAATTATAATTACATAAGTTAAAGAGTTTAAGGAA
>Ga0136651_10000858_pt1 | contig 16906 bp, 13 predicted proteins | sample Mar14236cmmetaG_FD_94867 | JGI IMG/M metagenome (GOLD analysis project Ga0136651, IMG submission 94867) | Marine hydrothermal vent microbial communities from Guaymas Basin, Gulf of California to study Microbial Dark Matter (Phase II) - Marker... ...
AATTGTGCAACAGAGATATTGTAAATGGCTCTATTGCGCATAAGCCGAAGGCTGCATTGGGTTTACCCTGACAAGAAAATCTTACATTCCATTTTGATGGAATGCTATGATTTTCTTCGTCATTGAAGCAATAGAATTCTTCTATTGTTTCATTTGGGTTAACCCTGACAAGAAAATCTTACATTCCATTTTGATGGAATGCTATGATTTTCTTCGTCAATTAAGCAATAGAAAAATTCTATTGCTTAATTTAGGTTTATAATATGCAATAAGACAGGGTGTTATACCTGTTTCGAAATTTTTAACCTGTAAAATAATACGTTCATCATTACTTTATTGGCGTTCATCAAAATAAAGTATTAAAACTGGAAATTTAGTCTCAATTCACGTAACTTATCCTTAACTTATAGTGATTTTGGGACTATATGGATGCAGCCTATGGATAGGATTTTTATGTAGCAGAAACGAGTAAACCGCAAAATGAGTGAACCAATGAGCATTACAGTTCAGGATTATGATGACCTTGTACTTAAGCAGGAGCAAATGCTTTCTGAAAAGGGGAAGTTTGCTGTAATGCCTTCGGAGGAGATCGTAAAGAAATATATTTCAAAAAAAACCACACGTTCCCGTTTTGAGGATACAATAGTAAAAGAAGCAAACTTTCCCGTTTTAAAGTACATTTTAAGTCATTTGGACCTGAGAAAGATCAATAAGATTCTGTTGACTTATTCCCATGATCTTTCTTCCGGAAACCTTGTTAAGAACGTCAAATACATTACCCGTATAAATAACGTCAGGGCTGTTGTTGACTTGAAAAAAGTCAATAACAATAAAAATCTCAATCAGTATTTTTACGGGATCAATGATATCTTACCTGGAGCAGGGATTTATTTTGGATGTGTAGAAACTCATCGCCAGCGAAACAAAAGAATCCATGCGGAGAAGAAAAAATTTGTGGCTGTGTTGTTGGTATTCTTTGAATTTATTTTTCACAGGGTGTTGCCCAAAACAGGACTGTTCAGAGGGCTTTACCTGAAAATAACTGGAGGGAGGACTCCGGTATTATCTCTGGCAGAGACCCTTGGCAGATTGGTGTATAACGGCTTTGATATCATTGAGTATAAGGCCATCAGGAATATGATCTATTTCGTGGTCATGAAAACGCGAAAGCCCCCTCTTAAGAAAAGATTACATTTCGGCTTGTTCATTAAGCAACAGAAAACAGGAAAAAACGGAAAAACCAAATTCAAATATAGGGTACGTACCCGGCATATTTATTCGGAATATCTGCCGGATTATGTTTTGAAACTGAATGCCTCGGGGAGATCGGGTATGGCTGTTAAGGACTTTCGCTATAATATCATTGGAAGGTTATTGTTTGACTGGACTGGCATCCTGTTGGGGTATGTTCAGTTGTTTGGGGAATATTTGAAGAGCATAAGACTGTTTCCCAAAATCGAATTGGAAGATATATTTTACATAAAACACAGTCTTGGTAAAAGAGGAAAACTCATAACGATTTACAAGTTCAGAACTATGGTCAGAAACGCGGACAAGATGGATAACCTGATCATTCAGTATAACAGTTATGGGAATCCGGTTAAAGATCCAAGGATTATCCCTTTTGGTCGTTTTATGAGAAAGATATGGATAGATGAACTACCTCAGTTGTTCAGTATTCTGAAAGGTGATATCAAAATAGTCGGGATCCGCCCCATGCGGGAGTCGGACTGGGAAAGATACCCGAAAGACCTGAAAGAAAAGGCCCTTCGTTTTAAACCGGGCCTGATGGGAGTACAGTATGCTACCTTGCGCAAGGACGATTTTGAGGAGCATACCCGCTTCTTCCACAGATACCTGGATATGAAAGAACACAAGCCTTTCCTGACCGATCTTTATTTTTTCTTCCGTATTCTGTATTATATCTTTTTTAAGGGGGTCAGAAGTGATTAATGTTTGAAGACCACCGGATCCAATACCCTTTTATTATGCCGGAATGCAGCCACGAAGGCCTGCGGATAACCCTGCTGGCGGCAAAGAGCTTTCAGTTTTAATGCGTCTTCCACATTATCAAATTCCCCAATGGTATACCGGTAAGCACCCTTGTAGAAATATTCCCGGGTATAGTATTTTTTGTGGTTTACCCATACCGCATAACTGCCACTCGGGACCATGCTGGATATTATCTGTACTTTAAATACGATATCTGAAGGTTTCTTTGGAGGTGCAGGCTTGGGTTTTGGGGTGGATACAGGAATTATTGCGGGAATTACTTTTTTTGATTCGGCAAGTTTGGAAGGAGCAACATCTTGTTGAACGATGGTTTCCGGAGTTATTGCTTTCCGGACCTTTGCCAGTGTATCCGGTCTGGGTACTTCTGCTATCACCGGAGAAATCTTCATACTGTCAGCCAGTGAAAGTCTGAAAAATTGAAGTTGTGCTTTGCCAGTGTCCCCGAAAGCAATAAGGAATGCCAGCGTATCATTGGGTTTGACTTTAAATATCATATCATTGTTGCCGGAATTGATTCCTTTTGCAGGCCTGAACGGTTTATCCCATCCTGTTCCGTTGAAACGGGCTACATATATGTCGAAATTGTCTGAACCCCTGTTTGATGAGAAATATAAATTGTTATAATCATCCAGGAAAGGAAACAGCTCATCCGCATTAGAATTGACAGGGCTTCCGAGATTTACAGGGTCTGACCACCCGGATCCTGTAAGCGATGATTTGAAAAGATTGGTTCCTTTCTGTGCGGTTGGCATATCAGAAGAAAAAACCAATGTCTTGCCATCAGGGGAAATGGCAGGCTGCATATAGGAATATTCATGATTACAAAACGGCAAAGGAGTAGCACTTATTATCCATTCTTTATTCGCAGGATCCAACTTTGCCCGGAAGATCACATATCTTAATGAACCGGACTTTGTCATTAATGGTTTCGTAAAAAACAAGATATTCCCGTCTTTAGTAAAATCGATGGCTCCGGGAGGATAAGGGAAAGGAGATTTTTTGGTAAAGAATTGGGGCATGCCCGGTCGTAGATCTTTTTTCAAAGGCAGGTAATAGGTCTCAAATCTTCCAAATGAAACATAATCTGATAATGTTTTGAAGTTTCTTTTTGTATGTCTCATGAAAAGTATACCGTTTTTGTAAAATTGCATCCCGTAATATGGATCAATCCCGGCAGCCGGTATCAAAGAATCGGTAACAGGAAAAAATTCGATCAGTTTGGGGATTGAATCATTTGAAATAAAAATATTCTTTGCAAAAAGACCCTTGGTTGCAGGGGGGGAACCGGAAACAGATTCTGCTATAAATCCGCCCGTTAGCAACAAGGTTAATATGAAAAGAAGTTTTTTTTTCATTTTTTAAAGAAGTTTTACCATTATGCAGTTACCAATATTTATAAACCGGAACCTGTGTATGTTTTCTGCCCAGTATTATTCCAACCGATAGTTCAAGATTTAGGTTTCCATTGTACCAGATAATATCTCCGCTCCAAGGAAATTCTACGTAGGAGCCTACGTAGAACCAGGGAGTCTGGACATGTAGGAAAAAAGACAGGTTATCGAGATTATTAAGATAACTACCAATGTAAGAGTTTTTATAATACAATTTAAGAGCAGGATGATAATGTAACGAAGATTTATCCGCGGGGGATTTTCCAAAGTTCATAAGCAGGGAAGGTTCCAGCAGGATGGCTCTTTTTCTGCTAAGGATGATTTTATACCCGGCAGTCAGAAGATACTGGCGTGATAATGTATTTTTTAGTTCGGAAGGAAATCCGGAATTTTTTGGATTGTATAAAATATTGGTGGTTGATATTCCTGCGTAAAACTGCGCACTGTAAAAATAAAATCCGAAATCAAGATCCGTAGTGAAAATATTTTTATGGTTGCCGGCGGTGTCAGGATGCTCGGTATTGGCAATATATTTACTGTATATTCCTTTTCCCGAGAGGCCGACAGAGAGAAATGATAATCCATCCTGTGTTATTGGGATATGGTAGGAAAAAGAAGCTGCCGCCCCGAAATTGTTAAGGGAGTCTCCCTGATCATGGAAAGCATATCCCCCTACCCCGAAATTACTGTATGGAACAGCATCAGTCGCCGGCCACCGCTTTTTCCTGTTTTTCAACAGCCGACTGGCTCCGTTCAGGGACCGGGCATTGTGAGATCCGTTGACGTTGGTAATAAATGTAATCCTGGAGTAATCAATACTACCTGTGACGGCCGGGTTGAAAACCGCAGGGCTGAAGAAGCGGCAGGAGGTAGGGTAGTGAGGGAATTGTTGACCGTAAAGTGGTGGTAAGAAAAGAAAAAAAATAAAAATATATCTGATTCTTTTAACCATGACAGATCATCGTGAATTTTCCATATAAATATAAATAAATAATTCCTAAATTGTTGATTATTACAGAAAAAAAACGATACAGGTTGTTTAAATTTAAATATCGCAGGATATTATCACGATGAACGATTGTTCAGGTACCGTCTTTGATTTTTTTACCTGATTCATTGATCCGGAGGTTGCTAACGAACTCGATCTTTTGTGGTATTTTATAGGGCACAAGTTCCCGCTTGCAGGTTTCGAGGATATTCTCTTTTTCCTGTACAGGATCAGATCCTTCTTTCAGGACCACAACGGCTTTGATACCCTCACCCAACAATTCATCATCAAATCCCTCAATAGAACAGTCCACCACAGAAGGAACGGATACAATGACTTCCTCGATTTCTTTGAGGCTGATCCTTTTGCCTCTGACTTTAAATATTTCTTTGGAACGGGCAACGATGTAAATAAAACCATCTTCATCTATTTGAGCCAGATCTCCCGTATGTAGCCAGCCGTTTTTAAGAATTCTGGCAGTACTTTCAGGATCATTCAGATAACCGATCATGATATTGTCTCCCCTGGCGATGATCTCTCCTGTTTCTCCCGGGGAAACAGGCTCGTTTTTTTCATTGACCACCTTAAGTGTTACATCCGGAATCCCTTTCCCAATTGAGCCTTTTTTTGACTCGATCAGTTCCGGAGGCAGATAAGATAATCGTGCCGTTGCCTCCGTCTGGCCGTACATGACAAAAAATTTTGTATTAGGGAAAGCCTCGGTAAATTCTTTAATAAAGATATAATGTAATTTGCCTCCGGCCTGCGTGACATATCGCAAATGGGGGAGATCCATGTTCAGGAAAGATGTGGTTTTTCTCAATAGGATCTGGAAATGGCTGGGTACACCTGCAAAACCGGTACATTTGTATTTTTGAAGGTCATTGATGACCGAACCGAGAAATATGAAACTGTTGTTTATAACGAGAGATCCACCTACTTTCAGATGTGTGTGAAGTAAAGATAAGCCATAACAATAATGAAATGGTAATACAACCTCCATGATATCATCTTCTGTTAATTGCAGATACCGGAGGATGGAACGGGTATTGGCAATAAGGTTTTTATGGCTCAACATGACTCCTTTCGGAATACCGGTTGAACCGGAGGTGAAAAGGATTTGAGCCATTCTTTCACTGTTGAAGTCAGGATCAGGAAAATCAGGAAGGCCCTCAATGTTTTTGTCGTTATCAGGAATATTTTCTTCGGTCAGGATCTGTATGCCGGGAAGTTTTATCCGGCTGGTAAGTGGTTTGGGGATAAAGGCTATCCTGGCATTTGTTTCACGTATGATATGTTCCAGGTTCCTTTTTTCTGTTGCCGGGCTTAGGGGGATCACTGCATTTCCCGATTTCATGATCCCCAGATAGACCGTAATGAAAAAAACGGAATTGGGACTGATCAATAAAACATTGTTGTTTTCTCCGGCAAGGGATCTGATCAGTCCGGCAATGGCGAGGGAATTATAATAGATCTTTTTGTAAGATGCCGTCTCTTTTGGGCCCAGGACTAAGTTTTTTTCGAAATTGCAGATTTCCTGGAAGAGATAATCAAAAAAATTCATTATTATCTGGGTATTAAAGGAATACAGGAGGTCTTCTCAGGTATTCCGTAGTTTTTCTTTTTCTTTCAAAATTTTTATAGACGTTCTCAATCTCTGTTTTTGTAAATCCCAGGGCATCTCCTACCTCTTCAGGTGAATAATCATTTTCCCATCCGTACCAGATAAGATCCATCAGTTCAAAAGGAAGCTGGAAGAAAAATTCTTCCTGGGTTTGTTCGGCCGGATAAGTGTCTGTCGTAGGAGTTCTTTGGATGATTCCTTTGGGTACTCCCAGGTATTCTGCCAACTGATATACCTGCGTTTTATAAAGTGATCCGATAGGCATGATATCGGCTCCGCCATCGCCGTATTTTACAAAGAATCCCTGATCCGCTTCATGTTTGTTAGGAGTTCCGATCACGGCATAGTGTAATCGTTCTGCATGATAATACAAGATAGACATTCGACTGCGCTGTTTAAAATTGGATGCTGCGACGATCTGCAGGTATTCTTTTACAGGGAGCAGTTTACTTTTTTCTTTTCCTTTACTGTCAATAATCGTTATGGAAAAAGCCGGTGGCAGATGATGTTTCAGGGAGTCCTGTTTTATATTGATCTTCATTTTGTAGGTGGAAGGATCATATTCCGGAAAGACTCTTTTCACTGCTTCATCCCGTCGCCTGTAACATCCAAATCCATCCAATGCTCCCGTGATCTCTTCCACGACAGTTTCGCCCCCGAATTTATCCGCCAGTTCCTGCGCCAGATCCAGACTTTCCGGACTGGAATCTCTTTCCGGGAGCATAACCCCTAAAACATTTTCCGGCCCAAAGGCTTTGACAGCCAGGGCAAAGGTGACTGATGAGTCGATTCCCCCGCTGATACCGACGACACCGCCGCGACGGGACAGAACGTTATGTACAGTTTGTTGCAGGTTCTCAATGATGCTGTTACATGTCCTTTCTATGTCTTTAAGATCAATAATTCTTTTATGGAATTTCTCTTTATGTGTATTCATATTTAGAATTTAGAATTGTTTATATGTATTTTTTAAGTCTACATTTGGTCAATTTATTTTTTTTGAATCTGTTATGATATATCAATGACTTCGTGGAGACCTGCCGGTTTGCCCTGAGGCTGCTCCTGTTTGTTTTTTACGAATTGTTCATACAATAATTGTGTTGAAATAATGGCGGTAAGGGCCATGTTTTCAGTTTCCGAGACTTGTTTCTGCATTCGCATTTTTTGTAACAGATTATCGACCATCCCGGGGGAGAATATGCCGGTTTCCCTGATGGAGCCGGTGGATAAAAGGTTCTTCAGATAATCAGGTTCATTTTGTACAAAGGTGCTGTTTATGGGTGCCCGGTATGCCTGTTTTGGTCTTTTAAGGATCTCTGGCGGAAGTTTCCCTTTCATCATTTTTTTGAGAATGTATTTTTCTGTAAGACCTTTTAATTTAAAATCTTGCGGTATGGAAGCTGCAAATTCCATAACTCTGTGATCCAGGAAAGGATACCGTCCTTCTACGGAGTTGGCCATGGCCATCCTGTCTCCCTGGGAAGAAAGGAGGTATCCTGACATGAACAGGGAAGTTTCCAGCCACTGTGCTTTTGACAGGGGGGTCCATGAATGGAATTCATCAGGCAACATTTTTGTCAGATCTTCCAGCGGATCATAGTCTGCTGTTGATCTTTTCATTTCTTCTGAAAAATAACCTTTGATCCGGGAAGTATTGTTCCAGCGTATCATGTGGGAGTAATAAGGAGATTCCGTTTCCAGAAGTTTGTATCCGAAGAAAAATTTAAGATACTGGGGGTTTTCTTTCAGATGAGGAAGATACGGGTATAGTCTGGTCAGGAGCAAGGGGCGCATGCGGGAATTGGGTTGACGGGCCCAGAACCTGCGGATGATCATTTCTTTAAAAATGTTGTATCCTGCGAACATTTCATCAGCCCCTTCTCCGGTGACAACGACCTTATAGTGATTCTTACGTACATTTCCGGATAAAAGCATCATTGGTACGGGGGCAGTACGTAACAGAGGAGTTTCCGTATGCCAGACTACTTCCGGGAATGTTGAAGCGATTTTTGCAGATGTGCTGACAATAGACGAATGGGATGTCCTGAAAAATTTTACTGCCAGGTTCTGATAGTAAGATTCGTCAAATTCTTTTTCCGTGAAACCGATAGAGAAAGTCCTGAGCATATCAGGGAAAATATCTCTGATGTATGCGGTAGTAATGGAGGAGTCTATTCCGCCACTGAGGTAAGCCCCTACCGGAACGTCTGCCCGCAAACGGATTCTTACAGCATCACGGTAAATCTCATCCAGTTCTGACAATGCATCTTCCAGGGTTGTCTTCCTCTCTACTCCTTTTTCCGGGAAGGTAAATCGCCAATATGAATGGAGCCGGATGCCTTCCCTGCTAACGGTCATAGAGTGGCCTGGCGGAAGCTCAAAAATATTTTTGAATGATGTTGTCGGAGATAAAGTGGTCCAGAAAGTGAATATCTGGGAGAGGGCCAAAGGATCAAATCCGCAAGATATTTCAGGATATTCAAGTATTGATTTGATCTCGGAAGCAAAAATGAATGTAGTATTTTTTACTGTGTAATACAACGGCCGTATGCCTACCCTGTCGCGGGCCAGGAACAGTTCCTGTTTTTTTTTGTCCCAGATGGCAAAAGCGAACTGACCATTGAGTTTTTCCAGGCATCCGGAACCGTATTTCATGTACAGGTGAAGAAGAACCTCCGTATCACTGGCGGTGCGAAAACGATGTCCCCTCTTTATTAATTCTTCCCGGAGCTCTAGGTAGTTGAATATCTCTCCGTTGAAGACGATCCAGAACCGTTTTCCTTTATCCGGTATGGGTTGTGAGCCTGTTTTCAGGTCAAGGATGCTGAGCCGTACATGACCCAGTCCGATATTCCTTCCGAGATATATCCCGCTTTCATCAGGCCCCCTGTGCTGTATCCTTACCAGCATCCGGGAAAGGATCTCTTTCCTGACAGGGCGGGGGTGATCAAAATGGAATATTCCGGCTATGCCGCACATGAAGTTTGAATTATTATCAGAGCTAATTCTGACGCTGTAAGACGAAGTTGGTGATTGCTTTTACCGATTCGAAATTTTCTTCTGTCAAATCCTTGTCTGATACCTGAATGTTGAAGTTTTCTTTCAGGAAAGAGATCAACCCTAATAACCCCATAGAATCGAGAATTCCTTCATCGAAAATATGTAATTCGTCATTGAGGACATTACCGTGGTTGAAAGAAGAAGACTTTATATATTCCCTGATCTTTGTTACAACCTCACTTCTGATATCCTTGTTCTGCATAATCATACGATCGTTTAAAGATTAGCTGTTTAAAACATTCGGTTATATGAGAAAAACAGGATCGAAGTTACAATTTTGGTAGCCAAAAATTATGCTTTCGTCAAAATTTATTTAAATTTATTTATTCCCCCTGTTATTATTTAGAAAGATAATCATTCTTTCGTCAATGGAAATCAGTTCTTTATCAAAATAAAATAACAAAATGAAAAAATTTATGTAATATTAATTTGAAAATGATAAAAAAATAGTGATATGAAAAAACTTTTGAGAGTTTTATTCGTTTTTGTTCTTTTCTCTTCCATGGCACTTTATTCAAATGCCATGCATCCTTTTCATAAAACCCATAAGTCCCATCACAGCAGGCATGGACATACACAACACAGGCATGGGCAGCCGGTGGGAGCTCCTTTGGACGGAGGGCTTCTGGTGGTCTTAGGGGCAGCAGGTATAGGTTATTATGTTGCAAGAAAGAATAAAAAGAAGGCCTAAGTATACCCGGGTTTCAAAATTATATTCTATAATAAAATAATATTTTATACGTATTTGTAGGGGGGATGGTGTATTTTATAAAAAAGAACAGGTTCATTTTCCCTATCTTGGTTATTGTCTTTTTGTTTATTATTTTCCTGGTTACGGGATTTAATAAGAATACGTTTTTTTCATTTTTTTCTTTTCCGGATGATATTTATTTATTATCTGTGGAAAAGGCTGCAAATTTTCTGTTACATTGGGGAGAGTCTGCTGTTACCATCCGGGATCATATGGTTATGTTAAACGATTCTCCGGTCAGAGGATTTATTCCGGAAACACTATTTAAAAAATGGGGAATTGCATTAATGATAATTTTCTGGATAACAAAAGCCCCCATAACAAGAAAATTATTCTTCTCCTTTTCCCTGATGATTGTAAGTTTTATCCTGGTTACCGTGTATATTGCAACAGGTTCTTTTCTGGCATCCCGGGGAATCGGTATTCATTCCTTGCGGGTGATAATGTTGTTACTTGGGATATTATGTATGGCAACGATTCTTTTGATATGGTATTTAAAAAATAAAGAAAATATTTTGAAAAGCCTGGCCAAACGTAAGGTTAATACACAATGGATTGAAAAAAAGATGCCGGTTATTATCATCACAACTTATATTTATATCCTGTTAAGCGTTTTTATATTGCCATATTTTAAATTCCAACCCTGGATTAAATTTATTTTCATTTCAGCACAGAAAATATTGTCTTTGTTTGGATATGAAGCCACTGTAAATGGCACCTATTTAATCGGATACAATGGGTCTATTGTCATGTCGAAAGGTTGTCTTGGTTTCCGGACAATGTTAGTATTCGCTTCTATCGTATACGTAACCGGAGAAGATAACAAGAGTCGCTGGATTTATATTATTGCCGGTTTGATATTTCTGAATATTGTAAATATTGTACGTTTTGTATTACTTTTTATTTATATTCAGAAACATGGTGGATATAATCTTGTGATGGATTTGCACGACATGTATGATTATATTATTTATATAATTGTTTTTATTTTATGGGTGATCTGGTTTGAAAAATTTTCCGACATCAGGAAACTGAAAAAGGACCAAAAAGAGGGCACAATCATTTAATGATTACAAGTTTTTTTGCCAGCATGCTGGCCGGCCCTGTTATCAATTGAACGACATATACCCCGTTGCCGAGATGCAACGGAATTTCTATATCTTCGGCACTTGGAGAAATAATGTCTTGATATACAAGTGATTCGGAGATACTAAAGATGCTGAGGGTCCATAAAGTAATCACAGAATTTTCAATAATATCCAAAGGCTTTTTTATAACAATATGGATATGATCGCTTGCCGGGTTAGGATAAATCGTCATAGTAATGGAATCAACATGAGGGGTTCCGCGTATTCTGATCTCTGAAAAAGTATTCCATGTATCATGGGAGTTACTCTTCCCTATCAATTTTAAATATTTATATTCTGAAAAGGCTGTATTTTCCGGAAAAGGAAATATTTGTGTTTTGCCTGAAAAGTCACAGGAACTGGCATTGTTTAGAGCGGTTTGCCAGGAAAAGCTGTCGGCTGAAACTTCTATATCGAAATAAGACTCTCTTTTCTGACCCGGTTGAAAACTAATTTCCAGATATTTTATGCTGAAAAGTTTGTCAAGGCTAAAAGTAATATAATGATCTATTCCATTGGCAGCCCACCAGGTATTGGGATCATGGTCCAGTATATGTGCAGGTACATGTGGAGGAGCATAATCACTGGCTTCCAGAATGGTAAGCTTTGCTGTATCCAATTGTGGATAATAAGGCAGTACCTGAACAGAAATGTTTTTTTTTATTATGGAATCTTCGTTGGAGACTTGTAAAAAAAACTCAAATTCATTAGGTGAAGATACCATAGGAGCAAGAAACCTGAGAATTGCCTTATTATTAGATGAAACAGATATAGTGTCCGGGACAGTCCAATGGAAGGTGAGGGTTTCATTATTTTTGTCATAACTTGCGGAGGCATCTATCTCGCCGACAAAACCGGAATAAATGACAGAATCATAATTAACTATAGCAACTGGTGCTGCAGGAGGTGGAGGGGGGAGGCTGTGGTCCAGAATATTGTTACGAACCGGTTGGTTTGATATGGAGGATGCTTTTAGTCCCGATACAGAACAGAGAGCATTTATGCCGGGTTGTGTATAAGATATTGTTACAACATCTCCGTATTTGACAGAATCTGCGAGGGTTAGTTGTACTTCCCTGTTAATAATTTTTACATGGCTTATATTTCTGTTTATACCATTGACAAGTACTTTAAAAGCGGAAGCAGAAGGCACACTATCTGTATTCAGGTACTGGTCATAATTCATTTGCAAGATAGTCGGGTTTTCGTCTTCAATAACAGCAGACATAAAAGCTGGCTTGGTGGCTAAGGCAATTTTCTGATAACAACCAATACTGGGGTGTTCCCCCATAGGTATTCCTTCCATATCTTCTGTGATATCTGGGATGGGAATACCAGCATGCCAGGCCGGAGAAGTTGAATCGTGTAAATGTAAATTAAAACCAGTGAGGTCTTCAAAAAGAGGATCCTCTACTACTGAGCTGGTTTCCCATGATAAAACCTCGTCCTTATAAATATTTTTTCCTCCATCTTTAATGTAAGCAATGTTGCCTGGTTTGAAATTGAAGAAAAGATTATTAGAATGGTTGCATGACCCATTAGACATATAAAATAAATAATTAACTGTGTTTCCAACAATAATATTATTTTTGAAATTGGAGAAATTTGCAATATGAGAGGCGTCGACAAAACCCTTAGCTTCTTCTTGTACATATATTGTATTAAAATAAACATTTACATGTCCTCCTGAATAATCATACCCGTTGGCTATATTTATGCCTCTATGTGCCTGATTACTTTTATTAACAATTATATTCCCATATATACTTGCTGTTATTGGACCATTGCCCTTTACAATAATTCCATCACCAGCTATTAAATCAATATGATTATACCTTACTATAGCATTATGAGGATATATGTCCATTAGGCCATTTCCTTCTTCATTATGCCCTGTTATAGCAATAGGGAATCCTGTACCATTGGAATTAGAAACATAATTGTGTTCAATAATACAATTATGTGATTCTCTTGTTAAATCAATACAATCACCGGGACCTCCGGTATATCTTCTAATATCAGTAATATGGTTATATCCAATATAGCCGTCAACATTACCAGCAGAACGAGCACCGTCTAAATATTCAGGCCAGACCGGATAAAAAGCAATACCGTGAGCATCTACATGGTAAATTTTGTTTCCAATAATTTTTGTGCGTATAACATCATCTTTCCATGGTCGTGAAACAATTGCTATTTCATAGGAAGTACCATTGCCGACATTCTTAACTGTACAATTCTGTATCGTAATATCATGTGTATTCCAGGGTTGTATAGGTCCTTCTTTATTAGGATCACCTGCTATTGCTATTCCATATCTTTTTTTATAATTTACATCGACTATTATATTCTCAAAAACAACATAACCGCAGGCTGCTATCTGTATTGTAGAATAATAAAATGGTGCATTACCACCATCATGAGTGCTTTTTATTACCGCAGTATCGTTTTCCGCTCCCCAAATTGTTCCGTCCCATACAATCGGAGCTAAAGTGTCACCCCCACGAGAAATAGTAAAAACATAATCAAAGCTCCAAGTGTCACCTGCTCTTAAAGCAATGGTATCACCAGCAGTAGCTAATTCTTGAGCGTAGTGAATTGTTTTTAACGCATGCAGTGTATCTAATCCATTATTTTCATCAGAACCTTTTGAAATGCTAACATAATAAATTCCTTGTGCTTTTAAGGAAATTGGAGAGGATATGGACAATAATAAAAATAATAAGATATATAATTTTTTCATATTCATCTAAAATCTTAACCAAAGTAAAAATTTAATTATTTTCATCGGTATAAATCCATAGCGATTTATAAATACATATGCAGGTGATATATCTCGATGTTTTGTCAAAATCATAGTTATTTATATTTATTAAGAAATAATTTTTTCGAAATGTTAGTATTCATTATTTTTTTTAATACAGTCTTTATCTTTTGAATATTTGATAACGGATTAACAGGTTCAGACAAAACTTCTTTCCATAAAGTACTCATAACTTCTATATATAATTTGTTATATCTATTAATTTTACACCTTTGTTTAACATCAACACTTAACATAATATCCAATAATTCCCTGTTATTAAAAGGAGTAAATGTTTCGTGAATAATGTCACCTTCGAGCTGACTTTGTGCCTGCCAACTCCCCATTCTATGCTCCCAATAAAATAGATCTAAAATATTATATCCAAAATCATTATTTATTATTTTTATTTCCTGTATCCATTCTGATAAACGTGTCTTTATGAAATCAATATGTTTCCAGTTGCCTACTAAGTTAATGAGATAGCTATCATCTATAATTTTTGGATATTTACCATTTGGATAATAAAAACATCGAACTATTTCAGAGCAGTTTCCTTTTATATTAATTCTTTCTTCCGGAAAGTTTTTATACATCCCAGCAGATATAAGACTCCAATACTTATGAGGGGTATCCGTATTATTATTATAAATTCTCAAGAAATCATCAGAGGTTGTTTTATTGCAATCAATTATTTGATGTGGAAAACTTAATTTGGAAAACAGTTTCTCAGGAATTTTTATATCAGCAGAATTATCTGTTAGATTCCCATATTTCAATGTATAAAAATAGATATTATTAGCTATATCTTTACATGCACTGAGTATAATTCTGGTATCCCAGCCGGCAGTAACAGGTAGTGCTATTTTATAACGTAAGTAAACAGCATACAAGGTGTCTTTTAACAATTTTGCTATCTTGTTGGCTGCAATTTCAAAATCTTCTGATATTAGTTGTGAATCAGGCCAGTATCTGATTTGTGTGAAAGAAGAACTGTCTAAATAATGGTTGGGGACCAAGTGTTCCACATTATCATACAGTGATACTCCGCTCGGGAAATAGTGTTCATTATCGTATTTTACATATTGTGATTCCAAATAACTACGATATTTAAATCCTTTTTTTATTGGTATAACAAGATTTAACAACAAAGGTTGTGAAGAAGCATAGATATAGCCATCTTGTTTGGCATAAAACATCATTCTCAAGCCACACGGGTCATGAAAAAATCTGTATTTTGAATTGTCATTGAAGATTAATATAAAACGACCGGTTAACCCATATAATTTTTTGGGGATATTCTGAATAGACTTATAATTATATAATTCCTGAAGAACTTCTGCATTATTTTTTTTTGGGTACTTAGGATCTATGATATATCCGATAAGAGCAACATTTCTTGAATTGTTAAGAATATAGTTTACTTCGCAATCCGGATGAACATGAATATAATATTTTCCGAAAGGCACAATCTGCCAGTTTTTTAGCTTAGTGCATTTTTTTGGGGAAAATAAAAATTGCCTTCTGTATTTCAGGTTTTCCATCATCATAATATCAGATTGAAATTAGTAGAAATTATTTTATGATAAGGCAACGAAAGCGGTTAGTAGAAATTATTTTCTCACACAACGTACCCGGCTGGTGGGATATTTGGCATAGCTGACCTGGCTGCCGTTGGTAAAATCCTCGCCCCAGGCATCGGTCTCATTGTATTCCGTGGAGCTCCAATAATAGGTATTGGAAAAACCCATGATCTCATTTTTGTTCTGGTACAAGGCATTCAGTTCATCTTTGGAAGGCAGATACCAGTCATCATATCCATAGGCAACAAGGTCGGCACAGATTCTGGCTGCATAACTCCCTTCTCCCTGGCTGGTCACAATAATCACGGTATTCACCTCACCATCGGTCGGGCTGTTGGCATTGGTTTGAATATAAGTGCCATTATACCATGGTAATCCCGTACTGTTATCCGTGGGATAAACATACAATGTCTGACCATTAAAGACAATAGAAGGCAACTGTGCTTTCCAATATGGTTTGTTGTTGTTGAAGTCCCATTCCAGACTATACCGGAAATCGGGATTAGTGGGTTTTTCGATCCGGTTCCATTGGCTTCCGTCATAATAGCACATATCCCCGGCTGTAGCATTGACCGGAAGTTCGATTTCATTAGTGGTGTCTCCGTCCACTTCAGAGGTAAGGTATTTGCTGAGATCCGGTTTTCCCTCAAGATCGGTATATTGGCCGGAAAAAACATTCCCGGCTGTTTCCGAATGCTGAGCAAAAGGGACACTGAGCAGAGGGCTGGTGCCCATCTCCGCGTAGTTGGTTCCTCCGTCGGGATCAATACTTATTTTTATTGTAAATGTTCCTGTTGACCAGTCAATGGCAGAAAAAGCCGCAGGATCTTTACTCCCGATTTCCAGTGATACCAATCCAAAAGAGTTAGTGATTGGCGTAAAGAATTCTACACAGACAGGGGTTCCGTTTTGTAAAATACTTATCTGGATGCCCACTTGTTTATCAATGACCAGACTTCCGTCATTATTTCGGACCACAGTCTGATAGCTAAAACACTTAGGGGTTTGAGATAATGCAGCAATGCTGATAACAAAAATAAATACAGGAAGCATAAGGATTCTAAAAGTACAGGCAATTTTAGTCATAGTTAAAAACTTTGGTTTTCTATTTAATATAATCAAATATACCATATTTTATGCTCTTATACAATAATTTTGTTTATAATAGTATGGAATTTCAATGCTTTAATGATCCGTTTTTCCAGATTTACAATCGGAAATAAACCTTTCGTCAAAATCTGAGAACATATTTGTTAAATTTACGTACTATTGAAAAAATGAAAATACCGGTATTCTATTTTATGCGGTTCCCCATGGAGTAAATACAGGTATTAATGTATTATAAGAGAAAACTTTGTCAGTGATTTTGATGGGACTGAGAGGGCGGAGCTGTAATAAAAAATTATTTTTAATTTCAATTGACTTTTTATCACAAATGAAACGAACATGAATTTATTTAATCCGCCAAAAGGCGGACAATCCGTCAGGAGACGGACAAGGAAGGCGTGAATTTCTCATCGCCAGCGCCGAAAATATTATTAACAACCCCATGATGATATCCTGTCT
>Ga0136651_10000861_pt1 | contig 16896 bp, 16 predicted proteins | sample Mar14236cmmetaG_FD_94867 | JGI IMG/M metagenome (GOLD analysis project Ga0136651, IMG submission 94867) | Marine hydrothermal vent microbial communities from Guaymas Basin, Gulf of California to study Microbial Dark Matter (Phase II) - Marker... ...
AGGGATGTGGTTTACGAGTGGGACACGACCGGTGAGGAAACCACCAACGGGTATCTAAAGGCGTACGCAGTGGTGAATGGGGACTACACAATTCCAGAGACCTCATACCTGAATAACAGCCGCACCATACAGCTTCTCGGCGCCATTCCGGCCGCCGTCACCAATCCTTCTATTCCATCTGGTGCGACAGGGGTCTCTGTGAAGCCGGTACTTGACTGGGATGACGTCCCTCGGGCTACTTCTTATGATCTCTATCTATGGAAGAAAGGTGATGTGAAACCGGAAACGCCAATAGCCGGTGAGGTGACCGAGAGCCAGTACGTTGCCCAAACATGCTTGCAACCGCTCACAACTTATATCTGGCAAGTGGTTGCGAGAAATAGTTCTGGTGAAAGTCAAAGCCCTGAATGGACGTTCACTACAAAGGATATCATGGTTGGCGACATTAACGATGATGGCAATGTGGATTTGACCGACGCGATTTTGGCTATTCAGATCGTCTCTGGCATCAATCCAAGCCAGAATGTTTATCAGGCTGCTGATGTGAATGGAGATGGAAAGATCGGAATTGAAGAAGCTATTTATGTTCTTCAGGAGGTTTCAGGGCTACGATAATAACTGGACAATCCTTCCTTGTCCTGCAGATGATGCACCTGTTGATTCCAAAACATTATTCTGATGGTATTTTGGGGTAGCATTTTGATTGAAGGAGAGGGCATTGGGGCCGGGACGTACAGGCCGACTTTTGGGTTATTTTCGGGCTTGCGATGTTGGGCATGAGGAAGGCCGAAAAAAGAGAAAAAAAGGCGGATTGGCAAGCACTAACTGTCAGATTTGATCGTAGCTAGTTCAGCTCAATAAAAAGGCAAACTCCTTATTTTTTGTATCTACCCTCGTACATCTTGACAGTTCCCCCCTTTATGCGGTCCATCTTTTCCTTTTTTTCCTTATATATAGCCTTAGCATCCCTAGGATTTTCGATAATGTGGGGGGTCAAAAATACAAACAGATTGGTTTTATTTCGTGACCTGGAGAGCGACTTAAATGCCCATCCCAGCCCCGGGATACCTCCCAGACATGGGACTTGGTATTTCTGATTTGTAATGCTGTTGTCTATCATTCCGCCGATAACTACAGTATTATTGTCTTTCACTATGACGGTAGTATCCGCGGATCGCTTGTATGTGGTTGGATACCCCTCCTCAAGACCCTTATTTTGAATCAATCTCGTCACTTCCTGCGAAAGTTTCAGCCGAACAAACCCTTCCTGGTTAATGTGCGGAGTGATCTTCAGTGTTACGCCCACATCTTTATAGGCATAGGAATAACTGTATTGCGTTTCCCCCGTCGCCCTCTCCTTGCTGGTAATATATGGCACATTCTTTCCGACCGTGATTTTTGCTTCTTCATTATCCGTTGTTAATATCTGTGGCGTCGAAAGTATATTCACGTCGGTGTCGCTCTGCAAGGCCTTTACGACAGCCCCTAAACTGTTAAACGTCTGCCCTCCGATGGTAATTGTTTTGCCAAGGACACCCAGGGAAAATCCTGGCTCAACCGGCGAGAATTCTGTCCCCGGGTAGGAACTTCCAAAAGCGCCATAGTTGCCAAAAGTTCCCCCAGCCTGCCATTCCACGCCAAGCTCAAAACTCTTGTCTACATTCACCTCCATTATCAATGCCTCTATATAGACCATGCGACGCGGGATATCGAGCTTTTTGATCACACCTTCCAGGGCAAGATAATCCTCCTTGTCAGCGGTAATAACAAGGGAATTGGTAGCCTTGTCAGCCACTATTTTTGCCTCCATGGAGATTGCAGGGGCCTTCCCCTTTTTCAATGCCGTACTCTTTTTTGAGGGAATAGCCGTCAATACCTTGGCCAGGTCTTCGGCATTGGCGTTCTGGAGATAATAGACATGGATATTCCCCTTGTCTCGCGGGATTTCCTTGTCAAGCAAGGTGATAAGGTGTTTTATCTTTTGCGTGTCATCCTCAGAGGCAAGGATTATCAGGGTATTCGTCCTTTCGTCCGGCACTATCCTGATCACCGGGCCGGCATGTGCCCCTTTTTTGACCCTTGCTGCGCCCTTCTTCTGAAAAACAGAGTCCAGGGATTTGGCCATATTGGTTGCTATGGCATACTTGAGGGGGATAACTGATATCTCCGCGCCTACTCCCTTCACATCAACAGCTTCCACAATACGAAGCAGACGTTTGATATTGGAGAGCACGTCCGTCACTATCAACATGCCGGTGGGCGGATAGGAGACTATAATACTGGTCTTGGAGATGAGAGGAGCTAAGACCTTCCTCAATTGATCGGGGTCGGCATATTGCAAAGGAATCACTTGTGTGACAACCTTGTCCTCCGGGCTGATGGCCATCTTCCTCAGCCTTGTCTCGATATTTTTGGACCTGGCTGCAACGGCAGGGACGATCTTGATAATATCGCCGGCAGGAACCGTGGTAAAGCCATGGACCTCCAGTACGGATTCAAAGACCTTATATGCCTCCTTCACGGATATCTTGGTGGGGGAAATAATGGTGACCTTTCCTTTGACATTGCGGTCAACCACAAAATTCTTCCCGGTCAATTCGCTTATGAACTTGATGAAGATGCGAAGGTCGACATTATCAAAGTCAATTGTTACGAATCTTTCTTTATCGTTAGCCCTTTCCCGAACTCCACCTGCCTTTGATGCCTCCTTCTTTATACCAGTCTTTTTGTCGGCTCCAGGCTTCCCTTTCTGCGTCGCAACGCCTTGGAAAGGGCCTGCATTGGAGGCCGCATGCACCGGCGAATAAGTTGCAAGCAGCAAGAATGCAGCATAAAACAAGCACATCACATGAATTATTCTTTTTGTTGATCGCAATGATTTCCCCTTCAGCCTTCTACCTCACGCAGCCCAACCGCATGCACTGCACGTCAGCCTATCTACCTGAGTAATTACAGAAAATATTTGCCATCCCTACCTTATTATGAAGTTTATTGTCCTTTGCTTTCCCCTTCTTTCAATTCCCAGGGATATCCGGGATTTGGATTTCATGTTTTCATAGAGCGCTATGAGGTCATCAGCCCCGGTTAAGGGACGACCATCTACCTCCTGGATGATATCCCCGTTCTTCAATCCCATTTGGTCAAGCATAGAACCAGGCTTGATCCTGGATATCGATAGTCCGTTGGGCCTTCCACCCCTGAAGTATGGCCTGATACGAACTTGCGACATAAGTTTTTGAATATTTTTGAAGGACTTCTCCAGGTCTGATCTGCGGATTTCCCTGTTGGTCTCTTTTGCCAAAAAATTTCCGGGTGAGCTTTTGCCAGTCTTCTCCACACCGGCGCTCTCCTTCATGATGAGTACCTCGTCTTTCCCTCCAAGACGGAGGACCACTCTACCCCTTGAAATATCCTTTATCACTGCCCCTTGGACAGTATCACCTATTTTGTAGCACTTTTCATCTTGTTTCTTTGTGAGGTCCTGAATGACCGCAATAGCATTTCGGGGATCCCCTGCTACTGTCCCGAGTAGAGCCAGGTTGAGTGTCGTTGGTTTAATGGGTTCATTCTTTTCAGGCTTGCTCAATACACGCGTTTCTTGCTTTTGAATGCCAAAGATATTCCTGTCGATAATCAACTTATAGTCTTTCAAAAGCGGTTTTTGTCCTCTTTCAGGCCCGGGCGAAAGTGACATTACCGCCCTTGTTACGCCGGCAGGCCGGAATCTTTCCCGCACAATTGAATAGAAGGTATCCACAGCGAGAAGGATAATAATAAAGAGGGCAATAAAGTTCAAGATTGTGTTAAGGAATCTTGCCATATTTACATAAACTTTATTCTTGGGCTTCTCAAACTTCCAAAAATAACGACAGAAATCCGTCCGCCCTTCAAATGCCGGGTCAAAAAAGCCCTGACAGCGGGGTTTTTCGAAATCGTCCTCATAAAGGCTGCTGCGGGCCTGATCTTGCCCTTCAACTCAAGGCGGCTCGCTGAAAGGTCCCTTTCCAAATCAATGGTTCCGTTGAAAAAGCCATAGAACCGTGATGAGTCCACTCTAAGACGATTCAAACAGATGCTTCGTTTCTTCAACTTTATTGTTATGTCCATCTTCTTGAAATCTACTGAATCAAAATCAAGAAACGGGATTGCTTCGGACAGTTGCACCAGGCCGTCTGTCCATATGAAATGAGCATCTCCAATGCCGCCGCCAGGGTCGCTCATAGCCCCTTTATACGTGATCTTCCCGGATATTTTCCCACTGATCTTCCGTTTCAGAAGATTCTGGAGATACATGTATTCGCCGATATCAACATTCTTCAATCTGGCAACCACTTCAACAGGACCCTTTACACCGTTTTTCGGCACCTGAATACGACTTTCGATCTTTCCTTCATATGCAGTACATTCAAGCGAAGACTCTAATTTTCCCTTCAGTAAAGAAAAGATTTGCGGCCTGAGCAAAGCTTGTCTGACCTCGACTAGGGCCGTCGGTTCTTGTTTCAAAAAAAACCTGGCTTGAAGAATCTTGATTCCAAAGGGAAAGGTGATACTGGCCCCCTTAATGGAAGCGCGAAGTTGTGAATTCGATTTGGCCAGGGCATTTTCCATGATAACGGGCAGAATATCTGCAGGAAAAAGAAAATATAGAAGCGCTCCCGTTACTACCATGCAATACAGGGCATATCCTATCCATTTTCTGCTATTCCGAAAAAAAACTCCCATAATGTTCAGGGTCCCAGGTTCAAGGTTTACTGTTCACGATCGGCTGGGGACATATGTCTCAACCTGCAGGGTGACACGCAGTGATTGAAAGTCCCCCCTGGTGAGTTTCTGAATCCTTATCCGGGCAATTTTGGCCAATTCATCTGAATACTCAATCTCATACAAATATCTCACAAGCTGACCTATGCTGATACTGTCCAGTTGAATTTCCATACCCACCAACTTCAAAGAGCCTGTCTCTTTGGATGAGGAAAGTGGCTTCATATACTGAATCCGGTCGTGGATTCCAACTTTCCTAGAGATTCCTTCCAGGAATGAGAGTAAGGTGAAGCTCTTTCCTCTCTTGGACATAGCCTGCTCTGTTTGAAGCCTTGCTTTTTTGAATCTCTCCCATTTATTCTTTAGTTCTATCATCTGGGCCAACTTTTTTTCATTCTTCGAAATTTCCACCCTAAGCCGCCTTTCTTTTGACAGGGCCGGCCCTACCACAAACAGATAATAAAAGAACAGAAGGAGAATCATTCCTCCAAGCAGAAAAAAAAGTTTTTCTCGTCTGTTAATTGTCATCAATCCTTCTCGATTGCAAAATTAAACTTGACGCCTTTGCCCTTTTGATCGATCTTGGCACTGACCAGTTTTACCGTCTTGAAGCGGCCCTCACCTTTCAGTGCCTTTTCAAGGTTGTCAACCGTTTCAAATGATGACGCATTCCCGTCCAGTCTAATCTCATTTCCTTCAATCAAGATGTTGTCAACCTTTACATCAAGAGAATTGGGGATTGACCGGCTCAAAATCATAAGAATATCAAGGGTGGATGCCTTTTCAGTAGATTCCTCAAGCCACTGGTATTTACCCATCTCTTCATCAATTTTTTGTTTCATCTGCGTAAGTTCTCTACCCTTTACGATTGTTTTTGTCTGTGGAAAAGCATGCAGGAACACCTGCTTCGTCTGTCTCCTCAGCTGATTGTATACTCTTTCCTGAACGTTCACCTTGTAATAGAGATTAAAACCAAGGAAACCCAAGATAAGGAAGATATATATGCCCACTGTAGAAGCCCGTTTTGGATCTATAAGTGTTTTATCCGAACGAAATTCTTCTCTTCTCAAATCAAATGGTTTCGTCGGTGATACAACCGGACAGATTGCAAGACCGAGGGGTACGCTCAATTCGGCCTGCTGACTCGTGCTTATATCTCCTTGATTGTGGTCTATGGCATCAAATGGTCTACATATGGAAGTCTTTATGTTTACGGCTGACTGCAGCCTCTCTACAGCATTTTCACCTCCGCAAAGGCGCCCCGTCAGTAATATCTCTGTCACAGGTACATCCTTCATCTTGAAACGATAGAGCCCAAATGTCTCCACAATGTCTTTGATTCCTTTAGTCTTGCCAGGAAGAACGCGGATGAACTCCAGGCTGGGACCATCCATTATGAGAATCGATGTGCTATCCCGTGCAAAGTGGATAATAGCTACCGGGCTGCCGGGTTCCCATTTATGAGTGTGGAGGTACAGAAAAAAAAGGGCGATACTATCCACACTCACCACCTTCGGGTCCAGATGGGCCATCGAAAAGGTCTTGATGTGTTCAGATAATATCTTTTTTGGGGCCGCTGCCGCCAGTACAGGAGCGCCGCGCCGCGAGGGGAGGTAATCCACAACCATATCTTCTATGGGATATGGGATACACGGTTCCACCTGGTATTTCAATATTTGTCGCAACTTTTTTGGACTATAAAAGGGTACGGATATTTCTCGAATAAAGGAATAGGCTGCAGGGAGACAACTAACAATCATCTCCCGTTTTAACCTCTCCCGTTCAAAAAATTCACTCAATTCCTCGTGTATATTGTCGGGGTTCTCTACCTTTTGTGACGCCAATCGGGTGATTTCAAGCCCTTTTCGAGAATTGAGCACCTCGACTGCACTTATGGAATCAGCGTCTATTTCCAGCCCTGTTATGAATTTCGGTTCCAGTATGTTTTTTAAGGGATTATGCATCTGTTATTTGGGTTCAAGCTTCACGGTTCTGGGTTCATCCTTCCGACCTCTGACATCTGCCCTCCGACTTCCGACCCCCGCCTTCATCCTTTCATGATACCTTCCAATAGATCAACTTGAGACCATCTTCCTTCCTTTGGCAAACAGCCTTTATGTTTGCAGTTGCCTCTCTCCAAGTACCTTTTGCCGTTATTGAAAATGTAGAGCTTTTCACTGTTATCCATTTCTTTATGTCATCGAAGAGTCCGGCATCAACACCGGGGACCTTTGTCAGGTCATCAATAGATAAAAAATCCTCTTCCTTTCGGTACTCTATAATTGCTTCCGCCACTGCATCATCCAACTTTTCGCTAAGACTTTGGAGCACCTCCTTGGGTGCTGTATTGATATTGACCTTCCCATCCGAGTAAATTGTGAGGAAATCCAGTAGTCTCTTTTTCTTACCTTCCCCAAACTCTGCTATCTCTTTGAGACCCTTGATCAAGAAGATCTGCCCGATGGTCTGGAGAGGGCCATTGGCACAGCGATAAGGATGCTCAAGGCTCATATAATAAAATGTTTCCGCCCCCTCAAGACGGGCGGTATTATCCTGGTCCAGCCAATCCAGCACGGGATCCAAAAGATTTTCCTCAATGCCAAGGGCCTTGAAAAGCCTCTTAAACTGGACCACTCTCTCTTCGTTAATTTTGCCTGCGTTATCGATGAGATAGTTTACATTGAGCTTGCCGCTTTCATCCACAATCTTTGCTGATATAGAAGCATCATCTGGAAGATCCTCAGGAAACGGCTTGGCGCCGAACAGAGACCAGTCCTCTTTGAGGCTGTCCATTGTTCTGTCATCAGCATCCAGTAACGCCAAAGCCAGTTGGATGCCGGAACGAGCCATCTGGGTAGCCTTGTAGTTATCCCTTGAGAACCCTGCAAGGTTCATTTCAACGCTCGACTCATCAGAAAAGCTCACGACCAGGCCGGTTAATGCCGTAATAACCAAAAGGGTAAGAACCAGGACAAAGCCCTGTTTCTTCGCAGAATGTTTCCTCTTACTCGGATGTTGTTCCTTGCTACTCATTTATCAATTCAGCAAGTTCCGGATGGACGCTGGTGATGTAGGTATGTTCACGCCCCTGTTTATCTTTCAGAATGAGCCTTATTTGCACTAGGGAAGGAAGTGTATTCTTGTGGGGCTCTTCAAACGTATTCCAGTCTTCAAATTCACTACCCGATTTGTCCTGAAATTTTATATCCAGCCCGGCCACCATTCTGGCCAGTTCCTCAACCCTTCCTCCAGAGCCCAGATCATCATCTACAATACCGCTGTCGCGTCTGTAAAGGATAAAAGGTCCATGATCCTGATCTTCTTTAAGGGAGTACCCTAATTCACAGAGGTCTGTTTGCAAGCCGTTTTCTGTGGAGGGGAGGTGACTGAGCGCAGTGAAATCTATTTGATCGGCCGCTCTGCCATTGATCTCTCTGTTCTCTGCCACCATCCCAAGGGCAAGTCTATTTGAAAAGCCTCCACCTAAATAGGCTGATTGCAGGTCTTTGCTCATACGGTCAAATATGATCCTTGCAGTTTGGGAGATCTGGGAATTCCCCCGAGCCGCCTGGATTCCTTCCATGTTTGATGTATATGCACCGTAAACAGCCGCCATGATGATACCAACAATGCTGATGGCAACCAGTATCTCCAGCAAAGTGAATCCCTTCATGTCTTATGCCTGTACAACCATGTTTTCACAGAAAATGTCCTGGGAACCGGTTGATCCTTGGTTATTGTTACAGTCACTTGAAAAAGATGCTCCTCGTCCGTACTCATTTTGACCTCTTCCTGATAAGAAAAGCCCGGGAAATCGTCCCCGAATTCCCCTGACGAATTGCCATTTCTAAGGATGGCACTGCTTTCAATTCTTGACATTCTTGCCCGAGCCAGTTGTTCTGCCAAGGTGAGGAATTGCGCCTCTGACTGCATTTTAAGATTTTGTCCCTGGAGTTTAAAAACAGCCACAAATGCCACGGCAAGAAAGGCTAGTGATATGAGTACTTCCAAAAGGGTAAAGCCTTCATTTCTCCATCTCATGTTCAATATAGCCATCATGTATTATCACTTGTCCTGTCAGGGGAAGTATTTCGAGGGTGTACACTTTATCATGCTGATTCTCTATATGAATCATGGCCCTGTCCACACAGCCATTGGGATAGAATTTGATCCGCGCCTCGCCATCCTGGACCTTTTGTTTTGAAACTATGACTACGTCTTTGAATACAACTCCATCCGGAAGATTAACAGCAGCAGAGGCCCTGTCCTTATCTTTGATGTGATCTTCAAAAGCAAAATATTTCTCCTGTTCCAATTGTACAGGGTAAAGCTTGCCTTAGCCAACCTGGACGCCCAGGACCTGAACTTTGTGGGTCAACCCCGCCATCCCCCTTAACTTTTGTATCTGGGCAATGACAATCCTGCTCGCGAGCCGGAGGTCTCCGCCGGTAACAACATCCTCTATTCGAACGGCCAGGAGAGATGAAAAAAGGCCCAGTATCAAAATTACGACAAGAAGTTCTATGAGGGTAAAACCCCGGGTTTTATTGTTCCTCAACAGTCCAGTTGCCGATATCGGAATCCTCACCCTCACCGCCTTCTTCACCATCTGCACCATAAGTCCATATATCAAAGTCCTTGTTATGGAGGCCGGGGCTCATATAATAGTAATCATTGCCCCATGGGTCTTTTGGAACGGTGTTTTCTTGGAGATACCCTCCTTCACGCCAGTGTTCCGGGAGCCGGCCAATGGATGGTGGCTCGACAAGGGCCTCAAGGCCTTGGTCTGTGGAAGGATAAAAGCCATTGTCCAATTTAAACAGCCTCAGTGCATTTCCCAGGGTCTTTATGTCAAGCTTCGCTTTCATGACCCGCGCCTCTCCAGGCCTGTTCATAACCTTGACCGCCACAAGACTGGCAAGGATCCCAAGGATGCTTATCACGATCAGTATCTCAAGAAGTGTGAACCCCTTTCCCCGGGCATGCAAGCAATGAAATGATCTCCTCATTTTCCTTTCTCCAAAATACATCTTTCCCCCTTCATCCTTCCGCATTCCCTATCGAATTCCCCCTGTCATGTCAAATATTGGAAGCAAAATGGCCATGACAATAAAGCCCACTACCAGCCCCATGCCCAGAATGACCATTGGCTCAATAATAGAGGTCACAGACCCTATTGATGACTCCACATCATTTTCATACATTTCCGCGGCCTTTGAAAGCATATCTTCGAGTTCCCCGCTCATCTCTCCCGCCCTTATGAGCTGCACCATTAAGGCCGGGAATCTTCCGGTTTTTTTGAGAGGGGTAGCAAGATCCTGTCCCTCTTTCACAAGTCTTATCGCATCTTCCACTGCTTCCTCCATCACCGTATTGCCCATAGACAACCTGGCTATCTCCAGGGCATCTACCAGTCTTATCCCACTCTTGAGGAGAATAGACAAGGTCCTGGTAAATCTGGCAAGCACTGCCGTTAGATGGAGCTTTCCCAAAACCGGGACCCAGAGACGAAATTTGTCCCACACCGCCTTGCCTTTTTGTGTCCTGATCCAGGCTGCAAGGCCTGCCAACGACCCCATTGCCACAAGCCCGAATAGCCACCAATACCGTTTCATCAAGGATGTCATTTCAATGAGTGCCCTGGTAGACCAGGGAAGAGAAAGCTCCATCCCGTGGAAAATACCGATGACCTTTGGCATCACAAAGGACATGAGGAAAACAAGGATAATGCCGCTAATCATAACCAAAAATATGGGATAGGCCAGGGCCGCCTCAATCTTTTTCTTGAGCTTCAACCGTCCTTCCGAAAAATCTGCCAGGCGGGTCAGAATAATATCCAGCACCCCTCCTGTTTCTCCTGCCTTGACAAGATTCACATGGATCTTGCTGAAGATGGAAGGATGCGCAGCCATGGCCTGAGAAAGAGAACTGCCCTCCATAACCCTTTCCCTGATCTGGGTGAGAACTGTTTTCAGACTGGCCTGTTCTGTTTGTTCTATGAGTGCGTTCAAACATTCAACAAGCGGAAGGCCTGAGGAAACGAGTGTGGCAAGCTGTCTCAGGGCAACAGTGACCTCAATGGGGTTGATCCTGTTGAACCCTGAAAAGCGGGAAAAGAATTTCCAACTAGAGGATCCTTTAGGAGTTTCCTTTACCTCTCTTATGTCTACGGGGAAAATAGAGTCCTGTCTCAGCCTCTGTCTGGCTGAAGAGTGCCCCTCGGCTGTTATTATTCCCTTGACCTTTCTACCCTTCCTGTCAAGGGCCTTGTATTGAAAAACCCCCATCGTGACTTATTCCTGTGTTACCCTCATCACTTCGTCCAATGTCGTCAGGCCCTTCCTGACCTTGGACAGCCCGTCATCAAAAAGCGTTGTCATTCCTCTTTTTACTGCCACTTCTTTTATAGTTACAGAATCAGCACCCGAAGTGAGAAGCCTTCTGATTTCACCATCCATGACAAGTATTTCAAATACTCCGGTTCGCCCTTTATATCCGCTCCTCATACATGAGGAACAACCACTACCTCGCCAGAATATCTGATCCTGCGGCAGCCCGAATTTTTCAAGAACGCTCTTCTCGGGTCTAAAAGGCTTCTTGCAGTCAGGGCAAATCTTTCTAACAAGCCTTTGAGCAACTACTGCCAGAAGAGATGAACCGATCAGGAAAGGCTCCACTCCCATCTCGACCAGTCTCGTCAGGGCACCTGCCGCGTCATTGGTATGCAAGGTGCTGAAAACCATGTGTCCCGTTAGAGATGCTTGTGTTGCTATCTCTGCGGTCTCAAGGTCCCGAATCTCACCAACCATAATAACATCGGGGTCATGTCTCAATATAGACCTCAGCCCCCTGGCAAATGTCAAATTTGTCTTGGTGTTGACCTGAATCTGGCCCACCCCTTTAAGTTCGTATTCTATTGGGTCTTCAATGGTGATTATATTTCTCGTGGAAGAGTTGATTCTGTTGATGGCCGCATAGAGGGTGGTCGTTTTCCCGCTCCCCGTGGGACCGGTTACAAGGAGGATGCCGCTGTTCTTGGATATCAACCCTTCAAATGTCTTCAGCATCTGCTTTGTCATTCCCATGTCTCCGAGACCCATAAGGGAGATGGACCTATCCAGGATGCGCAAGACAATACGTTCACCGAAAGCCATTGGGATAATAGAAACGCGTATATCCACCGCCCTGTTGGCTACCACTATCTTGAATCTTCCATCCTGTGGGACCCTCTTTTCGGCAATATCCAGATTTGCCATCACCTTCAGCCTGGACACGATATGGGCCTGGAGTCTCTTGGGAAGAGAAAATATCTCATAGAGTATCCCATCAATCCTGAATCGAACCTTAACCTCCTTGGCATAGGGTTCAATATGGATGTCACTTGCCTGCTTCCTTAAAGCCTGTGTCAAAATTACATTGACGAGACGAATAATCGGTGCCTCATGCGTCACGTCCATCAGGTCCGGTAATTCTTCAAGGTCAGCAAAGGCCTCTGCATCTGTCTGGTATGCCTCCAGATCCTGCACCATTTTTTCCGCATCTTCACTTGATTGATCGAAGAGGAGATTGATAGCGGAATTGATTTCACTGAGCGGACTCAATATGAATTTTGTAGAGTTGCACCCCAACTGCCGGGCAAAGTCATCCACCGCATGAAAGTTAAGGGGGTCACTAATCGCCACGGTCAGGGTACCATTTCTGGTATAGAGCGGCACAAATCCCATACGTCTGAAATACTGGATGGGAATGCCAAAGGAATCCTTTACCTCAAGTTGATCCACTATCCCCTTTTCGATGGGAAGGCCAAGGGCGGCGGAATAAATCGAAAGACGCTCCTCCTCACTGATGTCTTCCTTCTTGTCCGTCTCAGACGCCATCATACCCACCGGGTCCGCCCCATTGCGCCTTCTGAGCCGTATTATCCTGCCAAACATGAACTCGACTCCCCGCCATCCATATGCCTTGCTGCCCCAACTAAATCCTGTACAAGGCAATCTGACAACATTTTATGCTATCTTTCACTAACCAACATGTCCAGCGAAAACTTCACTGGCATCAGGGCCGGATTATCGGGCACCCTTGGAGTCCGGCACGGGATAAACTGCGTTACGGAGTATCTCTTTATGGAGGTCAGAAACGGAAGCTGATGGTCAAACCTGCATGTCCTTCCGGCGTGATAAGAAGTTTGAGATCAAGCTGATCCTTCAATCGGCTCAAAAAATCCTTGCGAACCTTCCGGTTGTACTTGTGGGCTGAATTAACGGCGCTGTAAATACTGCCGGAATACCATCCAAGTTCCAGGAAACCAAGCATGACGCCGAGCGCATTATTGTCATTGTGGAATGCCTCCATGGTTGCCCAAACGAACAGCCCATTGAGAATCAGGGCAACGCCCCCATCCTTGTACCGGCCCACATAGGCGTGTCCCAGACCCGGCAGGATTGCGCCCATGGCTCCCGCCAATTTCGGGGATTTTTGGGGCAAGGTTTCACCCTTGAGGCTGGCCTCCGCCAGATTTCGGGCGCTGTTGTAATACGGGCTTGATTTTTCGATTCCCTCAAAAATCCGCGTCGCGGCCCTCCATTGGTTTTCCTGCATCTTTGCCCAGCCCAGGCGATAAAGCGCAGCATATCGCAGGGTTGACTGGGGAAATCTTCGAATAAGCCTGTCAAAATGATATTCAGACTCCTTTGGAATACCCTGCTCATAATAAGATTCCCCTATCAAGAAGAGAGCCTTCTGGGCATAGATATCGGCCTTGTGAGTTTCAAGCACCTTTGAAAACACTTTCCGGGCCTTCTCGTACCTTCCTGCCTTCATATGGCTGACACCCACGAGGCAGTATGCCTGAGGCACCCGCACATCCCGGGGAAAGAAATGGATAAAACGTTCAAATTCAAGGATTGCCCGGTCAAATTCACCTCTCTGCATCAGACTATCCGCGAAATGAAACTGCTCACCAGCATCAATAACAATGGGAGTGGCATGTGTGGGCATTGCTGGCAGCACAATAAGAAGGACAGTAAACAGGGCAAAAATTGGGAAGCATCTATTCATTGTGATCGGCCCTCTGCTTATACCACCAGAAATCATTGTTTTCCACAGGATCGAAAATTTTCATCCTACCTCGATAATACACCAGAGGAGAAACGGCCATCTCTTCACGGCCTTCGTGAATCAGCCTGTCAACGGTCATGAGCCATCCCATTAAAAACCCATGCTTCCTGAACGCAAGTACACTGTAAGATGAACAGGTGGGTAAACTCGGGCATTTGTCGCCGTCTATCCTTGAGATATGGTCCCTAAAAATCGACGCCATCCAGGCCCCGATATTGCAGGCAGAATCGCTTTTATCATATCGTGAATGAAATTTCCCTTCCTCAGCACCCGCTTGACTCACCAAAACCAACACTGCTCCCATTGCAAGGAACAAAACAAGAAAGATAGAAATCTTACACCGCATATACATTTAATGTGCACCTGGATCCTTTTCTCAATGGGACCGCCATGGAATGCTCCCTTCTCCGGGTGGCGAAGCCGGCTTTTTACTTCCGATAGTGTTATGCTAATATTTTATGCCTTTGTCAAGAAAACACCGAAATTGCTGAGAATCACGAGAATCGACGATTCCTGGCTCCCGAAGGGGGGGTTATGCTTTGTAGTTTTGTAGTGATGAGAGAACGTCTTCGGCGCTTCCAGGGATTCTTGGGCCTGTTCAATGGGGCTTCAGGGACGGGTATTGATTTATCTGGAGTATCCACTTGACTGGCATTACCACAAGATATAGTATTTCAAATATGGAAGATTATCCCATAAGTTTTTCCGAGTTGGAAACCGGGTTCGGCAGCAAAGGGGCCTGTTTTCTAGTCTCTCATGCGACTGCAAGTGTATCCTTTGCTCCAAAACGCCGTGCAGATTCAGCCGAAAACCTATGGTGAGATGGCTTTGAACATGCGTGGGAGAAAACCGGCGAAACACAGTATATACGCAGTACGCCAACAAGTGGAAACCCCAGATAATGTTTTTAAACCTTTTTCTAAAGGGCGGTGATGATCCTCTCCATTTGCCATAGATTCATAAAACCCATTTGCCTTGCAATACCGTTGCTTGCCGTGGCGTGGGTTATTTTTCTCTCCGTGCAGCACTACCTTTCAGACAAACCACACGTCAGCGAGAGCATCGCTCCCGAACGGAATCCCGCCTTAAAGCAGAGAATCACGGGGTTTCGGTTCCAGGGGTTTCACGATGGCAAAAAGGTCATTACGATCAAGGCAGACAAATTCACTATTGAAAAGAAAAAGCTGGGGTTTTTTAGGCTCGCATTGATGAATGAGGCCAGGCTGGCAAATGCCTTCATTCGTATCTTCTGCGAAGAGGCGCCGACAACCCCCGGAGACAGCAAGGCATCATCCAATAGCCGACCGGGACAAAGTATGTCTTTCGGGCATGTGTTTTCAAAGGATTCTTTGCCGCCAATGGCGGTCAAACGGGTATTTTCCGTAATGATGGCGCCCGTTCGGATAGAAGTGTATGAAGGTAAATCACTTGTAACAGCCATATCGGCCCGGACCGGCACAATCCGCTTGAGAAGGCGGGAAATTCTTTTCAAGGGCAGCGTCAAGGTGGTATCCGGCGCAAGGGTCCTAAAAACAGATCAGCTCAGGGTGATCCCTGACAGGGGTGTCCTCAGGACTGATTACCCCTTTGTCTTAAAGGATCACGAAAACAGGATAAATGGGAAACACCTGCTTGCAAACCTTTTTTTAAACCCTCTTGTTGAGCAATAGACGAAAAAAGAGGGCTTTGGTGAAAAGTTGATATTAGAGTTAAATGATGGGTTGATGTGGAGAAACGGATTGATGGTTGGAATTCCGGCAAGATCTTTATGCGCATGGCTATTTACCCTCGTTACTGTTTTCTGGGCGTCAACGGCCTTCGGAGTCGAGCTCTATATCCCTCCGGTTCAAGGGGAGGCTGGTCAAACCATTGAAATTCCGGTTATGATAGACTGGGTGGATAATCTGGCAGGCATGAAACTGGTTATGAAATATGACGCTCATATTCTTACGTTTAAGAAAGGGGCCAGATCCAAATATACCGATTCATTGATGCACATAATCAACAGCAAGAAACCTGGCCTGCTGGTCATCGTGATGGCCGGAGCAAGAGGAATCAAGGGTAAGGATTTTCCCCTTCTCCTGCTTACTTTTGACATTAAAAAGGGGCTCAAAGGAAACCACAACACCCAGATAGAGATCAAGGAAATCCAGTTGATGAGCGATAAACTGAAGGTCATTAAATGCAAGACCAGGGTCGCTCCAATAACTATTTTGCCCTCCCCCAAGCCCGGTAGAGTTTCCTCATACCATCGTTCTACTGTTTTAATCCTTACCAGCCGGGGGATGGAAATGTGATCTCCGCCGCTGTGAAAAAAAGCAAGGTCCTCTGGAGTGTGAAATAATTCGTTGACAATTTAAATAAATTTTTATTAAGTTCTCATTAAGAAAAATCGCTTGCCTTATAATCTTACTTCTCTATGCTATACCGCTTCCAGGTCAATCGAAGAGCAGGGGGTATGGGGTATAGAGAGGTGCATATGAGAGGAGGCTAACATGCCACGGAGAGCGAGAGTAAGGATTTATTCGTTATTTTTTGGCCTTATTCTAACCCTGTTTCTTCTCATACCCGCAACCTCACATGCTACAACCGCTCCGGAATATATTGATACCGGAGAGGGTCAGCTATTTTCAGAGACGGTTAATGGTGCCTTACAAGCCCATGACACTTTTGCAAATGCCCATGCCGATTATCCCGACGATCCTGTGATAAACGCCTATCTGGCCCTAACACGGCTACTCAAGCTGGGTTTGACGGATGATTCAGGCGCCTTGACAGATCTTCTGTCGAAGTTCGGGATACGGCGTTCAGGAGACAGCCTGGATACCCTCGGTTTCGAGCCGGATCTTATTGACGGTGAGCACTTTACCGTCCCTGAAACCGCCCCCTCGGGGGAGACCGTTAGGGCCTTTCTGGCCGATACACTCCTTCCTGCGATTAATGACTCTATAGAAGAAAACCTGGATACCACGCTCTCCGGGCTCTCCGGTTGGACCGCGGATACTGACAAGCATAACA
>Ga0136651_10000863_pt1 | contig 16884 bp, 16 predicted proteins | sample Mar14236cmmetaG_FD_94867 | JGI IMG/M metagenome (GOLD analysis project Ga0136651, IMG submission 94867) | Marine hydrothermal vent microbial communities from Guaymas Basin, Gulf of California to study Microbial Dark Matter (Phase II) - Marker... ...
GATTAAGTGTTTCTAAGAATCTCTGATATATAATAATCCCAAAAGTTCTTAAAGAATATGAGAACAGGAACTGATATGAGAATACCTATTATTCCTATCAGCTTTCCAAGTATCAACATTGTCACAAGTATCAAAAACCAATTTATTTTGACCTTTTCCGCTGCTATCTTGGGTGATAATATCCACATTTCCAACTGATTCGCAATTACCAAGACGAGGATGACCTTTATCAAACCAGGTATTCCTGCGTTTGAAAAACCAAGCAAGAGGGAAGGTATAGCAGTTATTATAACACCAAAGAACGGTATAAAATCAGTTATCCCAGCTAATATTCCGAGAAAACCAGCGTATGGAATCCCTGATATCAACATACCAAAGTATGTTATCAATCCAACCAAAAACGCCGTTATTAGTTGGCCTGAAACGAATAATCTTACCTCCGCATAAACTTTGTAGAAGAACGAGGATGTTTTTTCTATGTTCGAATGTGGAAACATTCTGGGAATAAGCTTCTTCATAGCTGGTTTGAGTGTACTCATATATATGGATGCAACAATCAAAAGGATCAGTGCGGTCATGAGGTTTGAGAATTGTCTGCCAATGTAATTCAGAGAATCGAGAAGAATCTTGTTGAAGAAATTTCCAGCCGTTTTTACAACAACACTTAAAATTTCTGAAGTGATGTTTTCATCTTTTGGAATCTCGATTTTGGTAAGAAATTCGTATATTTTCTTTCCTTCGTCTATGGATATGGGTACTATACTGTATATTGCATATACCATTAAACCAAAGAATGCGATTCCGGCTATCAGTACTGAAAATCTGTGTTTGATCTTGGTGAACTTTTGAATGTAATCCGCTATAACATCCACTATCAACATGAAGAAAAAGGCGATGGTTATTGCACCAATCACCTCGCCGACGTATTTCAATAGGAGTATGTAGGAAAAAAAATAGAAAAGTATCCAAAACAATGTGTAATCCTTTCTTTTAGGATTATCAATCTCTGGATTCAATGAATATCACCATCTTTTTTACAATCTTTTATGGCTCTCCCTACATGGCCATCATACTTCTCAAGGAGTTTTTGGGCAACAGCCTTGCTCGTTTGGCACTTTATCATGATTATCGCCAACTTCGGCTTCATATCGGCTTTTTGAAGATATTCTTTTGCAACCTCTTTGGATGCACCAGTTGCCTTTGAAATTATTCCAATTGCTCTTTCAACAAGCTTAGAATTCAACAACATCAAATCGACCATTAAGTTGTCATACACTTTACCAAGTCTTACCATGGCTGTTGTACTTATCATATTCAAAACAATTTTTTGAGATGTTCCAGCTTTCAATCGTGTAGAACCGGTTAAAACTTCTGGTCCCGTGTTTAGTTCAATTTTCACATCTGCCACTTTTGACATCGGAGTATCGTGATTATTGACCAAGCATATTGTCTTTGCACCGATAGATTTTGCATATTCCATTGCTGAGAGAACATAAGGAGTCCTCCCACTCGCTGAAATACCCACAACTATGTCTCTATTTGAAAAATCGTAGTTTTTTAATTCCTGAATAGCTGCCTCTTTATCATCCTCCGCAGCTTCAACTGGCTTTTTCAACGCTTCATCGCCACCCGCAATTATCGCGATGAAAACCCCCAAAGGGACACTGAACGTGGGAGGAATTTCGGCAGCATCTGCAACCGCCATTCTTCCACTTGTACCTGCACCAACATAAAAGATTCTCCCTTTGTTTTTAAGCGTTTCAACGACAACCTCAACGGCTTTTGCTATATCATTCAATGATTCCCTGATTGCTTTTATTACGCTTTCGTCTTCTTCGTTCATGAGTTTCAATATTTCGATCGTATTCATAGAATCCAAGCCTCTCGATCTTGGATTCTGGGATTCTGTACTGAGAAATTCCAAATTTTTATCCATACTTTTTCCTCCTTCGCTCATTGGTAGATTTTTCAAGCACTTGGATTTATTTTGATTCGTTCAAGACCATGAGAGCGGCTCCCACAGCTGCGCTGTGTTTAGGTTCGATCAGTTCAAATTGTTCGAATGCCTCAAAAAGAATATTCGAAAACACGGTTTTGTAATACTGAGATTTGAACAATCCTCCACTGTAGGTGATCGTTGGTTTTTCGATCATATCCAATCTTTGGGCAAGGAGTTTTATTCCTTTTGTACACCATCTTAGACCTCTTTCTATGATCTCAATTGCCACTTTATCCCCTTTGCTCGCGGCGTCTATCACTATTTTTGCAGCACCTGCAATCCTACGTTTTGAAAATTCTTGGTAATAGATATAAACGAAACTGCTTGGATCATCTATATTGAAATATTTCAATATTTCATCATAGAAGGATGGCTTTTCAATTAAACCATCTCGAAAGTGGAGGATCTTTTTGACTCCTTCCGTTGCTATCCAATATCCACCACCTTCATCGTCCAAAAGATAGCCCCATCCTCCAAATCTTTCAATCCTATCACCATTTTTTCCGTATATGATCGATCCCGTCCCATTTATCAATATAATCCCATTTCCATCCTCGGTTGCTCCCCAAAGAGCTCCGATTGCATCATTTGAAATCGCCATCTTTTCAAAATTTGCTATTTTTGAAAAGATATTTTTAAATATTTCCACATCTTTCGGTCTGCTGCTATCAACACCGCTCACACTCGCTCCTATACCTTTTACATCCTTCAAATTCACATCTACTTTTTCAAGGAGCTTGTTTATTCCCTCTTTTATTGTTTCATACACACTTTCGATACCATATAGATGATAGTTTATCCCTTTTTCCAAAGTCAGTTGTCCAATAACTTCATTATCTTCGTTGATTATTGCAAATCTCGTTGAACCTCCACCGCCATCTATACCAACGTAAAACATCTAATAACCCTCCCAAACTATTTTCTTGAGTCTTTCCTTTTAAAAACCTCATCGACACCGTTGTACATCAAAGGTTCATATGTTCTTGGCTTTCTATATGCATCACCCCAAGCTTCATTTCGTCTTTATTTTTTAATCTCATCTATATTGACGTCCTCCCAATTCCCTGGAAGAAATCTCTATCTGGGATTGGTTTTCCTGGTATTACTGCCAAACACTTTGGCAGCGATCTTCCACTCCACAGGCATTACTTCGGGCCCATCTAGTCCTAAGGTATGATCACCATTAAACTTTAATTCATTCCAATCCCATGAATGGAATAAGCTTTTTTTGCTATCTGTAAAAGTGCAACATTTAGTCTCAAACATTCTTTACTCCTTTTTAGATTATAGAGATTATATCACTGGTGGGACCTATCATACCAAATTTTCAAAGATATGAACAATTACGAGACTATTTTTAAACTTCGAGATTTTTAAGTGTTTTTGGACGAATTCAAGTGAGGTTGCGTGGGTTCTAAAAATCTGCTAAAATAATTTTAAGAGATGATTCAGGCGATGAGGCTCGCCTCGAATTTCCCTTATGGGATGATAGCCTCTACTGATCCAATCAGTAGGGGCTTTCTTTTTTGGTAAAAGGAGGTAAAAAATGGAATTTCCAAGTGTCCTTTGGCCTCGGCAGATACTTAAAATGCCAAATGAGACCTTTCAAAAATCACCCGATTTTCTTGTGGATTTGCGTCTTGAACGTGTAATAAAGGCTATCATTGGCTCAAAACGTGAGTACAACTTGGATCCATTCTATTACACACCGTTGCGTGATGTTGAAACCATCTATTATCGTCAAGAAGTGATGAAAGATCTGGAGAATGATGAACTCCTGTCACATATTCAAAACTTTGCGGAAAAGATGCTCGTTGTCCACAGATACATGAAAATGATAGAGGAACTCGATTATGAATACAACAAAAAAGGCTGGTTTCTGGAAGCTGTTTTAATGTATTGCAAAACCGTAAATGATTTGGCTTTTGATCTCAACGGGTGTGAATTAAAATCGCGTGGAATGTTGAATTTTCGCGATTATGTGAACGCTTATATCCACTCAGAAGAGTTTCAAGAAATGATACATAAAGCCACAAAGATCAAAGAGGCTCTTTCAAAGATAAAGTACTGCGTGATCATTGGACATGGAGGAAAAGTCAGCGTTAAGCGTTACAGTGGAGAATCGGATTATAGTATTGATTTAGAGAAAACATTTTCCAAATTTGAATATGGAGAAAGATGCGAAGATTACATCTTTGAAATGAGAGAAAGATACGGCATGAGCCATGTTGAAGCGAAGATTTTGGAGTTTGTGATCCGCTTGTATCCAGAGCCATTCAATATGTTGAAGCGTTTCTGTGAAACATACACATACGACAATTTCATGGATGAAGCCATTTTAACTTTTGAGAGAGAAATTCAATTCTATGTAGCATATTTAGAATTCATATCTTCGTTCAAGCGAAGTGGTCTACCTTTTTGCTACCCTGAAGTAGCAGACGATAAGTTTTTGAATGTACATGATGGTTTTGATATGGCTTTGGCGTATTCCTCGTTGGGACAAAAAAAGATAGTGTTGAACGATTTTTTTCTCAAGGATTCAGAACGTATCATTGTCGTCACTGGCCCCAATCAAGGTGGAAAAACCACCTTTGCGCGTATGTTCGGTCAAATACATTATTTTGCCAGTCTTGGCCTTCCTGTATCGGCAAGAAAAGCGCGTGTCTTTCTCTTCGATAGAATCTTCACCCATTTTGAGCGTGAAGAAGATATCCAGAACTTGCGAAGTAAATTAGAGGATGATTTAATACGAATTCATGGTATTCTCAATGCCGCGAGTTCGAAGAGCATCATCATACTGAATGAGATTTTTTCATCCACCACTTTGCACGATGGAATAGTATTGAGCAAGAAGATCATGGAAAGGATTTTAGAACTTGATTGCCTGTGTGTTTGGGTAACATTCATCGATGAGCTCTCCAAAATGGGCGATAAGGTTGTAAGCATGGTTGGCACGGTGGACTATCGGGATCCCACTGTACGAACATTCAGAATTGTCAGAAAACCTGCAAATGGCTTGGCTTACGCTATATCGTTGGCTGAAAAATACGATTTAACGTATGAGAAGATCAAGGAGCGTGTTAAAAAATGAGGGTACTTCTAATGTATCCTAATCAAGATCTTAACCTTGATCAAGATTTTCCCTTCAATTCAGATGATTTAATTCAAGATTTGGAACTGGATGTGCTCTTTCAAGCTATGTCGAAGGGAGATCAATTTCTTTTGGATGTCATCAAGCAGGTTATCCTAAGCCAAGAGCATAATTTGGAAGTCATTTATTATCGCCAGGAAGCCTTAAAAGACTGCTTGAAGAACCCAGAAATAATAAAACAAATGTATCAACTTTCGATAAAGGCAAAAGAAAACAAAACAAAGGGTTGGTTCGGTTTCTATGGTTGGAAGACACCGAGTAATGTTTTGAATGGTGCAAGGAACCTGTTGGAAATGCTTTTTGAATTGCTTGGGGAGTTGAGAGAGATAGCTGATAAACATGCCTATAAATTCAAGTCACGAGCTTTCACACGTTTTTTTGAGATGATAAAGAAAGAATTGAACGATGAATATTTTGAAATTGCCAAAAAGCACATCGAAAATCTGAGATTTCCAAATGGGATATTGCTTAAAGTTGAACTGAGAGAGGGGAATGAAGGGACGAATTACAACCTTTGCAATCCAAATTTTATCAGTAAAAATCTGGTTCAACGAATACTCAATCGAACGAAGATCTACTCTTTCAAACTTCATCCTCGTGATGAAGCTGGAGCAAAGATATTGGAAGAGTTAAAAAATCGAGGTCTTTGCAAAGCAGTTACCTCAGTTGCTTGTGCTTCAAGACACATTGAAAACTTTTTTAAGATCCTTCAGAGAGAATTGGCTTTTTATGTTAGTTGTCTTAATTTGTTTGAAACCCTCACCGAAATTGGAATATCGATATCTTTTCCATGGGTGTATGGCTTGAATGAAAATAAAAAGGAATATTCCTTCAGAGAGTTGTATGATATCAGTTTAGCGCTTACAATGAGGCAAAAGGTGGTTACCAACGATCTCAACACAAATAATAAGAGATTTTTTTGTATTACCGGAACGAATCGTGGAGGTAAAACGACATTTCTGCGTAGTGTTGGTCAAGCACAGCTGATGATGCAAGCGGGTATGTTTGTGCCTGCAGAAAACTTTTCTGCAAATATTTGTAGTGGGGTTTTCACACATTTCAGAAGGGAAGAAGATTTTACTATGAGAAGGGGAAAACTTGAGGAAGAACTGGCTCGGATGAGTGAAATTGTGGATCATATTCATCCCAATGCTCTTGTACTTTTCAACGAGTCTTTTTCGTCCACAAACGAACGGGAAGGTTCTGAAATAGCTCATCAGATCATCGATGCCCTTTTGGAAAATGATACGAAGGTTTTTTTTGTAACCCACATGTATGAACTCACTCGTTATTACTTTGAGCAGAATCGACCAGATGTTATCTTTCTACGTGCTGAGCGTTTGCCAAATGGCAGAAGAACCTTCAAAATCAAGGAAGGAATACCTTTACAAACAAGCCACAGTATCGATATCTATCGTGAAGTGTTCAAAGAGTATATGGATTTTCTTCACAGGTGAACAGAAAAACCGTACGTCTTTCCTTTGCTGTTAAAACATATGTTAGAATAATTAAAAACAACTGAAAGAAGAGAAAATAGTCGTTTTCAGGGTTTGTTTTTGCTAAATCTCGGAAGATAATCAAAGATGTTGTCGAAAAAGAGGATATTCAGCGGCAGGCAGTGTTACGAATTCTTGTGGTAAAATTAATTCAAACTCATAGATTCAAGGGAGGAAACGAAGCATGACCCTTCAAGAAATGATAAAAAGTTTGAACGATTTTTGGAGCTCTCGAGGGTGTCTTATTGAACAACCATACGATGTTGAAATGGGAGCTGGTACTTTTCATCCGTCAACAGTTTTCAGGGTTCTTGGAAAAGAACCTTGGAAAGTTGCTTTCGTTCAACCATGCAGAAGGCCAACGGATGGTAGGTATGGAGAAAATCCCAATCGTATGCAAAGGTACTTTCAATATCAGGTGATCATAAAACCATCGCCAGAAGATTCTCAGGAAATCTATCTTGAATCCTTAAAGAGTTTGGGGATAGATCCCTCAAAACACGATATAAGATTCATCGAGGATAATTGGGAATCTCCAACTCTCGGTGCTTGGGGAGTGGGGTGGGAGGTCTGGCTCGATGGTCTCGAAATAACTCAATTTACCTATTTTCAACAAATGGGAGGTTTTGACCTCAAACCGATATCGTTGGAAATAACGTATGGATTGGAAAGAATAGCCATGTATTTACAAGAGTTGGACAATGTTTACGATGTTAAATGGAATGATAATGTGAGATATGGTTATGTTTTCAAAGAGAACGAGAGGCAGTTTTCAATTTATAACTTTGAGGAGTCCGATCCAAGGGTTCTGGCAAATCTGTATGAAATATATGAGAGTGAATTCTACAGGTTGTTAGATAAAAAGCTCTATCTACCAGCATACGAACATGTACTGAAGTGTTCACACCTTTTCAATCTTCTGGATGCGAGAAATGCGATAAGTGTTATGGAAAGACAAAAATACATAGGAAGAATAAGAAAAATGTCAAGAGAATGTATCAGAATTTATATGGAAACTATATCTGGAGGAGATAGTAATGAGTAAAGATCTACTTCTTGAGATCAGAACAGAGGACCTGCCACCAAGTGAGATAGATTCCATAAAGAGTCAGCTCAAGGAGAAATTTTTAGAACATTTGAGACAACAAGAGCTGGCGTATAGTGAAATACATGCTTTTTATACCATAAGGCGATTTGGAATTATAATAAAATCACTTGTGGAGAAGCAACCAGATAGAATAGTTGAAAAACGTGGTCCTTCGAAAAACGTAGCATTTGATCAAGATGGAAAACCAACGAGGGCACTCGAAGGATTTTTGAGTTCCAACAACGCTAAACTCGATGAGATAGAAATTAAAAGTGTGAAAAACGGTGAATATGTGTTTTTAAAGAAAAAGATCGAAGGTCTTCCAACTAAGAAATTGTTGGAAGATTCCATACCAAAGATATTGAATTCCCTTAATTTCAAGAAACCAATGCGATGGGGAGATGGAAAGCATAAATTCGTTAGACCGGTGAAATCTATACTCTGTCTGTTTGGAAGTGAGGTAGTGGAGTTCGAGTTCTTAGGAATAAGATCCGGTAATCGTACAGTTGGATTGAGGTTTTTTTCTGACGCTATTGAAATAAGCTCTATAGATGAGTACTTTGATAAGCTTCGAGGTGGATTTGTCATCTGTGACCCACTTGAAAGGGTTGAAACCATAGAGAATCAAATGGATGTATTCGAGAAATCTCAGGGTGTAAAGGTCGATAGGATCGAAGCCCTGATTGATGAAATAAATAAAATTTGTGAGTATCCATTACTCGTTTCTGGGAAATTCAAAGAAGATTTTTTGAACCTCCCAGAGGAGATAATAGAGACGACTTTGAATCATCATCAAAGGGCGCTGACGGTCAGAAAAAAGGATGGTAAAATATCAAATCTCTTCATAGCCTTTCAAGATAGACCAGGGATAGAAGAGAATGTGAAAAAGGGTTATGAAACAGTTGTAAATGCACGATTAACAGACGCGGAATTTTATTATCATGAGGATCTAAAGGTACCATTAGAAGAAAGAAATGAAAAACTCAAAGGTATGATATTCCAAAAGGAATTGGGTACATTGTACGATAAAGTCAAGAGAATAGAAAATCTCTCGATTAAAATATCGAAGAGATTAGGTTTTTCGGATAAGGAATTAGCTAAAATACAAGAAGCGGCAAAACTCTCAAAGGCTGATATTGTGACAAATCTTGTATACGAATTTCCAGAGTTACAAGGCATTGCAGGGAGGATATATGCTTTGAAACAAGGTAAAGATCCAGAAATAGCGTATGCACTCGAAGATCAATATCTCCCGGGTGGTGAGGACAATAAGAATCTACCGAGGAATGTTATAGGTGCTGTAATCGGATTGGCAGACAGGATCGATACCCTCGCTGGAAATTTCTTGATAGGAAATGTACCAAGTGGTTCACGAGATCCTTTCGCCTTGAGAAGAAAGCTTTATGGGGTTATAAAGATCATAGTAGCGTTCGAGTGGGATCTACCACTTGGCGAACTGTTCGAATATTCAAAGGATCTTTTAAAAATTGAGAAGCACATCTTTCACGAGGAGATAGAAAAATTCGTGAAAGTGAGACTGGAAAACTATCTGATTGAAGAAGAAGGCATCGATGGAGATATCGCAAAAGCCGTTTTGAGACTGTGGAGAAAACCATTAAGGGCATATTTCTCTGCAAAAGCTCTTCAAAAACATAGAAAAGAAGGTACTTTGGATGATATTTTGATCGCTTTTGAGAGGCCTTTCAATATAACTAAAAATTATGGGACCTATGATTATTCTGGTACCTTGTTCAAAGAGGAGATTGAAAAGGAACTCTTCCAAAGATATATAGAAACCAAAGAAGAAGTTGAGAAACATTTGGACCATCTGAATTTCTATGATGCACTTGAGGTATTGAGGAGAATGAAATCTCATATCGATGAATACTTCGATAATGTGTTCGTCATGGTAAATCAAGAAGAAATAAAGTTGAACAGACTTGGCTTTTTAAAGACTTTGACTGAGTTATTTTTGAACTTCGGGGATTTAGATTTGATTGAAAGGAAGGAACGAAATGTTCAATGAGAAGATCGAAAAAACATTGAAAACAACGGAAATTTTTCATGGGAGAATTTTGAATCTGAGGGTTGATGAGGTTCAACTTCAAAATGGGCATACATCCACACGTGAGATCGTGGAGCATCCAGGAGCTGTGGCAATATTACCCTTGCTTGAAAATGGGGATGTTTTGTTGGTGAAACAATACAGAAAACCCATTGAGGAATTCTTGCTTGAAGTGCCAGCTGGAAAATTAGAACCGAACGAAGAACCTCTTGAATGCGCTAAGCGTGAATTAGAGGAAGAAACAGGATATAGAGCTAAAGAATGGAAATATTTAGGCTATATATACACAACTCCAGGATTTTCTAACGAGAAGATACATCTTTATCTCGCAAAAGATCTGGAGCAAACGTTCCAGAATACTGATGAAGATGAGTTTATAGAAGTTATCAGACTTTCTGAGAAAGAGGTACTCGACTTGATAAGAGAAGGTGAAATCGTTGACTCAAAAACCATATGTATATTTTTGAGAAAGAGTCTATTAAAGCTTTGAATCCAAGATGTCGATAATTATTCAGGGAGGAGTTAACTGTGATCAAAATTATAAGTGATGGTTTGGTGAAAGAATATTCTGAGAGTGAATATGATACCTTTGGAGATCTCTGGAGAGTGATTGAACCGAAGAATAGAGTGTTGGTTGAATTGAAAGTAAATGAAAAGGAAGTTCCAATAAATAGAATCGAGGAGCTGTTTGATGTGAAGCTCGAAGGGAATGAGGTTGTTGAAATAAAGACAAAGCCTATCTATGAAGCAACCATAGATTTGATAGATGAAGCTCTTGGCTATGTAGCGAGAATAGAAGAGAGACTGCCTGAGCTTTCAAATAAGATAATTATAGGACAAATCAATGAGGCTATGAATGATTTAAAACATGTTATCGATGGTATAGTTGCTCTTGAAGACATGAGAAAATCGATCTCACAAATAGTTGATATAAAGGTATTTGAGTCAGAAAGCAGTGTTGATAAATTCAAAAAATCCCTTGCTATTTTGAACAAAATAAACGAATCTTTGTCGGAGCAGAATTTTACAGATTTAGTTGAGGATATAGATACAGGATTACCAAAAGTCTTTGAATTTTACAAATCGTTCTTAAAAGAAGCCAAAATGGTACTAATAAATAAGAAGGGGTGAGAGTCAATGAAACAGTATCAAAATGTGTACATGGAAAATCAAATTATGACCGCAAGCCCTGCAAAATTGATAGCGTTACTCTATGATGGGGCAGTGGATTTCATAGAAAAAGCAAAGGAAAATATAAAGGCAAAAGATTATATCAGTGCCAATGAAAACATAAAAAAGGCTCAAGATATAATAATGGAGTTGAATTTATCCTTGGATATTGAACGCGGTGGAGAAATTGCAAAAAACTTGAGAAGTTTGTATAATTATTTTTACAGAAGGTTGCTGGAAGCCAACGTAAAGAAAGATACAAACATATTGGAGGAAGTGAAGGAATTCATAAAAGATTTATCCGATGTTTGGAAAGAAGCCATGAAGAGAGAAGGAAAGAATCTCTCCAAGCTTTCAGTCCCGAGTAACAGTACCTTCACAGTGAGCGGTTGAGAGTGTATCTAATATTTATGTGGGGGTATTCTCGTGTATGATAAAGTTTTAAAACTGTCAGAGTGTAACCTCGTGTCTTTCATCAATCTTGTGAATGAAATCTTCAAAGACTATGTGGTACCTATAAAGTGGGATATAATGAATTTTGAGTATGATGTGCGCGAAAATTCTCTCTCTTTAGATGATTCTTTTGTATTCTTCAAAGTCGATGAACCAATAGGGTTCATTTTGATGGGAATGAGAAACGACATCGCAAGGATAGATGCGATGGGAGTTATCAAGGAAGCAAGAGGAACTGGTCTTGCAAATTATATCCTTGAATATGCTTTTGAGCACTTAAAATGGAAGAACATAAGTAAGATAATATTGGAAGTAGCGAATAGCGACAAGAGAGCCGTAAGATTTTATCTTAAAAATGGATTCAAACATTTCAGATATTTGAGGTCATTCATTTTGTCAATGAAAGATAGCAACGGTATCGTAGATTCCAAACCAAAGTATGAGTTTAAAAGATCTGATAACAAAGAAATTCATGAGCTTGCGCTTGAGGCTAAGTATCTTTTCGAAAGGAAGCCAAATTGGCAACGAGAGCCTATTACCCTACTGCTTGCAGAGGATAGATACAACAACGAATTGATAATAGAAAAGGGTAAAGTGATAGGATATGTGGTTTGGGGTTCCGTCTCTTCCGAATTTTCCTTCATCGTTGATTTTTCCCCCACCAAGCGAAAGAAAAATTCAACGGATCTGCTTTTGAATATACTGAGACATATTTACAACGAATCAAAATCGGAAAATGTTCAAATAATGAATGTTCCTGAAGATGATCCAATACATATCGCAGCAAAGAATTTGGGGTTTTCCGTTTTCATCACCCAGGACGAAATGGAAAGGAAGATACATTAAAAAGGACCAATCTTAGATTGGCCCCTTTTTATTTACATGGTGCCGAGGGCGGGAGTCGAACCCGCATGGGGTCTAAACCCCGGTGGATTTTGAGTCCACTGCGTCTGCCAATTCCGCCACCTCGGCTCGTTGAAATTATAATAGTCTTAAATCTTCTTGTCAAGAGGTCTATAAAGAAAAATCGATATCAAGGGGGATAGTTTCTTAAAATGTTGAGTAAGATTTTGAAATTTGTCGTTATTGGCAATGTAATATCGGTTAAAACTCATAGGTTGAAAGTCCCATTTCTAAAGCAGGATCACCCATTTGCTTGTGTAGCCGAAGGCAATGTGGGGACGGAATTAAAGCTTTTTGATCTGTTTTTCGATTCCTTGGATAGGGAAAATCGTTTTTCGAACTCATTGTTCATCGAAAATCTTAGAAAGTGTGAAATAGTAATTGGAAGCAATATACGTAGTGATTACTACAGAAATTTGACAACCTGTGAAGGTCTCTTTAGATTATCTGCACTTGGTTTCATTAGAAATTGCTTCGATAAGAATGAATTTGAAAGGTTGATCCAAGAGAGTTTCTCTTTAGTTCTGATGACTCATGGCTCTCCAGTAGCGTTGATAAGCGGGCTTTTAATTGCTTCGTCTGTTTCTTACATTCTTAGAAATGGAGATTTGAAACATCTTCAAAATTTTTTAGTTGAGAATATCCTGAACCATAGATTTTTGAAGGATTTCTTGAATGAAAGATTTGATGGTGAGAATGAAAAAGAATATATTTTCAAGGACCTCAATGATGTTATACGAAATGCGATTTTACATTTGAAAAACAGTTTAGAAGTTAAGAATAACGATATTGAGGAAATACTGATGTATTTGAAAGAGAACAAATGCGTGATATCGAATTTTACTTGTGCTTTGAATATACTACCTCTATTGAATGATTATTTACAAATGGCAGAGTATATACTTTCAAATTTCTACGTAACCGAATTTTTTTCAACATTTCTGAGTCTTCTATATGGCATAGTGAATACTGAAGACAACAATATAGCCATATTTGATGAACCACTCGAAAAAAACGAACAACTGAAGGATTTTCTGAATGGGTTGAATAAAAAGATGGACTCCTTGGTTTCATCGAATTGATCGCTTCACTGTAGTTTCATGCTATACTGAATTAAAATGTACACTTTTTCAATCCAGTCAAAGAGACGATAATTTAAATTTAAAGGAGGTATCAACTTGAAAATGGGTAATTTTTTGAAGGGTTCTCAAAGGTTGATAGATGATTTGGAGAAAGGCAATGTGATACTCTCAACAAAAGGAAAGTATGAAAGGGCAAATGGAATGACCATTGGTTGGGGATTCTTCGGAATAATGTGGAACGAAGAGTACTTCATAGCTGCGGTGAGGCCCAATAGATTCACTTGGAGGCTCATACATGATTCAAAGCGATTCACACTGAATTTCTTGGATGAAAGATACAGAGAAGCCATTGACTATTTTGGAACGACGAGCGGCTACGATGAAGATAAATTCGCAAAAGGTTTATTGACCCTTGAAACCCTTGAGGGATTCACAGCACCAATAAAAGAAGCTCATACAGTTGTCGAATGCAAGGTTGTTTTCGCCAACAATATAGAACCATTTGGTTTGCCACAAGATTACATAGACAATTTTTATACTGACAACGCCTTTCACACCATGTTGTATGGGAAAATTGAGAATATTCTAAAAAGGTGATCTTAAGATATTGTGATCCATTTCTTATTCGCTTCTATTATTTCATCCAACAGTTGTTTGGCTTGTTTACCCCTCGGACCAAGGGGATGTGTTAGTAATGCCTGTAGGGCTTTTTCTCTTGAAGATTCTATATGAGCCTCTATTGTAAGTCTCTCAAAATTCTTAATGGTGTGTATAAGTCCTATGGTCAACTTTGCGGCTTCTCCTAAGTATATCGAAGCTGTACCTGATTTTTTTACCAAAACGGGAATTTCGAGGACATAGTCGCCGGGAAGGTTCGATATCGCTCCATTGTTTTTGACGTTCAAGATGTGTATCCCTCTGTTGCCAATGTGGAGATCTCTTATTAACTCAACGGCTGCAGTTGAGTACAGTGCTCCCCCTCTTTTACTCAATTGAACAGGTTTTTCTTTTAATTCTTTGTTAGAATATATTTCCAAGAGTTCCTTTTCGAGCTTTTTAACGACTTCTCCCCGAGTACCTTCACTTTTCTCAGCTTTTATCTCTTCTTCAAACATTTCAGGAGTCATATAGTAATATCGCATATAGGGGTTGAGAATCATTCTCAAAGATTTTAAAATTTCGGCATCCAATCCTTCGGACGGTATGTTCTCTGGTTTATAAACTTCCTCTAAGACTTTATCCGTCTCGTCTATTCCATCGACTTCCACCTTTTCCACCCAAGATAAGTGATTCAGTCCGTAATATTTCAAAAAGACTTTATCCCTTGAAACTTTGAATTTTTCCGCTATGGCGTTTACGATGTTTATCGGCACATTACATAATCCTATCGCTTTTTCATACCCCAAATAGTTTAATATGAATTCACTCATCATTCCAGATGGATTGGTGAAATTTATAACGAAGGCATTTGGTGCAACACATTCAATCAAGTTTATGTATTTTTCGACGATCGGAAAAGCCCTTAACGCACTTGCAAATCCTCCTACTCCGGTCGTTTCTTGGCCAATCAAACCGTATTTAAGTGGTATCTTTTCATCTCTTATTCTTCCATCCAATCCACCGGGTCTGAACTGCTGTATAACGAAATCTGCATCCCACAGTGCCTTTTTTTCATCGTATGTCCAAAGCAATTTGAATGGTCTTCCGGATTTTTCAAGCATTCTGTCACACAATTCCGAAACCGTTTCGAACTTTTCGCTGGCTTCAGGTATATCAAGCAAGACCACCAAATCTATGTCCAATTCTTTTGAATATTTTATTAATCCTTCCATTAGTTCAGGAGTGTATGTACTTCCACCACCAATGATACTTATCTTCACGATATTACCCCTTTCTGTTTTTGATATTCTAAGTATCCTTCGATTATTTTCCTTTCGACATTCTTCATTCCAAGATTCTCCGCAGCGAGCATCAAAGCGCCAACCACGGGATCGTGATCTGGATATATCAACTCAACATCATATTTACTTTTTAGAGCATTCTCCAGCATATTAGTTAATGATTTATATCTTGCTTTTAGAACGGAGCCTTCTAAAACGAGTTTAAAGGGTTCACCTTCATCAAATAGAGATTTATACAGAATATCAATCGTTTTCAATATCTCCTTTGCTGCTTCCCAAACTATCTCAAGTGCAACTCCGTCAAATTCCTCAGCACATTCAAATAGAGTCTTTATAATTCCAATGGCTTTCTGTCTCAGATCGTTTTTCCCTTCAAAATCGTAATATTCGTATTCTATTAAATCTAAGAGACTATCAACATTCAAAAAATTCCTCAATTTGTTGTACAAAATAGTTGGAAATCCCCTTTCGTCCTTTCCACGCTGTGCAGCACTAATTGCCTTTGATGCGAGTGAATATCCTCCCAACCAATCCCCTAAAAGTCCCCAAAATCCCCCTATTCTTTTCCACTCATTTTTCTTATTCATTCCAAACGCTACACTTCCAGTTCCAAGTGTGACCAAAATTCCAACACCATCCACAGTTCCAGATTTCAAAGCTATCCATCCATCATTATGAAAATCGTAAGCCTTCAATCCCAGTTCTTTTAGAAATCCATCTATTATTTCGAAATCTTTAGGTCTATCCGCACCAGCGATCCCAAAGTACACAAAATCTATTTCAGATAGATTCATGTTGAATGGTTCTATCAACCTATTTAAAAGCTCTTCGAATCTCTCTTTGGCCTTTTTCACTCCAATCGACTGAAAATTGGAACCACCAACATTCACTACATTCAACACCTCAAGATTACCGTTCATTAATGCACCTTTTGTTTTAGTTCCACCACCATCTATTCCAGCAAAAAGCACATTACCACCCCTGATCTTTGGAATACATATAGAATTATATTCAAAAAGTCTAGACTTTTCCAAAAATTTAGGTACCAAGATAAAAAAAGGTGAAATTAAGTTGGAGGAAATGTATTCAAGAGTTTGTTACCTCGATTTTTCATACTTTAAAAACATCACATGGTAAAATCTCACGAAATATCTCGGTCTTTTTCAAAACTTAAAAGGGGAGTGTTGGTGGATGGATTTTGAAAAAACTGTTACCTTGACCGATTCAGGTGCGATCTTGAAAATCCGGGGATGGCGGAAGACAGTTTTGTCTCTTCAACATTTCATTGCGATGTTCGGAGCAACCGTTTTAGTTCCACTTCTTACAGGCCTTGACCCTCTCGTTTCCCTCTTCACCGCTGGTATCGGCACTTTAATCTTCCATTTTGTAACTGGTTTTTCGGTTCCAGTCTTTCTTGGTTCGAGTTTCGCATTCATAGCTCCCATTTTGTTAGTTAAAGAACAGTTTGGTGATCTTTCATATGCGACCGGTGGAATAGTTATAGCAGGATTGGTTTACTTGTTGTTCTCGGTTCTTGTAAAAGCCATCGGACTCGAGAAAGTCAACAAAGTTTTCCC
>Ga0136651_10000869_pt1 | contig 16834 bp, 14 predicted proteins | sample Mar14236cmmetaG_FD_94867 | JGI IMG/M metagenome (GOLD analysis project Ga0136651, IMG submission 94867) | Marine hydrothermal vent microbial communities from Guaymas Basin, Gulf of California to study Microbial Dark Matter (Phase II) - Marker... ...
GCAGTAGGTGCGCTCAATGGCGTTATAGATATCGCCGAGGGTGGCATCGGCCTTGCCGATGTGCAGGCTGCCGGTCTGGAACACCGTATCGAAATCCGCCGAGGAGAGTTGGTGAAAACTCAACTCCAGGTCGGGTACCTGCTCACGCTCCGCCAGGCCCAGCGGATCCAGGTGCGCCTTCTGGTGGCCGCGCTGTCGGTAGGCGGAAATCAACTGCAGCGTCCGCACCTGCTTGCGCTCATATTCGGTGGCCCGGGAATCGTGCTGCACCGTGGCTTCCGTGCGCACACGCATCTTGCTGATACGGGCGAAGCGCTCCCTGATCACCGAGTGGGGAACGTCGTCTATCTGGACGATATCCGACTCAACCCGGGGCAGTCCGTCAAAATAGTCACGCCACTGTTCGGGCACCCCGTTGGGATCCGTCAAATAGGACTCGTACAAGTTCTCCACATAGGTGGCGTTGCCACCGGCGATATGCGAGCTCCTCCACAGGTGCTCCATTGAGCTTTCTTGCATCTCGACCCTTCCAGGGGGTTAAATTACCGTCATGGGAGCACCGCTTCACGGCGGCCCGTTTTCCGGCAGCTTATGTTTACTGCTGAGTGTAGCAGTGCCAGCACCGCCGTGCCGAAAAGACCTTGGCCGATCCGGCAAATACGACTCTGCCGCTGAGGATCAGCAGCAGATAATAAGACTTTAAAACAACAATTTCAATATGTTACAACCAGGCCTTAATGTCATGTCGCACGTGAGAGCAGCATGTTGCGAATATGACCAATCGCCCTCGTCGGGTTCAAACCCTTGGGGCAAACGTTTACGCAATTCATGATACCGTGACAGCGAAATACGCTAAAGGGGTCATCCAGCCTGGCGAGCCGCTCTTCGGTGGCGGTGTCGCGGGTGTCCGCCAGGAAGCGATAGGCCTGCAGCAGGCCTGACGGGCCGATAAAGCGATCCGGGTTCCACCAGAATGAGGGGCAGGCGGTGGAGCAACAGGCGCACAGGATGCACTCGTACAGACCGTCGAGTTTCTCCCGGTCCTCCGGCGACTGCAGGCGCTCTATAGCGGGAGCCGGTGTGTCGTTCTGCAGATACGGCTGCACCTTTTCATACTGCGCATAGAATATGCTCAAATCAACCACCAGGTCTCTCACCACTGGCAAACCGGGCAGCGGCCGCAATACCAGAGAGTTTTTCCTGACGGTTTCAGACAGCGGTGTAACACAAGCCAGGCCATTCACACCGTTCATATTCACGCCATCGGAACCACAAACGCCCTCACGACAGGAGCGGCGATAGGCAAACGTCGTATCCCGGGACTTGATCAACTCCATCACGTCCAGCACCATCAGGTCCTTGCCGCCGGTATCGACCTGCACATCCTGCATGTACGGCTCGCTGTCCGCTTCAGGGTTATAACGATAAATACTTACTTGCAACATAATCCCGACCCCTTAATAAACACGCGCTTTCGGTTGGAAAGTATCCACTGTCTTCGGCTCAAAGTTCACTGCGCGCTTGCCCACTCTCTTGTCAGTGGGGAAATACACAGAATGGCACAGCCAATTTTCATCGTCACGGGAGTCGAAGTCCTCGCGGGCGTGGGCGCCGCGGCTCTCCTTGCGTTCCTCCGCTGCGATCGCCGTAGCCTCCGCCACCTCAAACAGGTTGTGCAATTCCAACGCTTCGATGCGGGCTGTATTGTAGGCCATGCTCTTATCAGAAAGGCTGGCGTTTTCAATACGTGTGCGCAGGTCGTTGAGCTTGCTGATGCCCTCCTGCATAAACTCAGCGTTGCGAAACACACCAAAGTGGTTCTGCATGATGTCTTGCAGTTCCGTGCGCAGGTCGGCCACGTTCTCACCGCCGCTTGAATTGTTCAGTTTGTCCAGGCGGGACATGGCCTGCTCTATATCGCTGTCAGAAGCAGCATCCAGATCGATGCCCTCACGCAGAGATTGCTCAATGTGCAGGCCTGAAGCGCGACCAAAGACCACCAGATCCAGCAGGGAATTGCCACCCAGACGGTTGGCCCCATGGACAGATACGCAGGCCACCTCGCCACAGGCGTAGAGGCCGGGGATAACCGTATCATTGCCATTGTCATCGATGGTCAAGGCCTGGCCATTAACGTTGGTGGGAACTCCACCCATCATATAATGGCAGGTAGGCACCACAGGAACCGGTTCTTTTACCGGATCAACGTGCGCGAAAGTACGAGACAGTTCACAGATACCCGGCAGGCGGCTCTCCAGAACCTCCTCACCCAGGTGATCCAGCTTCAGATAGACGTAGTCGCCATTGGGGCCACAACCCTTGCCGTCCAGGATTTCCAGCACCATTGAGCGGGCGACGACATCACGACCCGCCAGATCCTTGGCATTGGGGGCGTAGCGCTCCATAAACCGCTCACCGTCTTTATTTATCAGATAGCCACCCTCACCGCGGCAGCCCTCGGTGACCAGCACACCGGCGCCGGCGATGCCGGTGGGGTGAAACTGCCACATCTCGATATCCTGCACCGGGAAGCCTGCGCGCAGGGCCATACCAATACCGTCACCGGTGTTGATGTGGGCGTTGGTGGTGGAGGCGTAAATACGCCCCGCTCCGCCGGTGGCCAGTACGGTGGCCTTGGATTTCATGTAGACCGTCTCCCCGGTTTCCATGCAGATGGCGATAACACCCACTACCGCGCCATTCTGGTTCTTGACCAGGTCGGTGGCATACCACTCGTTGAAGAACACTGTCTGGGCCTTCATATTGCCCTGGTACAGGGTATGCAGAAGGGCGTGACCGGTACGGTCCGCCGCGGCGCAGGTGCGGGCGGCCTGGCCACCCTCACCGAAATTCTTGGATTGTCCGCCAAAGGGGCGCTGGTAGATACGCCCCTCTTCCGTGCGGGAGAAAGGCAACCCCATATGATCCAGTTCATACACCACCTCCGGGCCGACACTACACATATATTCGATAGCGTCCTGGTCACCGATATAATCGGAGCCCTTGACGGTGTCATACATATGCCAGCGCCAATCGTCATCCGGGTCGGCACTGGCGATGGCGCAGGTTATGCCACCCTGGGCCGAAACGGTGTGGGACCGGGTCGGAAAGACCTTGGAAATTACCGCCGTCTTGTAGCCGGATTGGGCCAGTTGCAATGCTGCGCGCATACCCGCACCGCCGCCACCTACGATGACACCATCAAATGAAATTGTACGAAGAGCCGCCATATTCTAATAACCCCACAAAATCTGGATGCCCCAGACAACATACGTAAACATGGTAAGTGCGCAAAACGCCAGTGCCGCAAAACGCAGTACATTACCTGTGGCGCCCATCAGACGCTCGGTCAGGTAGTCGGTAAAAACAGTCCACAGACCAACCCATGCGTGAATACCCAGTGACAGCAGAGCCAGCAAGCTGAATACCCGCATCCAGGTCTGGGCGTGCAACTCTTTCCAGGCAGGATAATCGACGCCGCCCAGCAGTACACAGCCCACATAAAGAAAATAGGCCAACAGGATAACAGCGGTCACACGCTGCATTAGCCAGTCATAGAGGCCGGAGCGCCCCAGGTTTGTTACTGCAGTTACCATATCCAGACTCCCGCCAGCGGAATGAGCACAATCGATAGAGCGATAACGATGCGGGAGCCGAGAATGCTTCCCTCCATCGTTTCACCGATACCAAAGTCCATGAACAGATGCTTTACCCCCGCCACCCCGTGGAAGATCAGGCCAGCCACCACAGCCCAGACCACTAACTTCATCAGTGGACTACTCAGGCATTCCTGCAGGGAGGCGAAGCTTTCAGGGCTTGCCAGGCTGGCATCCAGTGCCCAGATGAGCACCGCCATACCGGCAAAAAGGAATACGCCTGAGGCGCGATGGGCAATGGACACCCATGCGGTGATAGGAAGCCGCATGGTACCGATATCCAGGTTTACAGGGCGTGTGTCTTTCACTTTTGGGTTCCACCGTTGCGACGCCCGTCAGGGCGATTAATAGGGTTGGCACGATGCCACAGGTGTCGCCAGATGCAACTGCCGCCAGCTAACCAAAACGCGCGAAATTATAGGCACTTACACTAACAATTACAAATCTCTGTTCCTGACAAAGGGAGGCAACTATTGATTTACCGCAATATGTGCTGATATCCCGGAATCGGGATGCCCGTAAATAAGGGCGGATACAAGTACCTGGCGGCAATGAGACTTGGGTCAATTGACAAAACCTCCCGAGACTTTATAGTGTACACCCCCATAGTTCTTCAGCCCAGGACCCCATAAATGAGCGATAAAAAAGCTACCCTCAAGATCGACGGAATCGACGAGGCAATCGAACTTCCAATTCACTCCGGCACCCTGGGCCCGGATGTCGTGGATGTTGGTGGCCTGACGGCCAGGGGGATGTTTACCTACGATCCCGGGTTTGTTTCCACGGCCGCCTGTGAATCCCAGATCACCTTTATCGACGGTGGCAAGGGTATATTGCTACACCGGGGCTATCCCATCGAGCAATTGGCCGAGGAGTCCGATTATCTGGAAACCTGCTACCTGCTGCTCTACGGAGAACTCCCCAGCCGGGAACAGAAAGAGGAATTTGTCAGCACTGTTCACAAACACACCATGGTCAACGAACAGCTGCGGACCTTCTTCAACGGTTTTCGGCGGGATGCTCACCCCATGGCCATCATGTGTGGTGTGGTCGGCGCCCTGTCCGCCTTCTACCACGACTCCCTGGAAATTTCCGACGAGCAACACCGGCAGGTTGCCGCCTTCCGATTGATAGCCAAAATGCCCACCCTGGCGGCCATGAGCTACAAGTACTCCACCGGCGGCCCCTTCATGTACCCGGACAACAGCCTGAACTACGCGGAAAACTTCCTGCACATGATGTTCGGCAACCCGTGCGAACCGAGCAATATAAGCCCGGTATTGGCCAAGGCCATGGACCGCGTATTCCTGCTGCACGCCGACCATGAGCAAAACGCCTCTACCTCCACCGTACGCCTGGCGGGCTCCTCCGGCGCCAATCCTTTCGCCTGTATCGCGGCCGGCATTGCCGCCCTGTGGGGCCCGTCGCATGGCGGCGCCAATGAAGCGGTACTGGAGATGCTGGAAGAAATCGGCGACATATCCCATATTGACTCCTTTGTAGCGCGCGCCAAGGACAAGGATGACCCCTTCCGCCTGATGGGCTTCGGCCACAGGGTCTACAAGAACTTCGACCCCCGCGCCAAGGTAATGAAACAGGCGGCAGATGAAGTACTGGCGGAACTGGGCATAGAAAACGACCCGCTGCTGGATATCGCCAAACGCCTGGAAGAAATCGCCCTGCACGACGATTACTTCATTGAAAAGAAGCTCTACCCCAATGTGGATTTCTATTCAGGCATCATCCTGAAGGCTATCGGCATCCCCACCAGCATGTTCACTGTAATATTTGCCGTGGGCCGCACCGTGGGCTGGATCGCACACTGGAACGAGATGATCAGTGGCAGCTACCGTATCGGCCGCCCACGCCAGCTATATACCGGCTACACACAACGGGATTTCGTGACAGTGGATGAGCGCTAGTATACCTGTGCCAGACATTGTCATCAGCGGAACCGGTCTTTACACACCGCAAGAGTCTATCAGCAACGAAGAATTGGTAGATTCCTTCAACGCCTACGTGAACATCTACAATACCGCTCACGCCGACAAGATTACTGTAGGGGAGCTGCCCGCGCTGGAACCTTCCTCTGCAGAATTCGTCGAAAAGGCCTCCGGTATCAAGTCCCGGTATGTGATGAACAAGGACGGTATACTCGATCCAAATCGCATGGTGCCCCACCTGCCCGAGCGCCCTAATGAGGCCCACTCCATCCAGTGTGAGATGGCACTTGTGGCGGCACAGGAAGCGATGAACCAGGCCGGGAAAACTGCGCAGGATATAGACGCAGTTATCGTGGCAGCATCCAACATGCAACGCGCTTACCCCGCTATGGCGGTAGAAATCCAGGATGCCCTGGGTATAAAAGGCTACGGCTTTGATATGAATGTGGCCTGCTCTTCCGCCACGTTCGGTATACAACAGGCCAGGGATGCGGTGACAAACGGCAACGCCAACTGCGTATTAATGCTCAACCCGGAAATATGTAGCGGCCACCTCAATTTCTGTGACAGGGATTCCCATTTTATCTTCGGCGACGTCTGTACCGCAGTCATCATGGAGCGTACCGAAACCGCCACGTCCAGTGAGCAATACCTGATTGTCGACACCAGGCTGCAAACCATCTACTCGAACAACATCCGCAATAATTTCGGCTTCCTCAATCGCGGAGACGAGTCCGGCATTGGCAAAACTGACAAGTTATTTGTGCAGGAGGGGCGCAAGGTATTCAAGGAAGTATGCCCGGCGGTTGCCACACAGATTTCCACACAGCTGGAAAAGCTGGATATCGCACCGCAGCAGCTAAAACGCATGTGGCTGCACCAGGCCAACCTCAGCATGAACCAACTGATTTCCAGGCGCGTACTGGGCCGCGACGCCACCGCGGACGAAGCGCCCACCATTCTTGATGAGTACGCCAATACCAGTTCCGCAGGCTCTGTTATCGCCTTCCATAAGCACCGCGATGATTTCAGGAGCGGCGATCTGGGCGTACTGTGCTCCTTCGGCGCGGGCTATAGCATTGGCAGTGTGGTGCTAAAGAAAGTTTAGATCAGGTCCCGCAGTGCTGACAACAATGCCCCACACTGCACATCGGTACCTATGGTGATACGCAGGTAGTTATCGATACGCGGCTTGTCAAAGTAGCGCACGATGATACCCCTCTCCCGTAAGTCTACGAATAAATCCCTGGCCAGACGCTGCGCATGGGTGGCAAAAACAAAGTTCGCCGCTGAGGGAAGTACCGCAAAGCCCAGTGCGGTCATTTCCCGGCACACAAACTCGCGGCTGGCCACGACCCGCTGGCAACTCTGCTGGAAATATTCCTCATCGGCTAAAGACGCCAGCGCCGCCCGCTGGGCGACAACATCCAGCGGGTAAGAGTTGAAGGAGTTCTTGACACGCTCCAGTCCCTCGATGAGTTCCACACTACCCATCGCAATGCCCACACGCAGGCCCGCTAATGCCCTGGCCTTGGACAAGGTCTGCACCACCAGCAGGTTGTCGAACTCGCCAATCAGCCGTACCGCTGATTCACCACCAAAATCGATGTAGGCCTCGTCGATAACAACCACCGAGTCACAGCTTGAGCGCAACAGGGATCGGATTGCATCCAGTTCCATCAACACACCTGTGGGTGCATTGGGGTTGGGGATTATAATGCCACCGTTATCCGCAGGGTATGCAGCGGGGTCGATAGAGAAATCCTTCACCACAGGAGCATCACAATGGCTAATGCCATAAAGCTCGCACCACACGGGGTAAAAGCTGTAGCTTATGTCGGGAAAATACACTGGCTTATCATGCTTGAGCAGTGCCTGGAAGGTATGCGCCAGAACCTCATCCGAGCCATTGCCGATGAACACCTGCTCGGGCTGTAGACCATTACGCCAGGCGAAAGCCTGTTTCAGTGCCACTGATTCCGGGTCGGGGTAAAGGCGCAGGCTGTCACCACTGACCGCCGCAATAGCGGTCAATACTGCGGGGGAAGGCTGGTAGGGACTCTCATTGGTATTGAGCTTAATCAGCCCATCACCACGCGGCTGCTCCCCCGGCACATAGGGTGTCAGCTGGCGGACCAAATCACTCCAGTAACGACTCATAACACTCCCTATTGAAGATGGCGTCCCTTAGGGGGCTCGAACCCCTGTTACCACCGTGAAAGGGCAGTGTCCTGGGCCGCGAGGCCAAGGGGGCGCAGGCCTTAAATTTTACATAATAAAGCCACGATAGTGTACCGAAGCTGTGCTTCGATGCAATATCGCGGCAAAGGAATGTTAAGTCCGACAGACTCCTAGTACTTGAAAATGGTATCCAGCATCAGGCGCTGGTAATCCGCATCATCACCCAGGTCGACTCCTCTGTTGCCGTCGAAGTAGGTAGCACCGATGCTCCACTTATCGTCGAGAGCGTACTTGCCAGAGACCTTGTGGCCCTCACCGTCAGTACCACCGCCCATGAAGTCAGAATCGGTGACCATTCCCAGGGTCGCATTAGCCTCGAGGTCTTCGTATTGGTACTGTAGCTGCCAGCTGCCTTTCTTCTTCACCTTGCCTAGTTTAATACCTGCCAGGTAGCCTGTCTCATAGTCATCGGCGTCATCATTTTCGACATAGTCGCCGTAAACCACGAAGGGCATGTCAAACAGGTTGAAGGCTACCTCAAGAGACAGATTGTACAGCTTGTAATCGTACTCATAGACTTCCACACCATCCTTGATAACAGAAGTGTTACCAAAGAAATCGTCATCGTAGATGGCTCCACGGCCCTTGGAGGGGATGTCCAGGTACTTGGCGCTGGTGGTCAGGTGCAAGTTATCGAACAGGCTGAATTTGGCGCCGATCTGGGTACCCCAGATGCCGTCATCATCATTTTTGCTGTCAGACTCGATAAAGTTGTACTCGGCTATGGCGAAAAATATGTCGCCCGTCCAGCCCGCGGCAATACCTTCCGGGCGGAAGTCACCGTCCCAGATCAGAGAGCTCTTTTGCACGACATAGTAGGGGTTCTTGAATTTACCCGCCGTGAGGTAGATATTTTCGAGCCCGGTCAACTCTTCCATCCCGGTCCACTTGAAGTAAGCCAGGTCCAGACGGAGGTCCTTGGTGGAGCCGCCACCTCCAAGAGTCTGGTTGGTGGATACCGGGTCGTCGCCACCTGTGGCCAGGCCCAGACCCACTTCGGTGGTAGCACTTGGCTTGGCAATCAGAGCGGCGCGGGCGCGGATACGGTTGCGATCCCGGTCATCCTTGCCGTCTTGCTCGATGTCCTCGTAGCGGTAACGGAAATCACCTTTCCATTTCATTTTCTCAGCCCAGGAAGTTGATATATTCTGCGCCTTGAGTGTCGCCACCTCGGCATTGGTGGCTGCGAGGTCATCCACTGTGACCATGCCCTGAACAGCACCCTGCTCACGCAGTTCCTGGTTCTCGGCCTCCAGGGTATTCATACGGTCGCTCATGGCGGCAAACTGAGCCTTTAACTGCTCCCACTCGGCGTCAGAGACAGCGGCGTTAGCGCCTGTACTCCCAAACAGCGCACTGACCACAGCAATAGAAATAGCTTTCTTCATGTTTCATTCCCCTAGGTTAATGTTCTCTATGTACATCTCACTGTGTACATAGTGCAGGAATATTAAATGGGGAACATGACAATTTTATTACAGCTGCTGAATCTCCTCCAGTTCTCTGTTGAAGTTCTGGGAGATATGCTGGTCGAACTGCAGGTTTTGTTCCCCATCCGTCGACACCATTTGTTATCAGCCAAAGCGGCCTGTTATATAGTTTTCAGTCAATTCGTGCCTGGGCATGGTGAAGACTTCCTTGGTATTCCCCACTTCTATCAATTTGCCAAGGTGAAAGTAGGCGGTACGCTGCGACACCCTTGCCGCCTGTTGCATGGAGTGCGTGACGATGGCAATGGTATACTTTTCTTTGAGCTCATCCATCAGTTCCTCAATGCGGGCCGTGGCTATTGGGTCCAGCGCTGAACAGGGCTCGTCCATCAGTATCACCTCGGGGCTGACCGCGATTGCCCGTGCAATGCAGAGCCGTTGCTGCTGCCCACCGGACAGGCCGGTACCCGGCTTATCCAGCTGATCCTTGACCTCATCAAACAGACTGGCCCGCCGCAGGCTCTTCTCCACAATTTCATCCATCTCCGCCTTGTTGTGGGCAAGACCATGGATACGCGGCCCATAGGCAACGTTCTCATAGATGGATTTTGGGAAAGGGTTGGGCTTCTGGAATACCATGCCGACCCGCGCACGCAACAACACCGTATCCTGGTCTCTGCCGTAGATATCCTCATTATCAAGTGTAATACCCCCCTCCACCCGACAGATTGGGATGATATCGTTCATGCGGTTCAGGGATAGAAAAAAGGTGGATTTACCACAACCGGAGGGGCCGATCATCTCGATCACCTCATTTTTGACAATATACAATGACACGTACACAATGGCTTGTTTGTCCGCGTAGTAGACATTGACGTTGCGCGTCGACATTTTCGCGTTATCGACAAAAGGCGAACCAACGGTCTCGTAGCCCTTTACATCGGTGTGATCATGAATATTCAATTGCCGCTCCTGCGCAGACGCCTGTTCTTTAACAACGGGGGAGATGGCCTCACCGGCCGTTCCGGCAATTGCATTCATCTTTTCAGGTCCTTCCATGCTTGCAACCAGTTAAATTATTTCTGTTCGAAGCGCCTGCGAAGATAAATCGCCAACGCATTCATCAGTATCAGGAACCCCATCAATACCATAATAGCGGCTGAGGTTTTTTCAGTGAAGCCACGTTCCGGGCTGTCTGCCCAGAGGAAAATCTGTACCGGCAATACCGTCGAAGGGTCGGTAACCCCCCCGGGCACATCCATGATGAACGCCACCATGCCAATCATCAGCAGGGGTGCGGACTCACCCAGCGCCTGTGCCATACCGATGATGGAACCGGTTAGAATTCCCGGCATGGCAACAGGGATAACGTGATGAAATATCGTCTGTAATTGCGAGGCCCCCACGCCCAGCGCGGCCTCTCGTATAGATGGAGAAACCGCCTGTATAGCCGCACGGGAAGTGATAATGATGGTGGGCAACGTCATCAGCGACAGCACGATACCCCCGACCAGCGGCGCCGACCGGGGCAGCTCGAAGAAATTGATAAACACCGCCAGTCCCAGTAAACCGAACACAATGGAGGGAATAGCGGCGAGGTTATTGATATTGATCTCTATCAGGTCTGTCAGGCGATTACGCGGTGCGAATTCCTCCAGGTAAATCGCGGCGAACAGGCCCACCGGAAAAGCGATTAAAAAGGTAACCAGCAGGGTAAAGAACGAGCCGTACAGGGCGGCTTTGATGCCCGCCAATTCTGGTTCACGTGAATCGCCCGCGGAAAAGAATGTGGCGTTAAATCGTGACTCGGTCCTGCCCTCCTCCCGCAACTTGTCCAGCCAGGCTATCTGATCGTCTTTTACCCGCCGCTCAGACTCAGGACTACTCCCGTCAACCTGCCCCTTGAGATAACTACCGGCTTCAGCACGGGCGAGCAGCCAGACCTCGCCTGTCGTGCCAATTAACTGTGGATTCTCCATCACCAGATCGCGCAGGTCGTATTCGGCGCCAATGCTAAGCAGTCGGTAAAGCTGGCGTTTCGCGTTGCGCCCCGACACCTGCGGAAACATATCGCGCAGACTGGCTTTAACAATAGATGCATAGTCAGCAGTGAAAATTTCTTCCTCGCCGGCGCCCGGCTCCAATCTGAGCTCCTGCGCATCGAAATTGATCTCCAGCTTTATATAGTGCTGAAAAAAAGCCGGATAGCCCTTACCAACGATATCGGCGAGCAAAATAAACAGGAACACAAACCCGGTGAGAACAGCGAGACGCCCATACCACTGGAAACGCTTCTCCTTCGCGTAGCGTTTCTTCAGGGATGCCCGAATCGCCGCTGTATTCTTGTTGCTGCCGGACTCACTCATATTGCTCACGATATTTTCTGACAACATACAGCGCGAGAACATTGAGCATCAGGGTCACGAAAAACAGGACCAGGCCCAGTGCGAAAGCCGCCAGTGTCTTGGGGTTATCGAACTCCTGATCACCGACCAGCAGCGTTACAATCTGTACGGTTATAGTCGTGACCGCCTCCAGGGGATTGGCGGTCAACCTGGCGGACAGGCCCGCCGCCATGACGACAATCATGGTCTCCCCAATAGCCCGGGATGCCGCCAGCAGAATACCCCCGACAATGCCGGGCAACGCCGCAGGCAGCAATACTCGACAAATAGTCTCACTCATAGTGGCGCCCATGCCCAGGGACGCCTCACGCATGGAATCCGGTACCGCATTGATTATGTCGTCCGACAGTGACATCACAAAAGGTATGATCATTATGCCCATTACGGTTCCGGCGGCCAACGCGCTCTCTGAGGCCACATCCAACCCAAGGGATTCACCGACTCGCCGAATAAATGGCGCCACGGTAAGGGCGGCAAAAAAGCCGTACACCACCGTCGGTACGCCCGCCAGGATTTCCAGGACAGGCTTGGTCAGTGCGCGGAAACGCCGCGTCGCGTACTCTGACAAATAAATCGCCGACATCAGGCCCACCGGCACGGCGATAAACAGCGCGACAGCTGAAATCAGCAGGGTACCCACCAACAACGGAACAAACCCGAAGGAACCGGATGCCGCCACCTGGTCCGCCCGAATGGCCATCTGCGGGCTCCAGTGCAGCCCGAACAGAAAATCAGCGAGTGGGATGACTTTGAAAAAACGGATCGCCTCAAACAACACGGACATGACGATGCCCAGGGTAGTTAACACCGCCAGGAAGGAACAGGCGAAAAGAATCCACTTGAAAATATTTTCCACATGATTGCGCGCACGAAGAGCCGGGGTGACGCGCTGCATCGCCAGTAAACCGCCAATAACAGCAACCAGGAAAACCATCAGGCCTTTCAGCTTGCCGCTGTTGGAAACAAGAACGTTGTAGTGCGTCGCCGCAGCCACCTGCGCTTCATCAAGCTGCGCCGCATCGATACTGCCCCTGGCATAGCTCTCTATCTGGTTATAATACAGGCCCATTTCGCTGGGGCGCATCTGTTGGACATTTGGCGGCAGTTCCGCCAGTACCAGGTCATGAAGAACCCTGGTTTCGAATGCCAACCACAAAACCAGAATCAACAGAGCCGGTAGAGCCGCCCAGGCCGCCGCCATATAGCCATAGTGCTTGGGTAGTGAGTGTAAGGCCTTGACCCCACCCTGGTTTTTCGCAACAGTCCGGGAGCGCCTGCGCCCCAGAAAAAAACTGATAACACTGAGTCCGACCAGGACCAGAAAAACCGTGGTTGTCTGCATTACCTTCTCTATTAGCGCCGCTACAGCAACATGGGATACATCTTACAATAATTGGCACACCGCTCTGTGCGGTACACCAACTCCTGCGTCATTGCCTGATTGGAACGTCTTTGTTTACTACATTTCCAACCGTTTCAGGCTCTTCACCTCTGCCTGAACCTGGTTCAGCTCAGCTGCGCTCAGGGGTATCAGGCCTTTTTCCGGCAAGTAGCCATCTTCACCCATGGCCTTTTCGGAAGTAAACTCCATGGCGTATTCCTGTATCCCGGGGATTTTTCCGACATGTGCTTTCTTGATATAAAAGTACAGGGGACGCGATACCGGGTAATCTCCACTGGAAATGGAGTCAAAGCTGGGAACAATACCATCGACTTCAGATCCCTGTACCTTGTCACCGTTTTCGTCAAGGAAACTGAAACCAAAGATACCCAACGCATTGGAATTGGCCTCAAGTTTCTGCACGATAAGATTATCGTTTTCACCGGCCTCGATGTAAGCACCGTCTTCACGCACGGCATAGGCTATGGTCTTGAATACATCTTTGCCCTTGGGCGCCTTGCCCTTCTTCTGCTCCAGGGCGTTATATACACCCACCGGCATACCAAGCCTGGCCATCAGGGCCTTGATCTCACCGACCTTGTCGGCACCCAGGCCGCGCAAGGTCTTGAGGTCAGGTATGGCCTGGGCGCCGCCACCAAGCGCCAACTCAGCAAAGGCGTCACGCGTACCTGAAGTTGGCGGCGGACCCAACACTTCGATTTTTGTAGCCGGCAGGCTGGAATTGACGTCTTTCCAGGTCTTGTGCGGGTTAGGCACAAGCTTGCCATCGGCCCCGGGAATATCCTTGGCCAGCGCCATATAGACATCCTTGCGACTCAACTTGAACTGAGGCGCAGTCCTCGAATTGGCAATCACAATACCATCGTAGCCCACCAGAACCTCAACAATATCAGTAACACCGTTGCTCTGGCAGGCGTCGTATTCACTTTTCTTGATTCGACGTGATGCGTTGGTGATATCCGCTGTATTGGCGCCGACACCCTTGCAAAAGAGTTTCAAACCGCCACCGGAGCCAGTGGATTCTATCTTTGGAGCCTTGAATTTACTGGACCGGCCAAAACGCTCGGCCACGACTGTGGCAAAAGGATAGACAGTTGACGAACCGACGATATTCACAATATCGCGGTTTGCCGCCTGCGCTGAACTGAGGCCGCACATAGCGCCCGCGATGACAACTGCACCTACAAGATGTTTTTTCACGTGGTAGTAACTCCGTAACGAGGGTTGACTGGCATATCAGGCCTTTTCCTGATGTCCGCCACGGATTCTAGGTGCTGTTTGTTACGGTATTATGACAGGAAGCTCCCATACTCCTAATTATCGGTCATGGAAAATACCGGTTTATTGCCGTTCCCAATCGCCGAAAACACTTTCCGGAGTCGGTTGCAGGTTCGAGGACAATACATCCAGCAGGGTGCGCATGACCTCGCGAATGGTGCTGTCGCGGTCATCATTGACTACAATCGGGGTATTGGTGCGATCTGCTTCCGACAGCAGGTAAGATTGCAGCTGCCATATCTCATCAAAATGGGCCAGGTAGCGTTCCGCACGGCGTTTTCGGGCTTTGGTCGCCCGCCCCGATAGCCGTTGCTTTAGTTTGCGGCGCTTGAGGACCGCCAGCACCACATGAACAATGACCGGGTCGCCATCCGCGATGCCGCTGGCCAATTCCGGGTAGGCGTGCACACCTTCGATGATCAGTGACTCACGCTCACGCAGGGCGCGCTCGATTACCGCACGACTGGCCACAGACACCAACTCTGCCTGGGCTCGATAGCCCTCCTCCACACCTTGTGCAACTGTCAGTAGCGGGGCATGTTGCTCATCGCGCAACAATGGACGCCAGGCGTCGTAGGATGAAGTGTGCAGTTGCGGGTACTGATCACTGGACAACATGGTTCGCATCACTTCACGCAGCAAATCAGTGGACTGCATGCGTACGATACCGAGTTTGTCGGCCAATGCGGTGGCGATGGTACTCTTACCACAACCGGTGGTGCCGCCGATAACGAGTATCAACGGGCGCCCGCTGCGCAGGAACTCGCGCCAAACCAGCCAGCGCTGGGCCACCGCCGGCCCCAGAGACGGCATTTCCTGCAACAACTGGTAGGTGACTCTCGCTATATACTGGGAGCTGACCTGTGTCAACTTCTCACGGAACAGGTGGCGGCGTAGCTTGCCGGCCACCTTGAGCGACTCGGCAAGACTCAAGCCTATAAGTTCCAGGTCGCGGCGGTGTAGCTCTCCCGAAAAAGGTGCGAGGCGCCCCTCCAGATCTGTCACCTGCACGGGAGGCGTGACGCCGGATGGTCGCAGGTAACGGTCTGCAATTTTTGAGTCGAACTTATTTTTCAGAATTTTGTAGACGATGCGATGCAGTTCGAGCTTACTCAGGGTGCGTTCATCGCCCAGGGTCTCACGCACGTCGTCAGCAACGGCATAGGCCTGTTGGAAGGAAAGACCGGCCTGTTGCAGCGAGCGAGTGAGTATACCTCGCAAAAAAGGGACGCTGGTGCCTTCTTCTTTGTCTTCTATCAGCAGTTTCGCCAATGTTTGTCCCTGGCTTCTTATCTGTTACGAATACGGCGCTTATTATACCCTGATTCGACGCTCTGCCCGCCCGACCCTGCCAAAAGCGGGAATATTTGTGAAGTGCGGCCAACAGGCTGCCAATACTCCAACCACCTGATAAGTCAGGCTATTTTACGAGCATACGGCAGCGCCACCTCGCCCTCACTGATGAAACCCGACGGCATACCCCATTCATCATAAGCGGTGCAGCGGTCATCATCAAAACACAGTACGCCCACATAACGGTGCGACACCTTGCGTTTCAGTTGTGCGGCGTAGTCCAACTCAAGAAAGTGGCTGATCAGGGCCCTCACCACACCGGCATGGGCGACACAGAGAATCGTCTGCCCGGCGTGTGTTTTGGTCATGGAGTGTATAAATGACACGCAACGCACCTGCAACTGCCTAAAGCTTTCCCCCTGTGGGTAGACAAAATCCGGGTCTTTCTTGTGTCTCGGATAGTGCTCCTTCACCCATTTTTTGGACTTTTGAAAGAGAGAACCATAATTGATCTCATTCAGTTCCCGCGCCGACCGGATCTCAGTGATGCCGAGCTTGGCCGAAAAGTGGGCCGCCGTCTGACGTGATCTTTCCAGGGCGCTGGAGTAGATACTGTCGGGATGGATTCCATGGTGCTGCAACACCTGCTCGACAAAAAGCATATCCTCCAGCCATTCATCCGCCTGGGGTGAGTCCCCCCAGCCCATTATCTGGCCAGAGACATTAAACTGGGTTTTGTAATGCCTGATAAGGATTAGACGCATATTCTCCAGCCGCTGGCCAGCTTGGCCCCGGGGTCGTGTCTGATGAGGGCCGCTCAGCTTATCGCAACAAACGACGCAAGTCGCGCTAATCCGTGCCCGTAACGGAGCACAAATATTGATCCTGATCAGTGTGCATGCAATTGATTCCTTCCGGTACAGGTAGCACCTGTTCTCCCCAACTTTTATCTGTTATCAATAAATTAAGTTATTGTAGTTCGCGATGGTTTTGCGTAGTTTTCGCCTCGACAACCGCGGCTATGGCTTGGTTTTTGAAAACCTGCATCAGGGAGTTCCGATTCGATATGAAACATTCAAGGATTGCCATTTTTTCACTGTGCCTCAGCACGGTTTTTTTCACTTCGGTGGCCGGCGCGCGCACCGAGATCCAGAACAAGGGTTCCGACACCCTGGTCAATGTCGCC
>Ga0136651_10000871_pt1 | contig 16798 bp, 10 predicted proteins | sample Mar14236cmmetaG_FD_94867 | JGI IMG/M metagenome (GOLD analysis project Ga0136651, IMG submission 94867) | Marine hydrothermal vent microbial communities from Guaymas Basin, Gulf of California to study Microbial Dark Matter (Phase II) - Marker... ...
AAGATTTAGTGTGGTTAAACGAATAAATACAGGAAGACAAAAAGGACTCATTTTTATGATAATTATTTTGGGAATTTTGTTTATCCCAAATTCCTCAACAGAAAACCCAAAATGCTTTCTATTGAGGAACGACATCTTGCTCATTCTCTGTATAGTTGCAGAATAAGGCCTGGAAATTGCCGGATCGCAAAATACCGTACCACAATATTTCCACGTTAACCCTTCACCCATTTTGGCTAGTGCCGGCTTTTCAAAAGTGACCTCTGTCATGATCATGGAAAAATTATTGCTATTTTTAGCATTATTTTACTTTTAACCGACAATCATGAAAAAATTTACAGTCTCAACGTTAGCTCTTTTCTTCTTTTCTCTTTCGCCGGTCCTTTTCGCACAACAGGCAAATCAGAAACTACCCAGTGATCCGGAGGTTGTAACCGGAACACTAAAAAACGGATTAAGATATTACATCCGGCACAACGAAAAACCCAACAAACGGGTAGAATTCAGGCTGGTGGTTAATGCAGGTTCTATTCTTGAAGACGACGACCAGCAGGGGCTGGCCCATTTCTGTGAGCACATGGCTTTCAACGGCAGCAAGCATTTCAATAAAAATCAATTGGTGGATTTCCTGGAAGAATCGGGCATGCGTTTCGGTGCCGACCTGAATGCTTCCACCTCCTTTGACGAAACTATTTACCAGTTTCAAATCCCCACCGACAGGCAGGGTCTGGTCGATTCGGCTTTTTTAATTCTTGAAGACTGGGCTCATAACCTGCTCTTCGACCCCAAAGAGATAGACAAGGAAAGAGGCGTCATCCATGAAGAATGGCGAATGGGTCTGGGCGCCCAGGACCGGATGCAGAAAAAATATTTCCCGTTACTTTTCAGGGGCTCCCGCTACGCCGAACGACTGCCTATCGGCAAGATGGACATCGTCATGCACTGCAAATATGAAACCCTGAAAAGGTTCTATCACGATTGGTACCGTCCCGACCTGATGGCCGTGATCGTTGTGGGAGATATTGATCCGGCCGCCGCCAAAAAACAAATACTAAAGCATTTCAAAAAAATTAAAAATCCTAAACCCGAAAGAGAGAGGAAAGTGTACGGACTGTCTGACAATAATAAACCCATTATTGCAATAGCCACAGACAAAGAAGCTACGAACAATCAAGTAGCTGTTTTCTGGAAACATACCAAGTCCCATCTGATTACGGAAAATGACTATCGCCGTTCACTGATGCTGTCCCTGGTCTCCGGGATGCTGAATAACCGGTTTTATGAAATCTCTCAGAAACCGGATGCCCCGTTTATGTATGCCGGTTGTGGTTATGGCGGTTTTCTTGTGCGTACAAAAGATGCCTGGCAATGTGTTGCCATCCCGAAAACCAACAAAATACAGGAAGCTTTTTCCACCTTGATCAAGGAAAATATGCGCGCCAAAAAATACGGATTCACCCCGGGTGAACTGGAACGGGAAAAAGCTGAGATCATAAGCAACTACGATAACATGCTCAAGGAAAAAAACAAAACCAACTCCTCTGCCTATGCCGAAGAATATATCCGTAACTACCTGGAGCAGGAAGCCTTTCCGGGCATTGAAAACGAATATGCTCTGGTAAAGAAGCTGCTTCCGGGAATCACGCTGGAAGAGCTGAACAGCGCTATTGATACCTTGATTACCCGGAAAAATGTGGAAGTCCTGGTCACCGGCCCGGACAAAAAGGACAACATTGTTCCGGATTCTATTTCTTTACTGATTGCCTATAAAACAGCTCTCGTAGCTCCGGTCACCGCCTATGTAGATAAGAAAATAACTAAAAACCTCATTACTGAACCACTACCGGGGTCCCGGGTTGTCAGCACCCAAAAGAATGACACTTTCGGTTTTACGGAAGTCAAACTAAGCAACGGAGTAACAGTCATCCTGAAACCCACCACCTTCAAGAATGACGAGATTCTGATGGATTCCTATAACTACGGAGGCAGCTCACTGGCACCCGACGACAAGGCCTTTATGGCACGTATGACCCCTACTGTGATAACACAAAGCGGTGTCGGACCGCTGAATGCAGCAGATTTGAATAAATTCCTTTCCGGCAAGCAGGTTTCCGTATCCCCCAAAATAGGGGAACTCACCGAAGGAATCTCAGGCAACAGTACCCGGAAAGACTTTGAGACCATGCTTAAACTCACCTATCTCTACTTCACCCAACCCCGGAAAGATGAAGAAGCGTTCCGGGCTTTCCGGTCAAAACTATCCTCTCAGGTACGTTTCCTGCGGTCCAATCCGCAAATGGTGTTCATTGACACCCTGTACAAACTCTCGGCCAGCAATAATCCCCGCTATTTCCAGATTCCTTCCGCAAAACAAATCAACGACCTTAACCTGGACGATATCCTGGCGTTTTACAAAGACCGTTTCGCCGACGCCGAGGGATTCCATTTCTTCTTTGTAGGTAATTTTAAAGTGGATACCATCCTTCCCCTCTTGCAAAAATATCTGGGCAGCCTGCCGGCCATAAACCGCAAGGATGCATGGAGGGATGTGAGTCCGGAATTTCCGAAGGGTATCACAAAAACTACAGTGCATAAAGGCTCTGAGCCAAAGAGCCTGGTAGCTCTTCTTATGGAAGACGAATTTGACTGGAGTGCAAAGAACAAGGTTATCTTTAACATGACCATGAATATCCTGAACATCCGGTTACGTGAGATCATGCGGGAAAATGAAAGCAAAGTATATGGCGTAGGAATCCAGAAATCCACCTCGAAATATCCGAAACCTGAATACAATATCCTCATCAACTGGGGCTGTAGCCCTGATAACGTAGAGGGTTTGATCAAAACGGTCTTCCAGGAAATGGATCATCTTAGGAATAACCCCCCCACTACGGTAAATCTCGAAAAAGCCCGGGAGACCATGATCCGTGAGTTGCAGACCAACAACGAACAAAACAACTACTGGCTGGGGAAACTGAAAGGAAGTTTTTTGAATCAGGACAAACTCCTTACCCTCGAAGAACTTGAGACGATCATTCAGAGCATCATACCGGCAGATATTCAAGGAGCTGCCCGGCGATTCTTTACCCCTGACCATTACCTTCAGGTGGTGTTGTTGCCGGAGAAATAGACCGAAGAATAGAGTTTTGGGGTGTAAAACCTAAAGCACAGGTATGAAGAAATGAATCAATAAAGCGAAGCAAGAGAACAGGTAATAAATAGAAGGTAATAAAATAGTCCGTCAACTATGGGAATATGAAATGGAAAGTTCTTGCATTTCTCTTGATTACGTTTTCACTTCTTCAGCCATTATCCGGGATTTCCCTGCAGGATGCCAGCCCGGTGGGGAAAGGACTATCATAAATGAACCGGAACTCACCTTTTTCGACCAGGTCCCTGCTATCTGGGACGATACCAAAGTCATAGAGAGTGACATCGGAAAATACGGAATCGTGGCCTGTCGTCATCCTGATCAAGCCGATCCCTGCATTTAATTATGGCGATACGGTTTGGATCTCCCCGGAACTAATCAAGCGGAAGATACAGCCTCTGATGGAGAAAACAGCTTTTGACAATCGCTGTGAATTGGTCGATCTTTACCACTGGTTCCTGGATAAGGAGATCCTTCTTTCAGACAAAGCACATCCTACGGCCTCCGGCACCCGGTGTGGGACTCCATCCCCACAGTCTTCCGAACCCCAATTGTAAATTTCGTGATAAAGGCATGGAAAACCGGTCAAAATGAATTATGATCGGGGAATTACAAAAATATACTTATTCAGGTTACCTGTTTACATATATATATATACCGGATATGACATTTTGTTCCTTTGCTTTTTTCGTTTTTTTTTGCCGGTGAGGCGTATTTCCAACAAATGTTTTCCTGGTTTTAACCCGGTGCCGAGGGTGTAATACCACGGTAGATACAAGTGCCGGCTGAACCGGGTAAACAAGTCTTTTTTTCTTCCAGCGTTCTTTATCAATACGGTATTCAATGATTCCTTCGTCGGGTCCTGCCACATCCACAATTCCCACAGCATTGCCTGTAAATTCATATTTCAGTGCTTTTCCCGGTTTTTCCCCAATCAGCATAGGCAGGTGGTAATAGTTGGTACGGACACCGGCCTTGTATTCAGGATCCCATGTCTCCGGATATTTCCATCCGGGAAAATATATGTATTTAAATACATATTTAAATACATATTTAAATAAATTCTCCCTTCGGTTCCCAACCCGGTTCATAAGCTCTGCCCCATAGTTTCATGGCATCCTTATCCAGGATATGACCATTGGAAGGATTAATTTTCAGTTCTTTTTGTGTACGGGAAGCAATATTGGCAAGGTGACACAACAGAGTGCTCTTGCCTCCTTCATCTATGGGAGAATCCAGCTTTGCTTTTCCACGTATGGCTTCAAAGAAATTTTCAATATGCAAGGTAGTCATGCCTCCGCCCCCACCCAGGGCTGTCCCTGCTTCACCCAGGCTGGATTTACTGTCTTTCATCAGTTTTCCGCTCCTGTCATACATACGGTACCCGCCTCTGTCAATATAAAAGGTTCCTTCGGATCCATATACGATCGTTCCCCTGCCACTACCGTAGGTACTATATCCGTTTCTGCTTTTTCCGTCCCATTTTATCGTCCGGTCACCGGCAAAGGTAAAGGTAGCATCCATGGTATCATACATCGTCCATCCGTCGTCCACAAAATGATATTTCCCGGCGTTTACAATCACTTTTTGCGGGTAATCCACCTGGAGGGCCCAGCGGGCGATATCCAGTTCGTGGGTAGCATTGTTTCCCGTTTCGGCAGTACCAAATCTCCATCCGTACCAATGCCAGTTATAATCAAACACATTATCCACATATTGTTCCCTGGGGGCAGGTCCCTGAAAAAGATCCCAGTCCAGACCTGCAGGCGGAGGAGCAGGAACCGGATTTTTCACACGTCCGCGGGCATTGGTATAGAAGGCCAATGCCAGATAAGGTTTACCGATTGCTCCTTCGTGGATCATTTTGATGGCTTCGATACTTTCCGGTGCCGACCGTTGCTGATTGCCCATCTGCACAATTTTTTTATATTTCTTCAGATAAGCCAGTAGCACTTCGTTCTCACGAGGGTTGTGAGTCAGGGGTTTTTCGACATACACATTTTTCCCGGCCTCCAGGGCCATCCAGGTAGCCGGGGCATGCCAATGATCCGGGATAGCGAAGAACATCGCATCAACCTTCCTGTCTTCGAGGGCCCTGCGGAAGTCATTCAGCAGAACGGGGGTATAACCCACTTTTTCATTAAACCGGCTGACCCCTTTCTCGCGCCGCGACTTCATTACATCTGCGATATAGGCTACATGCACGTTGTCTTTGTTTTTGGCCATGGCCTCGAGGTAACCGGGGAAACGCCTGCCGGCACCTACCAAAGCCACTGTTAACCTTTCATTGGCTCCGATAATCCGTTTATAACTGGAAGCCGGAAAACCGGAAGCTCCTAATGTCAAAGCGGCAGCCCCAAAAGCAGATTTTTTAACAAATTCTCTTCTTGAAGATTTTTCTTTCATAATTATTATTATTTTGTTTTTAAATTAGTTAAAAATAAAATTTTTTACCGAAGTTCTTATCAATTATTTTCCTGACAAGGGATCCCTATCCTCACGGAACAACTCTTCGTTTCCAGCATGCTCGATAATCCTACCTGACAAAGTCTGGGTTTTTTCGGCATCTCTCCCCCTGCAGGGGAGTGATGGTGAGATAGCGGCAAATTAGTAAAACATTATTTAATACGATCAGCATAAGATTTGCATTTTTATTCGTTAAAACAATTATTCAGTTCAAGTATCTTAATATTTTTAAAAGACACCTCGTATCCATGATCCTGTAACAGGATATGTCCTTCCTTTGCCTCTCCGAAATGAGGCCATACATGGTATTTGCTACGTGCCACCATGGCTCTCCACATTTGTCCACAACGATTGTATTCTACAACTTTAATATTATTGATCCAGTGTTCTACATGGCAGCCTCTTACCACGATTCTGGCACGATACCATCCCATACTGCTTCTCTTAGCATACCCTTGTAATTGTGTTGTAGCAGCCTGTGCCGGAATAAGATCATATAATGAGGCTAAGGTTCTGTTCCCATTAGTTCCTCGTTTAGCATCCGGATGATTTTTATCATCAAGTATCTGAAACTCGCAACCTATAGCCGACCCCGAACCTTTATTCAGAGCAGGATCAACAAAATATTTTATTCCGCTGTTGGCTCCTTTGGTGAATTTAAAATCCACTTCCAAAATAAAATTGCGGTAAGTTTTATCGGTAATGATATCACCACCACCTCCTCCTTCTCTTCCGTTGGAAGCTTGTACCGTTAATATTCCATCTTTTATTACCCAGCCATGAGCCGGGAAATGATCCAATTTGGCACCCCGCCATCCTTTTGTTGTTTCACCATCCCAAAGGAGTTTCCATCCCTCAGCTTTCTCTTCTTCCGACAGTTGGTTTTTCAAATAATTAATAACGGGCACGTCAGGGTCCGGTTTTAACCGATGGGCTTCAAGATTACCGGTCATAATCCGCATGTTTTTCCAGTATATTTTCTTTCCGGCCATTTCCTTGTGATTTCCGATCGAATGCACCTGCAGGCCGATAAATCCCGAAGAGGTCATGTCATCCGCCAGATTGGCACACTGCACACCGTTTACCCAGGTTCTGATGGAGTTCCCTATTGCCTCCACCCTAAAATGATTCCAGTATCCCATCAAAAAAGCAGCTTTCCCTTTCGGGTTACGTTCCAGGTTATAAAGCCAACCCCTCCTGGCTTCATCATAGATGCCTCCGGTCCATCTTCGTGGCGAAGGGTCTATCTCTATCTGGTAACCATGCACCCTGCCGTTCATATACTTTTTAGTGCTCTCGCTCCTGATCTGCACTCCCGAATTAAAGGAAGGTTCCAGCAATACGTCAAACTCCAGGATGAAATTCCCGAAATGCTCTTTGGTACAGAGAAAACTGTTGGGAGAATTCATCACGGTTTCCCCAACAAGCATACTGTCTTTCACATAATACTTTGCTTTTCCGTTAAGCTGTTCCCATCCTTTCAGGTCTTTCCCGTTAAACAAATACCGCCAGCCATCCTGAGCGTCTATGGCCGGAATAATCAACAAGCTCATTACTATGAGCAAAAAACTTTTTTTCATGGTTATAGATTTTTTTAAACATACTTATAGCATCATATAATTAAAAGATAAAAGTAAACAATTATCCGTTATGGTCTGTGCGAAAAAGAATTTTTCGCTGACAGGAAACCCAGAGATGTCAGAAACTTATCTGCCTCATGGATGGTCTTTTTATAATATTCCGGATGACTGTAATTAAAAAATCCATGTTTTTCCCCTTCATAAAGGAACAGGTCGCATCGGTTGCCGGCTGCCTGCATTTTCTTTTGAAAGGCTTTGATAGTTTTCACCGGCACCAATTGATCTCTTGTTCCAAAGAACAGGATGGCAGGAGGATCTCCGGGGGCAATATTGTGAAAAGGAGATATTTCACGATACCGCTCACCGATCCGATCATACCCATATCCTCCTGGGCCGTTGTCAAAAACGGGATTAAATAAAACGAGGGCATCGGGTCTGGAACTGACCGTCGTATCCTCACCGGATTCTTCGAGCCCTTTGATAATTCCTGCTGCAGCTGCTATATGTCCTCCTGCCGACCCTCCCGAGGCTACGATCCTGTGGGGATCAACTCCCAATACATCTGCATAGGCCCGAATAAAACGTATAGCTGATTTAGCATCCCGCACCGCATCAAAGGGCGTGGTGTGATTTCTGCTTTTCACCCTGTATTCAGCTGTCATGGCAACCATACCCCGGCTGGCAAAATATTTTGCATGCCCGGCAAATTGTTGCACACTACCTCCGATCCAGCCACCCCCGAAAAAGAAAACAATAGCAGGATGTTTTTCCCCACTGACATAAGCAGGCGGATAATAAATATACAAATACAATTCCGTACTATCAATTTTTTTATACCTGACTTTCAGCGGCAGGGAATCTCGTAAAGGAGAATAAAAGTCTTCTTTACTTTTTATTAATTCTGAGGCAAAGAAACGATTTTCTTTTCTAAAAGAGTCATCCCCTATTTCACTAAAACAGATGGTTTTCTCCAAAGGAAAAGAAATTGCTGATTCAGCAAACAAGATACCAGGAAAAATAACATTCAGAAGAAATATAATCCCTTTCATGCTGACTTTTAATTTTGACTGATATTGGCCGTTATAGTAAAAAATACTCCCTCTGCGGAGTAACTACATTCACGATCACAGTGTTTCCCAAGGTCAGTACACCATGACTCCCCGCAAGCCCCGTAGAAACTACCTTCTGCCGAAAGAATATCATTTTCCCGGTCCATCTCCACCTCAAAAGCTCCCTGAACAATATATAGCTCACTCTTTATGAGGATTAGAATGTATCTCACACCTGGCTATTTTTCAAACTGCACCTCCGCCACCATTATGTTTCCACTAAGAATCAGAATCCTGCGGTACAGTCCCCCGGCATGCTGTTCCTTCTGGAGGTTTTGGGTTTTACCATCTTGATTGTCATATTATTAAACCTTTCCTTACTCGCTCAAGGGAGAAATTTATCTACTGATATACTCCGGATCAGGCAAGGTATCACCGTACATAGTACGGAGACTGTCAAGCTGTATTTTCAAGCTGCCTATTATCCCGGTATACTGCGGATCATGATAAAGGTTCTTCATTTCATGCGGATCATTTTTCAGGTCAAAGAATTCCCATTCGTCAAAATCATAATAAAAATGGATCAATTTGTAACGATCGGTCCGTATACCATAATGGCGTCGGGTAAAATGTTCGCAAGGGAACTCGTAGTAATGATAATAAAGGGATTTTCTCCAATGTGCCGGAGGATTTTCATTTTCCAGCAAAGGCTTCAGGGACACCCCTTGTATATCTTCAGGGATCTTTATACCGGCATAATCAAGAAATGTAGGTGCAAAATCAATGTTTTGAACAAGTTTTTCAATTTTCCCTCTTTTTTTAAAGCCTGGATAGCGCATGATCAGCGGCGTTCTGAATGACTCTTCGTACATAAACCTTTTGTCGAAATAACCGTGTTCTCCCAGGAAAAATCCCTGGTCGGAAGAATATATTACGATTGTGTTTTTCGCCAGACCTGTTTTATCCAGATAATCCAGCAGGCGGCCGACATTCTGATCCACTGAGGCCACACACCTGAGATAATCAGTCATATAGCGACGGAACTTCCAAACAGCCAGCATCTCCCCGGAGAGATTCATTTTCTTAAAAGCTTTGATTTTCGGATCATATTCCCGGTCCCAGGCTGCCCGTTGAGCAGGATTTAATCTTTTGAGCATGCTTTCCATATACTTCCGGTAACGCGTTTTTATCTCCCCTTCCTTATCCACCATTTTCAAATCATAAGCAATATCCATATCTTTAATCACGCTCATTTTCTGTTCTTTGGCTGCCCTTCTTCCGGCATAGTTATCAAAATAATTATCCGGAACAGTGAACTCCTCATCCTCGTACAGTGCAAAGGTGGTGGTATCCGGCATCCAGGGCCGGTGCGGAGCTTTTTCGTGAACCATCAGACAAAAAGGCTTGCTTTTATCTCTGGTTTTCAACCATTGGATAGCATAATCCGTAATCAGGTTGGTCACATATCCATCAATCCGTTTCTTTTTCCCCATCTCAATAAAGTCAGGATTGTAATACTGTCCCTGACCGGGTAATATATTCCAGTAATCAAAACCGGTAGGGTCGCTATGTAAATGCCATTTTCCAACAATTGCAGTCTGATAACCGGCTTTCTGTAAAAGTTTCGGGAAAGTTTCCTGAGTCCCGTCAAAATTATTGTGTCCTCCACCGTTGATATACAGACCATTTTTGTTACTGAATTTACCGGTAAGCAAGGTAGCCCGGCTGGGGGCACACAATGAATTGGTGACAAAAGCGCGGGTGAATATCACCCCTTCGTTGGCAATCCTGTCAAGGTTAGGGGTTCTGTTCAGTTTTCCGTTATAACAACTCAATGCCTGATAACCATGGTCATCCGTCATGATGTAAAGAATATTGGGACGGGAAGATTCTTTTGGTTGAGAAGATTTATTCTTGCAACCTCCCAAGACCAACAAAATAAGCATGAGGGAAACAACACTTAAAAAGGACCATTTTTCTTTCATATCTTTTGTGTTTTTATTAGTGTTTTTCTTCAAAAACAAAATTATTATTTTTTTTAAAAAATAACTATAATACAATTCTTGCTTTTAAAACCCATTACTACTCTTATTCAGGATGAGAAAAATAAATAATAGTTCCTAAACTAACTCACATAAATTTTTTCAGAGGAATGATACATATTTTTATTTTTGTTTTTTCAGGAATATCTCCAGTAAGGTATCTTCACCCAGGGTTTTCAGGTGAAAGGATTTTTCTCCATAGTCATTCAGAATCAACTTCTTCAGTTGCAGGGTTCCGTGCATTACATGGATCTTCACATTTTTCCCTGTTTTGCCGGAAGAAATAAGTATCTTGCCCCAGGCCTCCCCGTTGGACCAAAAATATTTCCCGTTCCTGCTGGTGAAGCTCATTTCTTTCGTCACTCCCGAATAATGAAAGCCGGTCAGTGCCAATACGGCCGACCAACTGGCCATGGCTCGTCCGTAATGATGGCCGCATTCAGCCTCATCAAAAGGACTGCGCTTTTCCCCGTCATAGCGATTCCGTATATTCCGGATGCTTTTCAGTCCGTTGTCCGTTTGTCCCTCATAAAGCATACCCACGGCTGCCGTATATTCGAATCCCGTCATCATCTCGGTAAAATATGGAAACGGATTTTCCGGTCTTCCATGCGGATAACTGGCCATCACCAGTCCGGTCTCGTGTCCTGCGGTATAACTGCGAAAACAGTTAAAGCGATCAAACCCGGAGTTCCGGTAGTTGTATTTCATAATACTTTGCAGCGTAGTTTTCACATGTGCAGGCTGTACCAGATACCCCAGCCCGCTCACATGGGCTGCATACTGTCCCACCAGCTGATCCACCAGACAACCTTCCCCCAGTTGATATTCAGGATGGGATATCTTCCGGGTTCCCATCCCGACGATCAGACCCGGCACTATTTTTCCGGAATCAGCGGGCACCTGTACTTTATGGATATAATATTCTCCGTTGAAAAGATTTTTGTCCGTCCAGGTGCTCCCTTGCACAAACAGAGAGTGACAAGTGTCTGCAAAATGTTTATCTCCCACATAGCGGGCCATCTCTTCGACAGCGCGCAGAGCTCCCAGGTACCATATTTCCATCTGCGGATTGGGACCGTAATATTCCACATCCATGGTATTGTGCTGAACTCCTTCCATGACCCCGTCCCGGTTAGCATCCCAGCTCCCCGGCAACCAGGCAAAATGAAGTGCTTTCTTAACTTGCGGATACAGGCTTTTCATAAATTCATCATCCCCGGACAACTGCCAGTCACGATACATTTTAATGATAGCTCCCATCTGTCCGTCAGCAGCTGCATGTCCAAATCCTTTGCTTTCACTGGGAGGCAGTTTGACCCGGAAGTTCATCATCCCGTTGTTTTCCGTAGCAAGACCAAATTCGATATATCTTCGGTTTCTGGCCAGTGAACCATATAAAAACCCCGTTGCCTGCTCATAGTTCCACACATGGGTACAGGAGCCCATACAACATCCCGAACGGTCATTGCATCCTTCCCAGGCATAGAAGTTCCCATCCGAAATACGAAAACAGGTCTGTGTGCGTAAGGTGCTGGTATTGAATAATGCTGCTTCTTTCACTACTCCCGGCAGATCGCTGTTGCAGAAGGTCTGCACGAACAGCACTGTTTTCTTTTCCAGGTCCGGCAAGACTGGCAATACTTTACTGATCACATCCCATGCATCCTTATAGTGTTCCGAATAATAATTCAACAGCATGCTGTCCGACCAGGCTTTGCGGTTGGGAAAATCCCAGGTAAGATAAAAATCAAGGGTGTGCGTTTCCCCGGCCGGAATGGTCACTGACGCGGCCAGAGAAGCCATGGGTTTCTTTTCCAGCATGCCCGGGCGCTCTTCCAGCCGTCCGTCCCTGCTGAAATCGTCCCAGAAGTCCAGCAGGGAAGTACCCCATCGCCAGGGCTTCCAATGTGTACGGGAACTCACTTGATCGGCTGTGGTGGTAACAGCCATGGTCCCCCATTGTTCGGCTGCGGGATTCACCCCTGAAGAAGACATGAAAATCCCTTTCAATCTTTTTTCCTCCCTGAATTCGTTCCGGTTTCCAATGGCCAATCCGCCATGACCATCTTCCCCTATAAAATTCTGCATGGAATAACAAACGGAGGCGTCAAGTTTGTCTCCTGAAACATTTTTCAATACCACCCGAAACAGGGCTAAAGGAATCCCGCTATTATCGGGATCGCCGGGAATCATAGGATTAAAAGCCTTGATCGTCACCCGGACAGGCACGGTGGAATCCCACAGGTGTACCTGTCCGAACGGATATGCCGCATCAAAGGAAGCATGCCGGAACCGGGGCCACCCATGATTGGTGGCTACCGCTCCGGAGGAACCTTCATAGGCAAACAACGGCACCGGCCCTTCCAGTATTTTGGTTATCTTTTTATCCCCTTTATGAACATATATTGCAAAAAAAGGAGCTGTTCTTTGTATCCCTGGTCCCGGATTATAACCTTTTGCCGGCCGGTTCATAATCTCCCAGTCCTGCAGGTTTCCCCTGCCACCAAGCGATACGGTGCCGGTGCCGATCCCTCCTATCGGTAAGGCAATTTTATCCAGATGGTGCTCATCGTAATGCTTTAATACCGGCCATTCCGGGGCCTGTCCGAATGAAAAAATATTGATCAGGCCTAACAAAGAAAACACCAATAGGAAATATGTCACTTTCATGTTTTAATATATTGGAAATTATAACATACAAAATTTTAATTATTTATATTTTTGCCTAAGGATCATCAAAATACTGATAAAAGTAAATAAGTTCCTGTATTCTCAAAAATTTTAATCTGTAAAATTCAATTTTTATCTTTTTACTTTTGTCAATTATCTTATATTTATTGTTTCAAAACATCCGGACAAACCATTTAATAAACTAATTTATGAACTACAAAGAATTTCCATTTTATCAACAAACGACACTCGAACTGATTTTTAACAATACCGTTGAGATCTACAGGAAGTTTTTCGGTTGGTTATTCTTTTTTAGTTTTTTGTTTCTGCTAATGATGAATGTTGTCTCCGGTTATCTGATAGCAGACAAGTTCCAGGACCTGGAGCATATAGTTGATCATCCCGAACTTATGGTTGGGGTTTTCAGCAGCCTTGGAAAATACTTATTTATTTGCTGGCTCGGATATTCATTGTACTATCTTTTCATTCATTATTTCATCATTATAAAATATCTGGAACCGGAAAAGAGCCATGGCGTCATGTTTATGGATATTCTTAAAAAATATTACCTGAAATATTTGATCATCACCCTGCTGTCGTCTTTCATCATTGGTCTGGGAACCATGATCGGAATATTGGCCTTTATCATTGGATCTGTTGTAGCGGCTATTTTCCTGGGCGTAAGTCTGGTTCCCATTACACCTATACTTATTGTAGAAGAAACAGGAATCTGGGAAACGATTAAAAGAAGTTTCCGGCTAGTGTTGAAAGATTTCTGGCAGGTTCTGGGCTTTCTGATCATTTTTTATCTCATTTACATGCTTTTCTCCTTGATCTTCGGAGCCATTGCCATGGCACCCTATGCCGGCGGTTTTTTCTTCAATATGCTGCATCCTGCTGAAGACACCTCGGCTATAACCAATTCATTTCAACTTCTGAACCAACCCGTTTACCTGATACTTAATTCGCTTTTAACCGCACTTATCACGCCCCTGGTTCCGGTTTTTACCGTTTTGATCTATTTTCATCTGAAATTCAAGGAAGACCAGGAAGGAGCAATGATTGTTGAAGGATGATCGATAAACGAAAGGAAAGCCTGAAGCACCAATGTTCGATGCTTAAAGGAAGATGGTCTTGGTATATAAAACGCTTATCGAAATTATTAACTGTAAGATTAACCTGGCCTATCATCTGGATTTGGCACTATACCAACATTTCAGCAAACTATAAGAGATCCATGATCACGGCATCATCCGGTGCGGTGAGGAAAAAATCACCCAGAGGTGCTTCTACTGACGGGTTCTTCTCATCATCCCGGTAAATCCGGAAAATCATCCACCGGTAATTTCCTGCCCGGGTCATCCATACATGCCGGATGATCCTGGGATCCCGGATGTTTTCCAGAATCCCCTGAAGCTATTTCTTTTCCAGCCAGAATGTTTCTTTCAGCCTAATATCCTCTGAACATAACTGACCCTCTTTATGTAATCCAGTCAAGTGCTCATCAATATGGCATAAAGCTTCTCTATGCTAATGCTTACGCCCCAAGGGCTATATACACTCATTTTTACATTTACATTCCCTATTCGCCATTCATCGTTCCAAACAGTCCCGTATTTCCTTTTTCCCATATCTTCATCAGGCTATCTACCAGTTCCGGTCGGGAAGCAGCAATATTCCGGTTTTCATAAGGATCGGCTTGGTGGTCATATAATTCGATAACCGGTTGGGCCTTTCTGAAATAATGAGTCAGGCGGTAACGGGATGTCCGCATGGTTATCCCGCGACGGTAATAGCTATAGGCGACCTCATGCCAGTCAGTATCAGCCGGATCTTTTAGCAAGGGAACAAAGCTTTTTCCGTCGACATGAAGCGTATCCCTGATGCCGCATAACTCCATCAAGGTAGGATAAATATCTACCGAGCTAACGATCTTGTCACAGACAGCATTCTGCTTCATGCCTGGCACCCGCATTATAAAAGCACTGCGCAGGGCCCATTCAAAGATAGTATGTTTTCCCCACACCCTGTCATCCCCCAGGTGCCAGCCATGATCACCCCATAAGATTATGATGGTATTATCAGCCAGCCTCAGCCGGTCGAGTTCATCTAGAACTATACCTACTTGAGCATCCACATAACTGATGGCAGCAAAATAGGCATGCCTGAGTTTCCGTGCGTAGGCATTCGACACCGGCTTTTCCAGCGAGGGGTGTTCTTCCCCCAACTTATAGGAGTTGAACTCTCCGCTGTTATGCAAGCTGGCAGGATTGACATCCTGGGGAATATCAGGCGACGAAGTCAGAGGTAGCATGTTTTCGTTATATATGTCCCAGTATTTTTTAGGAGCATTGAAAGGTAAATGTGGTTTAAAAAAACCTACACCCAAAAAGAAAGGTTGTTTTTTTCCGGCCAGTTCCCGGAGTTTTTTGATGGCCAATTGTGCTGTAAGTCCGTCAGGATACCCGCTATCCGGAACTTCAGCACACTCATAGGGTTTTACCTCGTATTTTCTTGCATTGCGGTTACTACCATCGGCATATCCGAAAAAGGCATTCCATCCGGTGCCCCATTTGCCGGCATCAAACAACATCTCATCCCAACTGTGCGGGAGTTCCAGCGGAGCCCCTTTCGGACTTCCAAGATACGGATAAAGCCTTCCGTCTACATAGTGACTTATCTTCCCAATACCCACTGTATAATAACCATGATTACGTAAACGTTCAATAAATGTCTCTGGAGCATTATGTATCTTTGCCTCTCCGACATAATGCCGGCAGGCATCATTGGAGAGAGCGCCCCTGTCACGTGGTAAGAAACCGGTAAGTAAGCTGTAGCGGGAAGCTCCACAGGTAGGCACCGTAACAAACTCGTTCCTGAACAATATTCCCTGTCGCGCCAACCTGTCCATATTCGGGCTTTTAATGAATGTATCCCCGTAACAATGCAACTCGGGCCGTAAATCATCCACAAAAAAAAACAATACATTAGGCTTCACCAGTTGTTTTGTATGGGGATTACAGAAAAAAAAAACCGAAAACAATCAAAATGATACCAACCAAAAATAAACAGCTTTTACGCATCAGACGTGATTATGTTAAGAATATAAAACCAAATTATTATAAAAAAGGCTATTTTACCAAATAATAAAACAAAAAATATTAAATAATTTTTGCGTGTACGCACACGCAAGTAAAAATATGTTGTATCTTTGCAATAGGACTATCTCTAATAAGACAAGATAATGAAAAAAGTAAGTATCAAAGACATAGCGGAAAAAGCCAATGTGTCGATTGGAACGGTAGACCGTGTCATTCACAATCGTGGCAGGGTATCGGAAAATACCCGGGAAAAGGTTCTTGCAATATGCCGGGAGATGGATTATCAGCCCAATGTTCTGGCCCAGCGACTGGCATCAGACAAGACCTTTGTTTTTGCGACCTTCACTCCGAAGCCCAAAAGAGACAATTCGTACTGGAAAACGCCTCTGGACGGTATCAGAAAAGCAGCTGACGAACTGTCGGGTTACCGGGTCCGGGTAAAGTCCTATTTTTACGATCAGGAAAATGAAGAATCGTTCAGGCAGGAATCCCTGAATATTTTACTGGAGAAACCAGACGGGGTCCTGATTGCTCCGCTGTTTCATCGCGAAGCCCGGGATCTGGCCCGGAAACTGGAATCTTACGATATCCCTTTTGTTTTTATTGACTCAAAAGTGGAGGATACCAATTACCTCAGTTATTTCGGACAGGATTCTTTTCGCAGCGGATATCTTGCCGGCCGTTTGATCTGGTTTCACCTGAAAAAGAAAGGAGAAGTGATCATTGTCAATTTCTC
>Ga0136651_10000873_pt1 | contig 16753 bp, 14 predicted proteins | sample Mar14236cmmetaG_FD_94867 | JGI IMG/M metagenome (GOLD analysis project Ga0136651, IMG submission 94867) | Marine hydrothermal vent microbial communities from Guaymas Basin, Gulf of California to study Microbial Dark Matter (Phase II) - Marker... ...
CTTTATCCTTGGTATATCGGCCGTGAAAAAAGAAGTCATTAGGGAAGTCGGCTTCTTTGATGAAAGCATCCAAAAATGGGGCGGAGAAGACAACGAATTAGCGTGCAGAATCTTTAAAGTGCATCCACAGGGGCAATTTTATTGTCCTAAGATGACAGCCTTACATAAACACTACAGACCCTTCAAAGATGAGCTAAATAATATCTACGACTTCTCACGCTACAATCTTCCCATATTGGCAGAAAAACATTCTGAAATAATAGACATATACTACCTCAAATTCGCATTTTGTAATAGAAATAATCCTTTTCTATATAAGCTACTGGGAAAACTCATATCCACTACTTTCATCCGAGAAATAGGGCTTTTCCTGTATGATATCCTGCCCTTCCCACTTTCAAACGCAGCTATTAAATTATTAATTGCCAACAGATTACTGAAGGGATACTGCGATGAAGTTCAAAAATAAGGTAATTATCGGCACTTCAGGATACAACTATTACGACTGGAAAGGTAACTTTTATCCCAAGGATATAAAGAGTTCGGATATGCTAAAATATTACACTGGTAAATTTAATGGAGTTGAAATCAACTCCTCTTTTTACAAACTTCACACTAACCGTTTTTACAGCAACCTTAACAGCAAAAGTCCTGACAATTTTACCTTTATAATCAAGCTATTTCGGGAATTAACCCACAGGAGAAAAGATATAGATGAAACACTGCCAAAAGTCCTGAATTCGATAAAGCCAATTTTAGAAGCGGGCAAATTTGGAGGATTTCTCGCTCAATTTCCTCCATCTTTCACCTTCTCTGAGGATAACCTTGAATATATCATTAAAATCAAATCAAAAACTCCCCAAACCCCAATTTTTGTTGAATTCAGACATCCATCGTGGTGCAAGGAAGAAACGTACAGCGCTTTAAAAAAGCACGAAATAGGTTACGTCTGCGTAGACGGTCCTGATTTGCCACACCTGATGCCAAAACAGAACATTGTTACCTCACGCGAGGGCTACATACGATTCCATGGGAGAAACAAGGAGGCATGGCAAAAGCCTCCAGTAGGGAAAAAATATGATTACCTCTACTCAAAGAAAGAACTAAAAGAATATGTACCAATTGTTCATAACATGCTCTCAGAAACAAAAAGAGTATTTATTTTCTTCAACAATGGATATCATGGACACGCGCCGGTAAATGCGCTACAGCTCATGGAACTATTGAAGGAAACCTATGAGGATAGCGGTAATTGACCTCGGAAGTAATTCCATTATACTCTGTATAGCAGAAAAAACTAACAAACATATAAAAGCCCTTTACGAAGAATCCAATATCACGAGAATAGGTAGAAATATTGAATCAACCCAACAGCTTCACCCGGATTCAATCGAGAAAAGTCTGGCTGTTCTAAAAAAGTACAGGGATATCTGCGACAGATATGACGTTACCCGAATACAGTGCTTTGCAACTGACGCCATAAGAGATGCAAAGGGAGCTGAAAATTTCATACAAACAGTTAGAAAGTCAACAGGTATTGAGGTAAACATACTCAGTGGAGAAAAAGAGGCTAAACTAACTTTCAGGGCGGTGCTACACGAGTTTGAAGAACACAAAGGGAAGTTTCTAGCCATTGACATTGGAGGTGGAAGCGTAGAAATCATAAAGGGGAATCAAAATCTCATTGAAATCAGCAAGAGTCTGAAAATCGGAGCGGTCAGAATAAAGGAAAAATTTGATATTAAAGACATAATAAACAACCTGAACAGAGAGAAAATAACCAAACACATCCATAGCATGCTACCACCCATCAAAATTGGAAATGATACAATTACCGTCTCGACGGGTGGAACTATTACTTCCCTGCAAGCAATAAACCTTGGGTTAAAAAAATTCGAACATGAAAAAGTTCATAAAACAACCATCAGTTATCGGGAGATTTCGTCCCTGTTTGATTACCTGAATAAGATACCTCTCAAAGAAAGAAAAAAAATCCCCTGTCTGAAACCTGAGCGGGCAGACATAATTCACATAGGAGCCCTTATCCTTAAATCAATAATGGATTTTTACAAAATAAACTCTTTATACGTATCCAACAGAGGTGTACGCTGGGGTCTTATTTACGAGATGCTCCTTTAGCTCTTTTTACTCTTCTTTGCGAAATACTCGCTTGCTAAGTAGAGCAACTTTTTCTCTTCTTCGGTTAGACTATCGTACCCCTGAGAACTTATTTTATCAAGAATTCTATCTACTTCTTCCTTTAGAGTCTCATCGGTATCGTATTTTTTGGAATCAAATCCACCCTTTCCTTGCGTAGGTTTCCTTACCTTCTTGAAAATCTTCTTAAACTCAAAAGAAGGCATCCACCTTGCAAGTTTAAAACGTATCCATTCTCTTTTTAGATACACAAAACCTATCAACAGTCCTCCGAGATGAGTAAGATGACTTATATTGCTATACCCAGGACTCAATGAAGATATAAAAGTCATTACTCCCATAATAATCACAAAATACTTCGCCTTTATCGGAATAAGAAAATAAAAGTAGATGTACCTATTAGGAAACATCATCCCAAAAGCTACAAGCACACCGTATATCGCACCACTTGCACCAACTACAGGTATCGGAGAACCAAGACTACATAACAAGGTTATCACACCTGCACCCACACCGGTTACGAAATAATATTTAAAAAATTCTTTCCTCCCCCAGTAATTTTCAATCTCAGTGCCAAACATCCACAATACAAACATATTCCAGAACAAATGCCAGAAGCCACCATGAATAAAAAGATAGGTAACCAGTTGCCACACATACCCTTTTCCTATCACACTACGAGGTACCAGTCCAAAATTAAAACTAAAAAACCGCTGTAGCCCAAAAAGCACCATTACAAAATAAACCACTACATTTATTATAATAATCGTCCTGATAGCTCCACCAAACAACCTCGGCCTGATGTAGTCGTAATCATAACCTCTCCAGTAGCCTCCATATCCATAGTAACTCATTGTCTCTCCCTCAAGCTCTTTTTATCATACTAAAAACTTTAAAACTTTTCAACTCCATTTTTACGCCGAAGTGAAACGCTATCCACCGCATCAAGAATTCAATAAGTCTGATAACATCCTTCTCATTGCAGAATTTAGGAATACCTTCTACCTCCCCCCTTGCAAGATAATCCAGAGCCCTTAAAACATTCGAATCCAAAAAAATAAAACTTTTTTCAACAAGATAGCTACATTCATCACAATAGAACTTCCCGTCCTTGAGATCATAATAAGCTCTTCTGATCTGCTTCCCACAGTTCCCACAATTAGCTATGCTAATTCTATACCCGTGAATACTGGAGAAGTCGAGAAGGAATTGAGCAAAATAGAGCTCCATCATTTCGGGTCTTTCTTCCATCAGCTTAAATGTCGTAGTCACCAATTTGAATATTTCTCTACTCTCGGCTCCAGGTACGGTAAATTTCTCAAGGTATTCTAGAATCGAATAAGGCAAAAGGAGCTTGTCCACATCTGGGAAATCCGCAAAATATGCTCTCAGTAACTCAACATTGGCAAGTGTCTGCACCTCTCTGGTAGCCTTATAGTAATAAATCACTTCCACATGATTAAAAGGCTCCAGGTATCCTCGAAAAGGGCTTTTCAATCTCCTCGCACCTTTGGCAATCACAGAAACAACTCCAGATTTTTCCGCAAAAATCCTGACGATACTGCTGGTTTCATGATACGATATAGCTCTAAGAACTATAGCTTCTGTTTTTACAAGTGACATGCTATCCTTAAAAGGAGCAAAAGAGGCTCAATAAGACTTCGCAAAGACAACCAGAGTGGAGGTTTTCTTGCCGGTTAGAATACACTTACCCTCACCTTCCTGCTCGAACGGTATACACCGTATAGTAGCCTTTGTCTCTTCCTGAATTTTCCTCTCATCTTCAAGTGTTCCTGCCCAATAACCAATAGCGAACCCTCCCCTTTCCATTGCTTCATTGAGCTCATCATAACTGGAAACCCGGAATGTATTTTCCTCTCTAAACTTGAGAGCTTTCTTAAACAGATTCTGCTGGATTACTGTAAGCTTTTCCTTCACTAAGCCCACAATATTTTCAACAGAGCCTGTTTCTTTTCCCGGTACATCTCTCCTTGCAAACATTACACTATTGCTGGCGACTTCCCTCGGTCCTATTTCCAACCTTAAAGGGACTCCTCTCATCTCCCATTCATTAAACTTCCAGCCGGGAGTTTCCTGCTCCCTGTCGTCATAGTAAAATCTTATTCCTGCCGCGTTTAGTTTTTCGGATATGTTCTGGACATATTCATTAATCTTTATCTTCTCGTCCTCACTCTTCCAGATCGGCACTATCACAACCTGATACGGGGCTACTTCAGGTGGTAATACCAGACCTTTATCATCTCCATGAACCATTATAACAGCCCCTATCAGACGGGTGCTCACCCCCCAGCTTGTAGCATAAACATATTCAAGCTCATTTTCTCTATTCAAAAATTTAACATCAAACGCCTTTGCAAAGTTTTGACCGAGGTTATGAGAAGTACCAGCTTGCAAAGCTTTCCTGTCACCCATCATTGCTTCAACAGTGTAGGTATGTACTGCACCAGCAAACTTTTCAGCCTCAGTTTTCTTGCCCACAATTACAGGAATAGCTAGATAGTCCTCTAACAGTTTTCTGTAAATCTCGATCATTCTCCTGGCTTCCTCTTCAGCCTCTTCGTAAGTAGCATGAGCAGTATGACCCTCCTGCCATAGAAACTCCGTGGTTCTCAAGAACAGCCGTGTTCTCATTTCCCATCGAACCACATTTGCCCACTGATTTATGAGAATGGGCAAGTCTCTATAAGACTTTATCCACTTCTTGTACATCGCCCAGATTATGGTCTCCGAAGTGGGTCTCACATAGAGTGGCTCTTCAAGCTCCTTACCCCCACCATGCGTAACTACAGCGCATTCGGGAGCAAAACCTTCCACATGCTCAGCTTCCTTTTTCATGAAACTTTCGGGAATAAACATTGGAAAATAAGCATTAACATGACCAGTTTCCTTAAACATCTTGTCAGCAATTTTTTGAATATTCTCCCACACAGCATATCCGTAAGGCCTTATTACCATCGTACCTTTTACAGGACCATAATCAGCAAGCTCACATCGGAGTATTACATCCGTGTACCACTTCGAAAAGTCCTTGCTTTTTTGTGTTACTCCTCTGTCCTCGCCCATATCAATCTTTCCTCTTTTCCTTGTAACCTATCCTGTGAAAAGGGTTTACGACACTTGTGCAAATATTGTGCAAATGAGCTCCAATCCTTTTCAGATACCTCAGGTATAAAGCAAGAGCAACAGCATCAGAAGGGGTAAAATCATCAGCGTTTTTAATCAATTCCTCAATCCTCTTATCACATGTACCAGATATCTTTTTATACTCGCTCATAACAATCCTGGCGGTATCTTTATCAGAGTTGGAAAAAGCCTCAATCGTAAGCTCAAAGAATTTCGAAATTTTATCCTCAATCTCTTTGAGTTCATTCTCATATTTGCCAGCGTTCAGTATAGACTTGTGTGCTAAAGCAAGGTCCATAATGTTTTTTGTATAATCTCCGATTCTCTCGATATCAATAACTACGCTCACCAGAACAAGCCCTGATGGAATTTCCAGCTTGTCAGACATCACAAGATGTGTAAGCACTTTTTTTCTGACATCACGCTGATATTTGTTGATCAATTTATCCTTCTTAAAAACATTCTCAGCGTATTCACCAGTTTCGCTCGTCCTAAGAGACTTTACCGCCTCTTCAAACATTTCCTTGTCAACTTTAAGCATCTCAATAGATTCTTCAAAAGCCTGCGATGACAAATCTTTTTGTTTCCACAATTTTAATAATTCTTTAAACATAGCTCTACTCCACAAATATTATTAAAATAAAAGGTATCGCAAAAAATACAACCAGTATATACAAAATAGGAACCAATTTGTTGCGAACTGAAATTCTGCTGAACATTTTTGCCATTGAAATCGGGATTTTTCTAAGGGGTAGAAACACAGCCGTACCTATCAAATTGAAGATAAGATGACAGAAAGCTACTGTAATGGCCGAAATCTCACCCGTAGCAAGAGCTGCCAGTAATGCGGTAACAGTGGTACCTATGTTTGACCCAAGCGTATAAGGAAATATTTTTTCCAGACTTAGTATACCTGCACCCGCAAGAGGCACGGCAAGAGAAGTTGTAATTGAACTGCTCTGCACAATAGAAGTAAAGAGAAGCCCAAGTAATAAGGCTCGAACCGTGGTTTTAAAAAGGTACTTATTAAAATAAACCTCGATCTTCCTGATGACAACAGACCTCATAAACTTAACGATGTACCTCAGAGAGAAAAACAACAACAAAAGTGAAAAAATTATGCCTACCCACGGGATACCTTTAAAAAAGTGCACCACAAAATGTGCTACAGGACTTAAAATTAGCGAAAGAGGATTAAATATCTTTAATCCGCCAACGTTTTTAAAAATCTCTGCAGCCCCACCTGCAAGAAACCCAAGAATATTAAAAAAGTATTGCAAGGGAAAGAGAAGCAACACATTCAGAAGATTAAAGAAATCGTGTACAACACTCGCAGCAAACGCTCTTTCAAACTCCTCAGAACTTCTAATATGCCCAACAGAAACAATGGTATTTGTGATGGTAGTACCTATGTTCGCTCCCATCACTATCGGTATAGCTAAAGGAATTGTAAGAACATTAGCTGCAACCAGACTCACAACAAGAGACGTGGTCAGAGATGAGCTCTGGACAACACTCGTTGCAAGTATTCCTATAAAGAGCCCTGTAAAGGGATTGCTCGTAGTTTTTATGATCGATTCTGCAAAACCCTTCCCCATAAGTTTGAAAGACCCACCTATCATCTTGATACTCAACATGAAAATGTAAATCAAGGCGAGCAAAAGAAATATTTTCCATAACCGTCTTAAAACCGCCTTAAATTCCATTCCAAACTTCCCTCTACCTAACAAAAAATGCACTTAAATTAAAAATAAATCCTTAAAATTCATTGGAAATTTGAAAGTAAGAGGTGAACCATGAAACTAATAATTCTGCTACCATTCTTTGTATCACTAACCATCCTATCCACCTGCACGGATATACCCAGAAGCCTCATAATCAACGCAAATATTGTCACTGAAAAGGGAAAAATCTTTCATGACAAAGCAATCCTTATCGAAAACCAGCTCATTAAAGAAATAGACTCTCAAAGCGATCTTATGAAAAAATACAAAAACTTGCTTGTAATTGACATCAAACACAGATGGCTTTACCCGGGGTTTTCAGACGCACATCTTCACATTTTGAGCACCGGTAGATGGCTTTCTCAACCTGATTTAGCGAAAGCAAGGTCAGTTTCCCAAATACAGCAAATATTGAAAGACTATATCAAAAGAAACCCCAGCCAGCAATGGATTATAGGGAGAGGATGGGACCAGAACAACTGGGAAACAAAGAAGTTTCCAAATAAAACTACCCTCGATGAGATAAGTAAAACCAAACCTATCCTGCTATACAGGGTAGATGGTCACGCAGTATGGGTAAACTCCAAGGTTCTCGAAATTGCCGGGATTGATAAAAGTACTCCAGATCCTGAAGGAGGAAAAATTCTAAGACTTAAAGACGGAACCCCTTCAGGAGTTTTAATCGATAAAGCTACAGACCTGATTACAAAATATATTCCTGAAGAAGATCCTGCAACAAAGGAAGAATACATCAAGAGAGCTCTGCAGTATTTTAGCTCAATGGGGCTTACAGAAGTTCATGATGCTTATTTGGACGTTTCTCTTATACCTCTATTCAGGAAGCTTGAAAGGCGTAATGAGCTTCCACTAAGAGTGTACTCAATGGTAGGAAACGAATCCAGCCCCGAAGACCTGAAAAAATTCATGCAAGGGAATAAACCGATAATACCCGATAAAACAGGATTTCTCACAATAAGAACTATAAAAACTTTTGCTGATGGTGCTCTGGGCTCTCGTGGCGCCCTGCTCTTTGAACCATATGAAGATGAACCGAGCAGTAGAGGACTATCCTTAATTGCACATCGTGACCTATTGGAAATTTGCAATACAGCAAAGGAAACTGGCTATCAGGTAGCAACTCATGCAATAGGTGATTCAGCTTGCTATTTTGTCCTTAAAACTTTCATAGAATCGGCTGGAGAAAACACCAAAAAACTCAGGTGGAGAATAGAACACTCTCAAATACTATTTCCGCAGAAAAGAAAATTCTTGATCAATGGCGAAACAATATACCTGACACCTTTTGAGGCTTTTGCCAGATTTGGGATAATTTCATCAATGCAACCTGTTCATTGTATTTCGGATATGCCATGGGTACCAGCAAGAATCGGTAAAAAAAGAGCCAGATACAGCTATGCATGGAAAACATTAATCTCAAATGGAGCGATAATACCCGCCGGGACCGACTGTCCCGTTGAACCTGCTGACCCTATTCTGAATTTCTATGCGGCTGTAACAAGAAAGGATACATCGGGAAAACCACAAAAGGGTTGGTTCCCAGAAGAAAAGGTGGATAGACTAACCTCCTTAAAAATGCTTACTACATGGCCAGCTTATGCTTCCTTTAAAGAAGATTACAAAGGCAAAATAAAGCCCGGCTACCTGGCAGATTTCACTGTACTGGATAAAAATATTCTTGATTGCCCTGAAGAAGAAATTCTAAAAACAAGGGTAGAAATGACAATCGTAGGAGGCAAAATAATATATTCTACAAAAGCCCCATAGCTCTTAGACAGTTCAATCTTACAAAGTAATAGATAAAACTCTTTTTTCACATCTCCACTTTCAGGCTCAGGTTATTTTACAAATTCGGCACGCCTGAATACTATCCAGTATTGACTAAAAAATTAATCAAGTGGAAAATCTATCGAAATACTAAATTTAAATCCTCCTTTATAAGAGATCTTTCTGTCCGGATACTCTTTACGAAATTTTATTTTGCTCTTATCGAGCCTTTTAACAAAAGGTATAAACTGGTTTATCATGAAGTGTATCCCCAAGCTTTCAAGTGGAAGAGAAATACGGTAGGCAATATCAAAAAGATGAATCAAATACTTTAGCTCACCGTGAATTGGAGTGGAAACCAATCCAAACTCAAGTTTTGCTTCCCCATTAACAGTAGAAGTTAAACAACCGTAGGAATAGGATATGTTTGCCACATCCTTGAAAAACAAAAAATTATGTTTGTTTTGTAATGACAAGTGCCAAAAGTGTGCTTTTCCGTTATCGATATTGCCTTCGACACCATGTGATATTGGTAAAATCTTTGAGAAATATCCGAGAACTGGTGTGCGCATATCTAATTTTGAGGTAAACGTATACCCAGATACCCCAGCTTCAAATACTGCTTTTTTAAATTTGAACAGCGATGATATAGACACTCCTTTTCTATAAAGCTTGAAGTATCCAAGACTTTCAAAATCGGTAAAAGCTGGAGGATTATTATCAGTGTCAAGAAATATTTTATCTTCAAAAAGTAGCAGGCTCAATACCATTCTTTTAGCATTATCTTCCAAGAAAAATCCCACAATACTAGAATTAATATCAAATGGTACTGTTAATTTTCTGCTTCCTGTCAACTCCTCTTTGTTCGAGCTGTTACTATATTCGATCTCAATATCATTATTACTAATCCGCTTTGAGACTAAAAAACCTGGAGAGAAGATTTTTCTCCTTTTTAAAAATGACGTGGTTAATCTCACGTTGGATATTTTAACTCTGGTAAAAAGCCTTTTCCCAAATGTCGGCTCAAGCCAATCAAGGAAAAATCTATTCATAAGCTCATCATTTGAGTAAGGATAAGATCTTATTTTTACAATTCCATCTGAGGCGGCAAATCCACAGCCGAAATCAAAATAGATTAATTTTCTGGTCCCATTAAACGATGCTCTTAAATTAACATTATTGTAGTCCAGAGAATAATCTGTGATGACCGAGGTCAGGTCTTTCTCGTTGTTGAATCTTATTTCATCTCGAACAAGGGTCAATGCTAGATTAAATTTTCCCTGCCCTACAAAAGATAACGGAGGTCTTAGTGAAAAAAGAGCTTGCCTCTCAGTGAAAGAAAGAGTTTTTACACAGTTCGTTCTCTTACTGTAAATATTAAGAAATTGATAATTAACACTGTTAACTGAGGAATCAGCGGATAGAAATTGAAAGCTAAATCTATATCCTAAAATATTCTGTAAAGTTTGCTCAATCCCCACCTGTTGAGCAATCGTAAATGAGCAAAATAAAAGAGATAGAAATATTTCCTTTTTCAAAACTTTACTTTAGCAAAGTCAATTTTCTTGTGAATACCCTGTTACCGGCTCTTAGAACACATATATACGTACCTGATGGCAGCGTTCCTGGATTCCAGATATAGGTTTTCCTCCCTGGACTTAGATAACTATTTTCAAGCGTTGCCACTATTTCCCCGCGGAGATTTACAATAGTAAGTTCTACAGAAGAAGCCTTTGGTAGCTCAAAAACAATAAAGGCTGCAGGGTTAAATGGATTTGGGTAAACTGGCGAGAGTTTATACTCCATCGGCAATACATCCTCGACTATCATACCTTCTTTATATCTATCGGGGAATATACCTCCGAGCGTGCTATCGACACCAAAAACATAGTTTTTCCATACCTGAAGCAAACTACCCGGAGGATTGTCAAACCACGCTGACAGATTAACCCTTTCACCATCTATATAAATTGTGGAATCGGGATAGGCAAAATCCATCCAGACAGCGGTTGCTATTTCCTTTGCAAGAAATGTGTCGAAAATAAAATTATCTCCATCAATACTAAAATCTTCCTGATAAGGGTACACCGCCTGAGCAAGTAAGTACATATTCTCGAAAAACCTCTTCAACTCGAAAAATGCATTTTCAAGTTGAACCCCTACCTCATGAAATTTCTGGACCCCATAATCTGTTAGAGTTAGAAAATCTGGATTGGCTCTCTCGAAAACTAGAACGAGATCGGAATCACTATCCACTTCAGAGAAATCAAGCATCGATGGGTCAAGATCAAGAATGAAAATTCTATCAAGCTCTTCATACATAGAAATTATGCCATCCACTATTTCCTGTAAAGCGTCACATGCAATTGAGATAGCTTCTGTAGCAACCTTTACCTGAGGCACAGTTACAAAGACAACATCAAAGTCCGTTGTATCGCCAATTTCATACCTTTCGTATCCATCATCGTCTTTGAACAACACGACAAAATTTGTAACCTCCTCCGCATTGATATACTGGTTTATGTGAAAGCGTATCTCGGAAATTCTATCACTGTAGTCGAAATCCCCCCAGGTATACTTTAACACAACACTGTCAATTCTGCCTCTATCAAGATAATCAAACAGGGTGTCAAAACTCGCATAAATTTGTTCATCAGTCAGAAGTTTGTACAGTTTCACAAGCGCTATTCCAAAGTGGTCATCCGGGCTAACCGGTTCTTGAAACCATTCTGCCTCAAGCTCACTAAGACGATTTTCAAAGTCCTCCCTTGAGTCATCATTATTGAAAACCGCATCAGATTCTATCATCGCATACATGTCATTCGTTATCCCATAAGGGAAAATCCCTCCAAAAGTATATGACTGCTGTTCGCCTTGTCTATAAAAATCCATAAAAACATCACTAAGCCCACCGCCCGGCATATTTTCCAAAATAGCAAGAGGTTTTATAACCTTGCCTTCGTTCTCCGGTCCTATGGGATACTCTTTACCCGAAAGCAGCTCATCCAGCTCACCAATCACCTTTTTAAGAGAATCTAATGAAGAGATATCAATACCCAATGGAGAAAATGGCTGACTCAACAACATGAATTTAACAGTATCAATAAGAATACTAACTTCAGCTATTCCCTCCCTGACCGGACCTATTATTGGAGCAATGTCTGCTCCCTTTACTCCCATTATTGAATCCACATGAGACAAACCCTCGCTAAAAAGAGAGTCAACCCTGGTTCCAATAGTTTCTACATCGTCAAGCAAATCGAGGAAACGCCGCGAAATTACGAACAACGAATCCTCATAACTTGAACCTTCCACAGAAAATGAAAACGTAAAGTCAACATCACTCTCCCGCACAGTATCCAGATGAGCACCAGCATCCTCAAATTTATAACCGAGCCTGTCGAAAAAACTTTCCATACTATAAGATAACTCTCCAAAAGCAACACCCATATCCTCAATCATAGAAAACAAAGAATCTCTCCGATTCTCGTACTTCCCACTATTGAAAAAATCAATGAGGTAGTCAAAAAACTCATCCTGAGACTTCGTCTCAAAAAGCGGATAAATACTAGACAAGGCAATGTCTACTGAGCTTATAAATCTTTCCCCTGCTTCTTGGAATAAACTATCAACAGTCCACGAGGTCGTGTCCATATCAATATACCCGCGGGCAATCTGAATCAGGGCAATTCCCACGTGAGCTTTTATCTTTGCCGTATCAGTTGTATCAGATCCAATCCACATCTCAAACATCCCTTCCATACTGTCAAGATAAGCAATATACTCCTCTGATACATCCCTCCGAAAAACTATATCAGGTCCTTGAACCCCTCCTCGGGCTCTGTGCAAAAATATCAAGGATAAAAACACCATTAAAATGTAGCTAACTTTTTTCATCTTTTCAGCCTCCTTACTTACTCCTATTCATTGTTATTTAATTTACGAATTATTTCCTTAATATATATGATTTAAATCACAGATTTTTCAATAGTGTATTCCTTTTATCTATTCTCGAAACCCTACTTTCGGCTCCTTAAATCAAGCTATCTGATGCATTTAAGCTGTTTTTAAAACGGCTGTATGCCACTTCCCCGTTTATAATTGTAAGGAAAATTTCTAATTTCTCATCCACCACAACAAGATCAGCATCGTATCCCTCTTTTACCCTACCTATTTTACAGTCAAGCCCTATGATTCTGAGGGGCACCAGCGAAATAGATTCTATCGCTTCCACCAGGCCACATCCCGTATATTTCATATACCTTCTCGCAAGCTCAGTTACTGGAAGAGCTGTACCAACGAAGGTACCATTAGTATACATGGCCGTTCCATTCTTTACTTGATACTCCCTATTATTGTAAACAAGAGTTCGTCCATTATAACCCAACCCCGAAATACCATCGGAAATCAGAGCTATTCTCCCACCTCCTACCATTTTCCGAAGAAAATTTACCATCACAGGAGAAACATGAACACCATCGCATATAAGCTGTACAGTAACCTCATCTGAGTTAAAAACGGCTATAACAGGTCCAGGCTCTCTATGGTGCACAGGTCTCATTGCATTGAAAATATGAGTTACGTGACTGATCCCGATGTTGAAAGCCTGGATTGCCTCTTGATACTTAGCATCACTGTGTCCAAGTGAAGGCACCACGTTTTCCTTGATTAACCTCTGGATTATCCTATCCATTCCTGAAAGCTCTGGAGCAATTGTCATCATCTTAAGCCTGTGTCCGGTATTCTCAAGCAACTCCTCAAGATAGTACATATTGGGTTCCATTATACTCCTTTCGTCAATACCTCCTCGCCTTACCCTATTTATAAAAGGTCCTTCCAGATGTATTCCCAGTATATTTGTTGTACATCCATCATCCGATTCAAACTCTGCAATCAATTTAAGGTGTTGATTTTTGATATCGTCTTTTACAATAGTAGTTGCAAGAATTCCTGTTACTCCGAAATGTGGAAGTATCCTGCATATTGTTTCTATCGATTCTTTTGAGTTGTCAAGAAAATCGGCTCCACCTGCTCCCTGAATATGTATATCAACGAATCCTGGAGCAAGAATCTTACCCCCACAGTCAATTACACGAGTCTCCCCATTAGATTTTTCCTGCCCGGTAGAAAAGACTCCTTCTATTTTCCCTTTTCTTAATAGCACGCTCACATTTTCACCGGATGGGGAATTATATATTCTACAGTTCTTCAGAAGCAGTGCGCTCAATTTCTCTCTCCTTTACCTGATTTCAACACAACAAAAAATATAAGCATTTTATTCTAATATTTATAAATTTGGTACGTCCTGGATATTTGCCAGCTCGAGCATATAGAAATAGGTCTTCGGAGAGCTACCATGGATGATAGGGGGAAAAATCCTATAAGGGAAATTGCTGAACCATTTATAGCTCTTACCAGGTCTCCCAGAGAACTATGGGGTGTCAATATTTCATATTTCCTCGAAGGACTCTGTTATTTTGGAATCCTTACCCTCCTGGCAATATTCTTTAATGATCATGTCAAGTTAAATGACCAGCAGGCTGGGTGGATTGTTGGAGCCTTCACGGGTGGCATCACTCTGGCGATGTTTTTTCTTGGGGAAACCGCTGATAGGCTTGGAGTCCGCAAAGCACTAATAATCTCTCTGAGTCTAATGTTAATGGGCAGACTGATACTCTCAAATAGTGTACTTTTTGGAGAACCCGGGCTATGGTCAGGAGTATTTTTCACCTCCACGTTGGGATTATTCTTTGTCGTCTTGGGCTACGGAATCTACCAGCCAGCCGCGTATTCCGCAGTCAGAAGATACACTGATGAAAAGAGTGCTGCGATAGGATATGCAATGTTATATGCGGTTATGAATCTGGGAGGGTTCCTTCCAGGCCTGATTTCACCACCTGTCAGACACCGTTTTGGTATACCCGGGGTTTTCAGGCTCTATACAGTTTTCACATTAGTAGGATTACTTTCGGTACTACTTCTAATCCGCAAATCCGATAAACCTATCAAAAAAAACGAGCAGGGACCAAGCCCTAAGGAAAGAAAAAAATTCAAACTAAAAAAATGGCTAAAAGAACATCCTCTAAGAGATGCCAGGTTTTCATTTTTTATCTTTATTTTGATACCAGTCCAAACCCTTTTTGCTCATCAGTGGCTTACCCTGCCAATGTATGTTGATAGAGCTTTCCCGGGCTTTGTAAGCAGAAATATGGAATTTTTTGTAAACCTGAACCCATTGCTAATATTTTTCCTTGCTCCATTTGTGGCATCTATAACTAGCAGGGTTAACGTATACAAGATGATGATAATTGGCACCGTTGTCATGGCTCTTCCTACTTTCCTGCTGGCACTTGGACCGAATGTTATCTTTCTCATATCCTATATCCTGCTAATGTCGATTGGGGAAGCCATGTGGCAACCGAGATTCCTGCAGGTGATCGCAGAACTTGCCCCCGAAGGTAAAACAGGACAGTATATGGGTATTGGACAATTTCCATGGTTTCTAACAAAACTCATCACAAGCCTTTACTCTGGCTATTTTTTGAGCAAGTTCTGCCCCCAAGAAGGCCCCCAGAATACCCAGCTCCTGTGGCTAATTTATGGTCTTATCGCAATGATAAGCCCTGTAGCTCTGTTCCTTGCAAAAAAATGGATGGGAGACAAACTGGAGAAAAGAAATGCAAACTGATTCCGCCATATTGGTTCTGTTTCAGGGAGTATTAATCTCACTTTCAGGAGTGCTTGCTCCCGGTCCATTAACGGCAGTGGTTGTCGGTAAAGGCACAAAGTCTCCATATGCAGGAGCCTTAATTGGTGTAGGACATGGAATAGTTGAAGTGCCTCTTATTGTTATGATATGCTTTGGCTTATCCACCGTACTAAAAATCTCATACTTTCAGATCGCTGTTTTCTTCTTCGGCGGAGTTTTTTTAGGATTGATGGCATACGATATGTTCAAAGGTGTTTTTAAGACAGAAATAGAATCAGCAGAGTTTAAAGGCAGTTCGGTATTGGCAGGGATTGCACTGAGCGCTGGAAATCCCTATTTCCTATTGTGGTGGGCTACTGTTGGGACCGCTATTATTACAAAAGTTTTCCAATTTGGGAATGCCCTTCTGGCTGTCTTCATTGCGCTGCATCTTTCATGTGATATTATATGGTATCTAATCCTATCTTCTCTTACCTATAACAGCAGAAGGTTCTTCGGTAAAACTTTTCAAAAAGTGCTTTTCAGTGTTTGCGGTATTTTTCTTTCATTTTTTTCAATTAAATTTATTTATGAAGCTATTTCGAAGCTTTTGTTATGAAAAAAGTTTTAATAGTTGATGACGATGAGCTGATTTTAGACTTGCTTTCAGAGTTTCTCTCTCAACATGGCTTTTCTGTCTACATTGCTTCAAATGTCAGCGTAGGATACGAAAAATATTGTGAGCAGGAGCCAGACATAGTCCTTTCAGATGTAATAATGGAAGAGGAAACAGGTTTCGACCTTTATGAAAAAATAAAAATGCTGAATCCTAACGTAAAATTTATTTTTATGACCGGTTATGAATATGACAACAATATTATACAAAAGATAGAATCCTTAGGAAATAAATGGATCGCCAAACCTATAAAGTTTGACGATCTCTTGGAACTCATAGAATTAGAATGATAATAACTCACTTTATCCTGTAATTAATCCCAAATTTTATCCACCTTCCAGGCAATTGTACTCCTTGATAGTCGTAATAAATTTTATCGAAAACGTTATTAATTTTAAGAAATAACTCCACCCCAGGTAAGAAGTGAAATGGATTTGCTTTACTCATAGCTATATCAACTACAGTAACTAAATCTTGCCCATAACGCTGAAAAATTTTCACAAAAATATTTCCGGTTGTGCTCTCCGAAGGGAAAACTTTGTACTCAATATTCAATTTGAACTTCGCACTGTTTAGTAC
>Ga0136651_10000874_pt1 | contig 16753 bp, 17 predicted proteins | sample Mar14236cmmetaG_FD_94867 | JGI IMG/M metagenome (GOLD analysis project Ga0136651, IMG submission 94867) | Marine hydrothermal vent microbial communities from Guaymas Basin, Gulf of California to study Microbial Dark Matter (Phase II) - Marker... ...
ATCAACAGGTCTTGATTCAGGATTAGCAGACCAGTTGAATTTCCATTTTCCATTTAAGGAGATGTAATTTGGCCAGTATTCCCACTCGAGATTAAATGGATTCAATCTTGGTATGAAGGTGCAATGTGCTGGTTTTTTGCTCTTTCCCAGAATCTTCGGGTCCTCTAAATCTTTTAAATGACTCATAATCAAACACTTCTCCTTTCAAATTTGGTTCTGTTAATCAGAAATCAAATTCGTAATTTCAATAGATTCTTTCCTTCAAAATTATATCAAAATATCGTTGAAAGAAACCATGTTAAAATAAATGATATAATAGGAAATCTCAAAGGGAGCGATTATGATTTAATAATGTTTGGTATTGTGAGTTTCATACAACAAACTATTGGGATTGATCCGATCAATCAAGTAAAAATTCTGAAATCTTTGATTACAGTAATAGTCATAATAATTTTACGAACAATAATACTGAGAATAATTTTCAGCAAGACTACAGATGTAAAAAAGCGGTACTTCTTCGGAAAAAGTACTATCTATTTGGGTGTGATAATAGGAAGTTTAATAATTCTTAGAATATGGTTCGAGGGATTTGGATCACTTGGTACATTTTTGGGACTTCTCTCTGCAGGAATTGCCATAGCTTCAAGAGATATTATAATGGACTTCTTTGGATGGATATTCGTGGTGATAAAGAGACCATTTAAAATTGGTGATAGAATCCAGATAGGGGAAATACGCGGTGATGTCATAGATATGAGCATATTGCAATTTACGTTGCTTGAAATAGGTAATTGGGTAAACGCTGAACAGAACACTGGAAGAATTATCTACGTTCCGAATTCCATGGTCTTCAACAATCCAATTGCAAATTACGTTGCAGGATTCAAGTATATCTGGAATGAAATTCCCGTTTTGATAACCTTTGAAAGCAATTGGAAAAAAGCAAAAGAAATCTTACTTAAGGTCGCACAAAAACACGCAGAACATCTGACTGAAGATGTTAAAAAACAGATTATAGAAGCAAGTAAGAAATATATGATATTCTATTCAAAATTGACTCCCACAGTTTATACAAGTGTTGAAGACAGTGGAGTACTTTTAACAATAAGGTATCTTTGTAAACCAAAAAGGCGAAGAATTACAGAGCAAGCTATTTGGGAGGATATCTTAGAGGAGTTTTCCAAATGTAACGATATAGATTTTGCTTACCCAACAAGAAGATATTTCAACAACGTGTTAGAGGGAAAGATTAAAAACATAAATATCGAAAATCGAAATTCAGAGTCAGGGGGAGAGGATAATGGAATGTAAAAGATTGAGTACAGATATTGATTTTGAACAATTTGCTGAGGTATCTTCGTTTTCTTTTGGTATCAAACTCGATTTCAATAAAAAGATCATTGAGCTGATACGAAAAGCGGAAGGAAGAGGAAAACTCTCCGCATTCGGAGTCTTTGAACAGGATAAACTGGTTAGTGCTCTCATCATTTTCAACTTCGATATGCACTTTAGAAATAGTATTTTACCAATGGGCGGGATTGCCTTTGTTTGTTCAAGGCCTGAATATAGAGGTCAAGGGTACATAAGGTATCTTTTGAATAAAGCTATTGAGATAATGAACACCAATGGACAAGTAGTGTCCACGTTGTATCCTTTTAGCATAAATTTCTACCGAAAATATGGCTGGGAGCTCTTTGAAACTGCCAGATTTGTTAAAATCTCAGCGAGTTCGATAATGGATTACGATATTAAGGACTACGAATTCGAAATACTTAAATCTGCTGACGAAGAATCTATACGTTTTTACAATGAACTTGTTAATTACAAATATAATTTAACTTTGCGAGATGATTGGGTATGGAACAACTGGATACTGAAGAGTTTCAATGTTGGTAATTTGAGAGAGTCTGAGATAGCCAGGCAATTAATAAAAGTGGTAAAGGACGATAAAATAGTAGCCTTGATGCCATTTGTTTTTTACAAAGATAGTGAGGGTAAAGATAGAATAAGAGTGGAGCATATAGCGACTAAGGATAAGAATAATATCAAAGTTTGCTTGAATTTTTTGAAAAAATTGTCCCATCAATTTTCAGAGTTTGATATCTTTCTCCCCATGGATCTCAATATCAATATTTTCTTGAAAGAGCGTACATTAAAGCACGAAATCAAGGAACTTGCAATGTTGAGAGTTGTGAACTTAGAAAAACTATCAGGTCTGCAAATCGGAAGTGATGATTTTTCATTAGTGATCAAGGTTATTGATAAAAACGCACCTTGGAATAATGGTGTTTTTGAAATTGATTGTAGTAACAATGTTTTGAATGTACTCAAAAGTGGTAAACAGCCTCAGCTCGAGATGGACATCAAAGCAGTTGCTTTGGTTTTCTCTGGTTTTTTATCTTTGAAAGATGCAATAAACCTGAAATTGGTGAAAAAACACACAGATATCGTCGTCACTGAAAACATTCTCCCAAGTGAGACAACTTTTATGGTGGATTTCTTTTAAATATCGATAAAGGAGCGATATATTTGAAAACGAAGAGGAAATATGAAAACTTGAAGGAAAGACTTGAAAATATGAGAAAAGTAGCTGTTGCCTTTTCTGGAGGAGTTGACAGTACTTTTCTGCTCAGAGTTTGTAGGGATACACTTGGAAAAGAGAATGTTATTGCTGTGACTGTGAAATCTCCTATAAGGTTTGAAAAGGACTTAGAGAATGTGAAACAGTTGGCGAGTGATATGGGAGTAAGATTGATAGAAGTGGAAGTTGATGAACTATCTGATGAGAGGTTCACAAAGAACGATGAACTAAGGTGTTATTATTGCAAATCGATAGATTTTTCAAAAATAAAAGAGGTTGCCAACATTCATGGTTTTGAAGTCGTAGTCGATGGAACGAATTACGATGATGTACGGTCAGATTACCGCCCTGGCATTCGCGCTTTAAGGGAATTGGGAATCATCAGTCCTTTGAGAGACAGTGAGCTGACCAAAGATGAAATCAGGAGACTTTCAAAGGAGTTAGAATTGCCAACTTGGAATCGTCCACCGATTGGTTGTTGTTTAGCCACCAGGTTTAGATATGGGTTACAGATTACAAATGAAAAGATAGAAAAATTGAGAAAAATAGAAAATTATCTGGAAAAATTCGAGTTAACTTTGGATCGTGCAAGATACCATGATCAGAACACCATAAGAATAGAAGTTCTACCGGATGAAATGAATGTAATATTGGAAAATAGGGTAGATATAGTTAACTTCATAAAAAAACAGGGGTTCAAGTATGTCTCATTGGATCTTGAGGGTTATAGAACTGGAAGTATGAATGAAGAAATAGGAGGTTCAAAAAAATGAACGATCTAAAAGAAATTTTATTGAGGGTTAAAAACAATGAAATAACAGTGAATGAGGCCGAAAAGCTTATAAAAAATCTTAAAGACCCAGGGTACGAAGATCTCGGATATGCTAAAGTTGATCATCATCGTGAAAAACGTCGTGGATTTCCCGAAGTAGTATTTTGCCAAGGAAAAACTCCAGAACAAGTTGTTGAGATAGTAAAAACTTTGCTAAAGCATCATAAGAATATTCTTGCAACTCGGGCTGATGATAAAATATTCAAAAAAGTTAGTGACAAATTCAAAGATGCGCGATATAACAAAATTGCGAAAACAATAATCATAGAGAAAGAACCTCTTCCAAAAGTCGGAAAGATATTGATCGTAAGTGCTGGCACTTCTGATTTACCGGTTGTAGAAGAGGTTAAGGAAAGCGCCAGTTTAATGGGAAACAACGTTGAAGTACTTGTAGACGTTGGTGTAGCAGGTATCCACAGATTATTCGGTAATTTAGACAAGCTCGAAAGTGCAAGAGTGATAGTAGTCGTTGCTGGTATGGATGGTGCTCTTCCAAGCGTGGTGGCTGGCCTTGTCGATAAACCAGTGATAGCGGTACCAACCAGCGTAGGATATGGTGCAAACTTCAATGGATTAGCTCCTTTGCTAACCATGTTGAATAATTGTTCCGGTGGCATCGGTGTTGTGAACATCAACAATGGCTTTGGTGCGGCTCATTTGGCATCATTGATAAACAGGTTAGAATCAATAGAAAAATAAAGAGAGGTGATACCGATGAAGAAAGTATTGTCTTTGTCAATCTTGATTGTAATGCTTTCAGTTACAATTTTCACCGCTACAAAACAAAAATTGTATATCTACAATTGGTCGGATTATATACCACAGGAAGTGATTGAAAAGTTTGAAAAATTGTATAACTGCAAGGTAATATACGATACGTATGATTCGAATGAAACCATGTATGCAAAACTGAAAGCCGGTGCCAGGGGATACGATATAGCTTTTCCATCTGGTGATTACACTCAGATAATGATAAAAGAAGGAATGGTTGTGCCCCTTGATAAATCTAAAATTCCAAATTTCAAGTACATAGATCCAGAAGTGTTGAAAAAGATAGATTATGATCCCGGAAACAAATACAGTGTGCCGTATCAAATGGGTTCAACCGGAATCGCTGTGAACACCAAATATCTCAAGGATTACCCGAGATCATGGAAAATATTTGAAATGAAGGAAATCAAAGGTAAAGCAACACTCTTAGATGATATGCGAGAAGTGTTTGGAGCAGCCCTAAAATACCTGGGGTATTCTGTTAACACCACAAACATGGAGGAATTGGAAGAAGCGAAGAACGTGATCTTGAAGTGGAAAGAGAATATAGCGAAGTTCGACAATGAATTGTTCGCGAAAGGGGTTATCTCCGGCGAATTTTGGATTGTCCATGGATACGGGGAAAACATATTTTATGAAGCTACCGAAGAAGAGGCTAAGAATATAGATTTTTTCATCCCGAAAGAGGGTGGAACACTATGGATCGACAACATGGTTATCCTAAAAGGTGCAAGAAATGTCGATTTAGCTTACAAATTCATCGATTTCATTTTAGAGCCTGAAATAGCAGCCGAAATATCCGATTATCTTCTATTACCGTGTATCATTGTTCCAGCTAGAGATTTTATTAAAGAGAAAAGGATCTACACAATCGAAGAGTTGAAAAATTGTGAAATGATAAAGGATCTTGGAAAGAATTTGAGAATTTACAATGAACTCTGGAATGAAATCAGATTCGGGATGTGGTGAAAAACATCGAAAATTAGGTGAGGAGTTTTTCCTCACCTTTTTTATTTCCAGAACCTTTTAAAAAATGATTGAGTAAGCTTCCAAGCATGTAGCCTATACCAATACCTTCCACACTCCTCAAAGTACTCAACCAAAGTGGAGCTCTTATGTGACAGAAAGTATTGACTGTGCTTACTATTCCTACACTGCCGATAACTGGAACAAGAAATGAATACCTCTTTAAGAGTTTTCGATGTCCAAAAACATAAACAAAGAGGAATGGATAACCTATCAATTCTTTGAATCGCGGTCTGGTTAAGAATATCTTCTCCAAGAAATCCCTGAATCTTCTTTCAAAATTCAAAGCCAAGGATGTGTTACCACTCCTCAGTATATAATAAAAGGCACCTAAAATGACTATAATTGCTATCAACAGATCTACTCTGCTTAGCTTGGTTTTGATCACTTTGTTCTCGGGGTCCAAAAGTTCTTTTAACATCACAAGACCAGGAAGGGTTATTAAGGAGAGCTTTACTCCCCTAAATAAAAATATTTGGTTGAGAAACACGGCTTCAGATAACATCGAATTTACAATGTATCCAACTAAAATCGCTAAGAATGGGTAAAGAAACAACCTCCCAATAGATGTTTTTATCTTTCTATTGATTGTTGCAAATGCTGCTACGGGTCCAATTATCCCCACGTAACTTGCGAGTAATGTGAAATGAGAATTCGTTGAGATGTTCCACAAAAAGGTGAAAATATAAATCAAAGTAAAAAGGGGACTGTAGGAAAGAAACAGCAAAAAACCACAGATTATAGCAATGTGAACGGAGAACCCAATCCTTCTGTATCCAACCAATCTTAGATCCGTAGTTGCATACCTTGAAAGTTTTTCCAGTATCAATTCAACATATTTCTGATAACTGATACCGAACTTTTCTGGTGGTGGGGTGATGTAAAGTAAATCTATGCTTCTTTCCAATACCGCCCTTTTCCATCTGCTCAATGCCATCTGTAAATCTAAATTGAGACTTTCGTATTCTTTGTCCTTTATTCTATGAACCCTGAAAATCAAATCCTTTCTCCTTCTGTTTTTAGCCACCCAATTCAGAAATCCAGTTGAATCATCGAACTCCATTATTCCCAAGACTACTTTGTTTTTGTCGAGAAGTTCAGTGAACTCCCTCACATCGATTTTCGGTGGTTTTCCTAAAAAGAATATTCGAGTGCCGGGAAATTTGTTTAAGAACGTTTTCAACTTTTTATAATCCTCTTTCTCGAAGTTGAAAACAAAAATATCTCCCTTTTTTGGTTTCTCATCATCTAACTTTTTCACCAACACGAGCTTTTGAAGGATTTCAGCACTAAAATCCTTCATGTAACTGTTCGGAATACCTACGACCACTCTGAGATTTTGGATATCCGTTCGATACCTCTCTGTAAAATGAAAAATGATCAAAAGGACCCCAAAGAAGATCAAAAGTTTCAAAGCGACTTTTTCGATTTTCTCACGTTTGATATAAAAATCAGATCTCTTTGATTTCATTTTCCTCTCCTGAAAAGCGGCGAAACAAAATCAGTGACTATATGAATGAAATAGCTCGAAGCAGCCATTATTGCAAGAAAAATAGCATCCTCGACCTCAAATTGGAAAAGCGCTAAGCTCCCAAATACAACCCCACCATATAAAAGAGCTGCAAGAGGTGAATGTAAGAATCCCCTGTGTTTGACGCTTTTACTGAACAACCAGCCACTCATGAATCCAATTAACACTGCCATGTACATCGCGATCGTCTCTATGATGAGTACAATTGATTCGTGAAAAACGAAATTTCCCAACAAATATTTCTTTAATAGATAATATACCAGACACACTACACCGGGAATGATGAAAAGGTTTCTAACAACTCTATGTATGAGAGAACTCTGTATATCAACATCTGGTAAAATCGTACCGATACCATATATGAATATACTGATCGCGATGTCTTTCATATTGAAGAAGTTCACATAATCTGATCCGATGAAATTGAAAATGAGATTCCACACCAAAAAAATCGCTGGATAAAATAACAAACCTATCGTGAAATGTGTCTGATGATTTGGCATCGTTTCCTCCAAGACATTCAGGATATTACTATCAGTTTTTGCCCAGTTTCAACGTTATCACCTTTTTTAGCAAGGACCTCCTTTACAACACCATCATACTCGGATATCAAAGAATTCTCCATTTTCATAGCTTCCAAGACAAGTAGAGTTTGCCCAGCAGAAACTTTATCACCTGGTTTCACGTTAACACTTATTATTACACCAGACATTGGAGCAGTGACAATTTTTAAAGCTTCATTATTGTGTTCTTCAGATGTTTCAATCTCTTGAACCGTTTTCGGCGCTTCAAGATTCGCTTTTAAACCTTTTGAAGGTGATTGCACGGAAACTGGAGGTTCCGATTTTCTCGGGATGGATTCAATACCAGACGCTTGTGACATTGGTTGAATTTCTGAATATTCTTGTACATTTCCTTCAGAAACCTCAGATAACTCTTCAACTTCAACCTCAAATATCTTCCCATTTATTTTCACTCTGAATTTTTTTACCATTTCCGTTTAACACCCCTCAACCTTTTTTCTTTATTCCAAGTGTTCCAATATACCACCGCTTTTTTGGTTTTCCAATCGTTCTTTTCACGTTTCAACCGCTTTATACTTTTTATTTTGATACTCTCTTTTTTCAATCCCTGAATCTCCATATAGGCCACCACAGCTGCTATAACCGCAGCGTACTCAAGATTCTCGATTGATTCGACGACCTCTACTTCAGATCTTGTTGGAATAACGGGTTCCAAACGTTTAATTTTTGGAGTGGTTTTTTCAACATTTTCACGATGAAAAATCTTGGTTTGAACAAGCATTACTATGTATAGAACCCCTAATCCCAAAAAGACAATGACAATTCCTGTCAAACTTATGGCCCATACCCCCACACTCATCACTACTCCTATCATAGTGGTATATTCCCGTGCTTCTTATTGGGACGTCCTTCATTTTTGGTGATTGACAACTCTAAGGATTTACAAACGAAGTCACGCGTTTCTCTGGGATCAATGACTTTATCCACATATCCTCTGGAAGCAGCTATATATGGATTGGCAAATTGCGCTTTGTATTCTTCTATCCTTCTTTTTCTGATTTCTTCTTTATTGGTTGCACTCTCTATTTCTTTTCTAAATATTATATTGGCAGCTCCCTCCGGCCCCATGACGGCAATCTCAGCAAGAGGCCATGCCGCCACAAAATCAGTCCCTAAATGTTTACTTCCCATCGCTATGTATGCTCCACCGTAAGCTTTCCTCAAGATAACGGTTATTTTCGGCACAGACGCTTCACTGTATGCATACAATAGTTTTGCACCGTGTCTAATGATACCACCATGTTCTTGGGTAACCCCCGGCAAATATCCAGGAGTATCAACAAAGGTCAGAATTGGTATGTTAAAACTATCCAAAAATCTTATGAACCTGGCGGCTTTATCAGAGGAATCTATATCCAATACTCCAGCCAGGTATGAAGGCTGATTTGCCACCACACCAACTACCATGCCACAGATTCTCGCAAAACCAGTTACTATATTTTTGGCAAAGTATTCGTGAACTTCGAAGAAACTGTTCTTATCAACAACCAAATTTATCACATCTTTCACATTATATGGCTTATTAGGTTCAGTTGGAACGATATTCAATATTTCATCAGACATGCTGGTTTCGTATGTCCCATCTATGAATGGAGGATCATCTGAGTTGTTAGAAGGCAGGTAAGATAAAAGTGCTCTCACTTTTTCCATGGCCTTTATATCATCAGATGCTATAAAATGCGCAACACCACTTTTTTGATTGTGAACCATAGCACTTCCCAATTCTTCCTGAGTTATATCCTCCCCAGTCACCGCTTTTATAACCTGAGGCCCAGTTATGAACATCTTTGAAATTTTATCGACCATTATTATGAAATCAGTTATTGCTGGAGAGTACACTGCACCTCCTGCGCATGGACCAGCTATTACTGTTATTTGAGGTATCACCCCGGATGCCAATGTATTCCTATAAAAGATCTCACCATATCCATAAAGTGAATCCACACCCTCTTGTATTCTGGCACCTCCAGAATCGTTTATCCCCACAACAGGGATTCCCATTTTCATAGCTACATCCAAAAGTTTCACGATTTTTTTTGCATGCATTTCACCAAGAGAACCACCCATAACGGTAAAATCTTGAGAAAAAACGGCAATGTATCTCCCATCTACCTTACCAATACCTGTAACAACACCATCAGCAGGTAATTCGACTTTATCCAATCCAAAATAGTTATTTCGGTGTTTAACGAACTCATCTATCTCCATGAAACTTCCTTCATCTAACAGATACTGAAGCCTTTCACGTGAAGTCAATTTGCCGCTTTTGTGTTGTCTTTCTATCTTCTCTTTTCCACCACCGAGTTTTATCTTTTCGCGCTGTTCATGGAAATCTCTGAGTATCTCATGGATGTCCCTCTTGCCCATCTTATTCACTCCTTTGCTTCGTTATCTTCTACCAACTCTATCAACACTCCTCCTGTACTTTTGGGATGAAGAAAGGCAACCCTTTTTCCCTCAGCTCCTCTTTCTATACCTGATACGACTTTGAACCCACTTTTTTCACAATTCTTCACTACTTTTTCGATATCATCAACATAAAAAGCTATATGATGGACTCCCTCTCCCCTTTTTTCCAAGAATTTTGAGACTTCGGAGTTATCTGAAATCGGCTCCAGAAATTCCAATTTACTATCACCGATATTCAAAAAGCAAACTTTCAAACCTCTGTCTTTCAATTCCTCAACGTTTGAAATTTTCAAACCGAGTATATCCCTGTAAAGTCTCAGCTTATCATCGATAGATTTAACGGCAATTCCAATGTGATCGATCTTTTTGGTATTCAAGCCCATCATCCCTCCATTCGTTGATCAATCTTTCTTTCAAAAAAGTTTCTGCCTCCCTCAATGTTCTAAATTCAGGTATGTTCTTGGAATTAACGAGCTCTTCAAGCTTTTCTATCACAAACAACTCTGCTTGTTTCAACACGGCTTTTTTCCGTTTTTCAAACAAATCACCATTTTTTAACAACACACTCCATAGGTTATCAATAGTTTCACATAAATCAGCTACTCCATTTCCCGATATTCCAGACACCTTCACAAGCGTTTTTCTATTGTCAAGAACCGGTTGAGAACTCAACAAGTTGAAAAACTTTTCGTATTCTGGTGTATCAGATTTGTTAATGGCATAAATATCAGCAACTTCCAGTATCCCTGCTTTCAAAAATTGGATATCATCTCCATTACCAGGCGATAAAACCAATATCAAGATATCGACAAAAAAACTCAAATCTATCTCAGACTGACCTGTTCCAACACTCTCAATAAAAATATAATCGAAATCAAAGATCTCCAAAACTCTTGCCATGTTCCAAATTGAGGGACTTATACCACTTTTGGTGTTCCCAGAGACACTTCGAATAAAGATCTTTTCATCCAGGTAATGTTTTTGCATCCTTATTCTATCACCAAAGAACGTTCCTCCACTCAAAGGACTCTTTGGATCAACGGCAAGAACCGCTACACTCTTATCTTTTTTTCTTAAGCATTCTATAATAGCACTTATCAAAGTGCTTTTTCCACTTCCAGGACTGCCAGTAAAGCCGACAATCCTGGATAACTTATTTTCATTTTTTGTTCCAATTTTCTCTAATTCCTCAGGATTCCTTTCAATTCGAGTTATCAACTTCGATAATTTCCTAATCTTTTCTTCCACTTGTAGCCACTTCTTTTATTTTTTCTACTATTAGTTTCAAAGGAGAACCCGGTCCGAATACTTCTCGAATTCCCATTGTTTTCAGTTTCTTTGCATCATCCGAAGGAATTATTCCTCCAACAAAAACAGGTATATCTTGAATTCCTTGTTCTTTCATGAGATTCAGCAATTTTTTACAGATACTCATATGTGCTCCAGAGAGTATCGAGAGGCCTATCACATCGACATCCTCTTGGATTGCAGTAGCTACTATTTGCTCTGGAGTCTGTCTTAATCCGGTGTAGATTACTTCCATTCCCGCATCTCTGAGGGCTCTTGCTACCACTTTCGCTCCTCTATCATGACCATCCAATCCGGGTTTGGCTATTAGAACTCTTACTTTCTTCAATCTCAACCCTCCGATTTCTCTACGTGTTTTTCTTGTGTTTCCTTTTTCTTAGTGTCTAAAAATCGCGATTTTATTTCCAAAAATCCAAGGGATATTACTGTGGTTAACAATCCAGTTATCGAAGCATCCGCACCGACACTTCTCACGAATAAGCCTATCAAAAAGAACAGGAAACCAATCGCCGCCGCAATCCACATGAAAGTCCATATAACCTTATCTAAATCGACTTGCATCTTTCTACCCCCTTTAACATGTTTTTCTCTTTTCAATCAATATCATTTAAGCCCAATTTGGCAAAATGATGTAACTCTGCTTCAATAAAGCCATCAATTTCGCCATCCAACACGACTTCACCGTTCGAGGTTTCATATCCCGTTCGATGATCTTTCACCAAAGTGTACGGATGAAAAACATACGATCTGATCTGATTACCCCAGCCTATCTCCTTCAATTCCCCTTGTATTTTCTGCCTTTCCTTTATTCTCTTTTCTAACTCCAACTCATACAGCCTAGCCTTCAATATTTTCAAAGCCGTAGCTTTATTTTGAAGCTGTGATCTTTCATTTTGACATGTGACAACTATTCCTGTTGGAATATGAGTTATTCTAACGGCTGAATCCGTTCTGTTGACATGTTGGCCTCCATGCCCCGATGCTCTAAAAGTGTCTATTCTCAAATCATCAGGTTTTATCTCTATTTCTATATCATCCTCAAGTTCTGGTAAAACATTTACAGAAGCGAATGATGTATGCCTCCTCTTCGAAGCATCGAAGGGGGATATTCTTACAAGTCTATGAATACCCTTTTCGTATTTCAAGTATCCATAAGCGTAATCTCCCCTGATATGAATTGTCGCACTCTTTATCCCAGCTTCTTCACCTGGCTGCAGTTCAACGACATCCGTTTCAAATCCCTTTTTCTCAGCCCATCTGACATACATTCTGAACAACATCTGTGCCCAATCCTGAGATTCGGTACCCCCAGCTCCTGGATGAATCGACAGATATGCATTATTCTGATCATACTTTCCATTGAGAAGCAATAAAAGTTCAGTGGAAGCTATTTTTTTCTCAAGTCCAGGCAAAACGTTTTCGATATGTTCAACCATATCCTCATCTTCATCTGCAAATTCAACAGCCACTTTTAGATCTTCAATCATCTTCTCTATATCGTTCAATTCTTCCAATCTTTTTCTGATTCTCTGTGTCTTTTTGTTAATCTCACTTGCATTTTTGGGATCATTCCAAAAATTAGGGTTCGACATCTCTCTTTCAAGCTCTTCGAGCTCCTTCGCGAGTTTCTCTCTATCGATCAATTTCAATAACTTCTCGAACCTTTCTTCGAGTTCCTCTATCTTCACTTTCTGTTCGTAACTCAACAAAATTATCACCTCTTCACTTTGAATCGTTTAGAACTCGTGTTTTTTCTTCTTTCAAGTTTCCTTTTTTCGCGTCTATTGAACGTTTGAAACTCCTCATGAACCATATTCAACGAACTGAGCTCGCTTTTTGCTTTTTCTTCAGCCTTCTCCCTATCGAATCTCACAAGTCGCAGGATGATAGCACCTATATCGTCGTATATATTGTCTATCATCTCTTGAAATAGATCATAAGTTTCCCTTTTGAATTCTATCACAGGATCTTTGTTGCCATAAGCTCTCAATCCTACAGAGTTTTTAACATGTTCTACTTGTTCCAGATGTTTTCGCCATCTCTCATCAATGACACGTAAAATGAGTAATTTCACGACTTTTAAGAAGTCTTCCTCACCTATTTCCTCTTTCTTAGCTTTGTAAGCATCCCACAACAACTTCAAAAGGTATTCCCTGAGTTCTTTCGCGTTCTTGAATTCTCTCTTTCCATCGAGTGATGAAATCACAGATGGTGGAAACATACCGAAAGAGGTCTTCAATCCCTCAAAATCCCATTCCTTAGATTCAGGACAATACGTTTCTAAACGTCTATCAACGATATCCTCATATATCTCTCGGATGTGTTCTTCAATGTTGTCTTCAGAAAGTACCCAATTTCTATGTTCGTATATCGCGTTTCGCTGTTTGTCGAGCACAGAGTCTAATTCTAATAATCTCTTTCTTATTGCAAAGTGAATACCTTCAACCTTTTTTTGGGCGTTTTCTATCAAATGTGTCAATATGTTATGTTCTATAGGTTGACCTCTATCTATCTTGAGTGTATCCATCAGACCCTTAATCTTCTCACCACCAAATAATCTCAAAAGATCATCTTCAAGTGAGAGATAAAAACGTGTCTCTCCTGGATCACCTTGTCTACCCGACCTACCTCTAAGCTGGTTATCTATTCTCCTGCTCTCATGTCTCTCAGTACCAATAACGTACAATCCACCAAGTTCTTTCACCCCTGGACCCAATTTTATATCCGTACCTCTTCCTGCCATATTCGTGGCTATCGTAACGGCTCCCCTTTGACCCGCTTTTGCAATTATCATCGCTTCCTTTTCATGATACTTTGCATTGAGTACTTCGTGGGGAATTTCCTTCTTTCTCAACATGGCACTCAAAAGTTCACTTTTCTCTATAGAAGTTGTTCCCACCAAAATGGGTTGACCTTTTTTGTATCTTTCTTCTATATCTTCCACAACAGCTTCAAATTTTTCTTTCTGTGTTCTATAAATGACATCATTATGGTCAATCCTTATCACTGGTTTGTTAGTTGGAACGACCACAACGTCCATGCTGTATATTTGCTGAAATTCCTCTTCTTCTGTTTTAGCAGTACCAGTCATACCCGCGAGTTTTTTGTACATTCTGAAGTAATTCTGAAAGGTGATAGTGGCATAAGTTATAGATTCTTCTCTGATTTTTACTCCCTCTTTAGCTTCTATTGCCTGATGTAATCCCTCACTGTAACGTCTTCCAGGGAGCAAACGTCCTGTGAACTCATCTACGATAACTACTTCTCCTTCGGGTGTGACTATGTAATCTACATCCCTTTTGAAAAAGTGCAGCGCCTTCAAAGCATTCAACATGTGATAAAGATAATCGATATTCGATGGATCGTAGAGATTGTCTATTCCAAGAAGTTTTTCAACTTTTGTTATTCCCTCATCGGTTAAAGATATCGTCTTCTCCTTCTCATCCATCACAAAGTCTTTGTCCTTTACCATTCGCCTCGCATAAGCAGCGAACTGTTTATACAGTTTGGATGAATCTTTCGAAGGACCGGAAATTATCAAAGGTGTCCTGGCTTCATCGATCAATATGCTATCAACTTCATCTACTATCGCGTAGTTATGACCACGCTGTACTCTATCCTTTAGATCATAGACTAAATTATCTCGCAGATAATCGAATCCAAATTCGTTATTGGTGCCATATGTTACATCCGCAAGATAAGCTTCCCTTCTACTAATTGGAACAAGCTTTACTTTGAACATCTCCAACGCTTCCAGATCTCTTTCCTCATCGGATATCAAATCAGTCAACTTGTCCTTGGGCCAAATACTTTTGTTCTCTTTAATTGCTTTTTCAAAAAGTTCTTCATTCTCCCAAACCACTTCATAAGAGGTATTCAATGAATTTATAACCCCAACTTTCAATCCTAAAAACAGATAAATCGGTCCCATCCAAAGCGCATCTCTACGAGCAAGATAATCATTTACGGTCACAAGATGAACTCCTTCACCAGTTAATGCATTCAAGTATATGCTGAGTGTAGCCACTAACGTTTTACCTTCCCCTGTTTTCATCTCCGCTACATTTCCTTCGTGAAGCACCATTCCACCGATCAACTGTACATCGAAATGTCTCATACCTATGGTACGTTTCGAAACCTCTCGCACAACTGCAAAGGCCTCAGGAAGTATATCATCCAAAGTCTCTCCGTTTTTTAATCGTTGCTTGAACTCAGCACTTTTGGAAGCCAATTCTTCATTGGTCAATTTTGAAAAACGTTCCTCGAACGAATTGATAATTTGCACTATTTTTTTGTACTTTTTTATGTAACGCTTATTTTTATCGAAAATTTTACCCAATATTCCCATATTATGCACCTCTCATTTTATGAAAAGAATGTCTATCAACTTATTTGAGTATATTCCTCTTTGATAAAAGAGGGTATGTTTTACGTTCTGATTCAGAAGATCATCAAATACATCATTCAAATCGATTATTTTTTCGAAGAAAGGAGTCTCAACTCCAAATCTTCTAAAATTATAATAGATATGATTCGAATCGTATTTATTTCCCGTTTCAACCCTTATTGCAACACTTACAGGGTCAACATTCTTGGTAGCTATCATGTACCAATTTCCAAATGCAATGTCCCACTCACCGAGATAACTGTAAAGCTTCACACCATGGTTGTTCTTTACAAACAACCCTGGTATTCCTTTAGTTACTTTCTTCATTATTTCTTTCCCATCGCCTTTCAAAAACAGTATCACTCTCTTTTCATCCTCATCCTTAATATCAACAGATATTAATACCCTACCTATCAAGTCTGAAAAATCTTCTATCAAATTCAAGATATCCCTTTTTATTCCGAATCTGTCCAATTCTCTTTCCATCGTTTTTTTATCACGCGGATCCATTACCACAGAATAACCGAATAACACAGGGAGGTTCAGCAACTCGGAAAAATAGTGATATTGTTTATCTATTTCACGCTCTATTTTAAAAATTACCATGTCGTTGATAACTTTTCCATACAAAGTAGCAATTTGATCTCCGAATTTTAGTTCTCCATACGCAAATATATTATCATCTAATTTTCTTAAAATAACATTCGATCTTTGAATGTACTCTTTTACATTAGACTTATCATTGTTTCTATTGGTTATGAATACGAATTCATTAAATTCGATTGGATTATAAGATCCATTTAAAAGTTTCATTAATATTCCTCGCTGTGTTTTGGCATCATCACGACTCTGACACTTGAAAATCAATGCAAAAGTCTCTTTTTCTTTTGAAAGCATTTCTAAAATTCCGAAAATATATTCTGCTGGATTTGATAAAAACTGATGAAAATCGAATCTCAAAACCATTTTTCCAAAGATCACAATATCATCGTCTAAAAGTAATCCGAGTTTTTCCGTTCTCATTCCTTTCTCCATAGCAACTGTTGAAAAAGATGAGATAACGAGTTCATCTAAATTGTTAAAAAGTTCCTTGAAAGTTATGTTCTTTTCAAGTAGCGCCTTGGAAGATCTGAAATTTTTAATGCCTACACTGTAAGAATATGATTGAGCAAGTGCAATATTAATTATAATTACGACAAATAAGAGAAGAATTAGAAATCCTTTGTTTCTCATTTTCGGTGTTCACCTTCTTTCATTAAGATCCGATGGGCATCAAGAACGATTTTTTCTATGTCATTTTTTTCAATTAAACTATGTGTTAGAG
>Ga0136651_10000881_pt1 | contig 16686 bp, 30 predicted proteins | sample Mar14236cmmetaG_FD_94867 | JGI IMG/M metagenome (GOLD analysis project Ga0136651, IMG submission 94867) | Marine hydrothermal vent microbial communities from Guaymas Basin, Gulf of California to study Microbial Dark Matter (Phase II) - Marker... ...
AAAGAAATTTCATTTCGGATAATACTTTCTCGCACAAAAAATCAAAGTAAAACTTTTCAGCAATTGCATTCCTTGTCATTGTTCCAATGACATTTTAAAATTTAGGAATGAGGAGAAACAGTAGTTTTGAAAATTTCACGATCCCGATACATCGGGATTGGTAAGTTTGGATTTTTAAGCGGCTAATTTTTTTTCAAAAAAATTAAAAAAACCGATCATAAATCGAGATTAATATCTTTCCAATCCTGAAAGGATTGAATGTTAACAACTGGAGAAACAATTTCCTTTTTATTCAAATCTTTCAGAGTTTTATGAAATCGCTCAATTTCTACAATTTTATCCAACAAAAAAAGACTGCTCAGTCAAAAACCGAACAGCCTTTCATATTTTTTGAATATTCTATTTTGCGATATCTTTTGTTTTTATTTTCTCATCTTTATGAACTGTTTCTTTTCCTTCGATAAATTCGATGATCGCCATAGATGCACAATCACCTCTGCGAACACCATTTTTCAAAACACGAGTATAACCACCGTTTCGATCTTCGTATCTGGGAGCAAGTTCATCGAAAACTTTTTTTACGAGAGTTCGATTATTTAAAATTCTGAAAGCAAGCCTGCGATGATGGACTGTTCCCTTTTTTGCATAAGTTATAACTTTTTCAGCTAAACTCCGCATTTCCTTTGCTTTAGCTACGGTTGTATTAATTCTTCCGTGTTCTATTAAAGAAACGACAAGATTTTTTAACATTAATTTTCGCTGGTCACTTACTCGACCGAATTTTTTCCCTCTAACTTTATGTCTCATGGTTTTATCCCTTTTTTACTGTTACCTTTTTTTTTGCCTTGGTGATCTGCCCCTGTTTTCCTTTGACATCAAAACCAAGATGTAGATCATATTTTTCCAGCAGGACATTGATCTCTTCGAGAGATTTCTTGCCAAAATTTCTATATTTCAACATCTCATTTTCTGTTTTCTCGATCAGTTCTCCAATCGTATCAATCTTAGCTGCAGAAAGACAATTACTGCAGCGAACGGAAAGTTCCAGTTCATTCACATTTGTGGATAGTATTTTTTCCATTCTTTCAAGTTCCGGATCCATCTCGACTTCTTCTATATATTGAGGTTCTGTTTCAAACAGAACGATCTTATCATAAAGGTCACGCAAAATTTTTGCAGCAAGATATAAAGAATCTTTAGGATCGATACTTCCATCGGTAGTTATCTCTATTGTTAGTTTATCATAATCGATCCTTTCGTCAACCCTCTGATTTGAAACATTAAAATTGACTTTTGTGATGGGAGAATAAATGGAATCTATCGGAATCACACCAACAGGCTTATCTTCAAGGTTGTGTTTATCTGCAGAAAAATATCCTCTACCAATTCCGGTCCAGAGTTCCATCCTGAAATCCACATCTTCCGTCATCTCCAATAATACAAGATCTTTGTTAATGATCTGTACATTTTGAGTTTCCTGAATATCAGCAGCGGTAACTACACCTGCACCTTTATGTTCTAATATTAACATCTCCTCATCTATTGATTCCGATCTTATCACTAATTTTTTTAATCTTAAGATCAAATCGACAAAATCCGAGTCCGAACCGGGAATAGCAGTAAATTCATGATGCAAACCTTCGATTTTTACAAATCGGATTGCTGCTCCCTGGATCGAGGATAACAGAACTCTTCTTAAAGTATTACCAATTGTTGTAGCAAAACCGGGTTCTAACGGACCAATTTCAAAACTACCAAAAGTTGGGGTGTATGTATTTTCATCTACTTGAACTTTTTCCGGTAATTGTAAAGGTTCAAGAAACATCATAAAACTCTCCTGTTTTAAATCACCAAGAACACGAAATTACACTAATTTCTTTATATCTTCGTGCTTCTTCGTGAACTTTGTGACTGATTTTCTCTGTTTCATAATTATCATAGATGTTTGAAAACTATTTATTTTGAATAATACTCGACAATCAGTCGCTCGTCAACATCCAGAGCTATTTGTTCACGGGTTGGGATGCTGATGATCTTCCCGAAGAATTTATCCTTCGTAACTTCAAACCATTCAAAGTTAGCAACATCTGTCGAAGCTTCGATAGCTTCCTGGATCAATGGTATATTTCTACTTTTTTCTTTGATCACAACTTCATCTCCCGGTCTAACTAAAAAAGAGGGAATGTTTACTTTATGATCATTAACTAAAATATGACCATGACTGATGATCTGTCGTGCAGATTTCCGGGAAGGAGCAAAACCCATGCGAAAAACAATATTGTCGAGACGAGTTTCCAGGAATTGTAATAAATTCTCACCTGTAACTCCTGATTTTTTTGCTGCCATTTTAAAGTATTTTCTGAATTGTCTTTCCAGGACTCCATAAATTCTGCGAACTTTCTGTTTTTCCCTCAGATGAATTCCATAGTCGCTTACCCGTTTCCTGAAACCTTTTGCACTGCCGTGTTCTCCCGGAATGAAAGGTTTTCTTTCAAATGCACATTTATCTGTATTGCAACGAGCGCCTTTGAGGAATAATTTTGTTCCTTCTCTTCTGCATAATTTACATGATGAACCTGTGTATCTTGCCATAGTTATATTCCTTATATTCTTCTTGTTTTTCTCGGTCTGCAGCCATTATGAGGTATAGGTGTAACATCGGTTATGGAAGCAATCTTCAAACCGTTTGAATCCAGAGACCTGATCGCAGATTCTCTTCCACCACCTGGACCTTTGACCATAACTTGAACCTTATTTATTCCCATATCCAGAGCAACTTTTGCTACTTCTGCTGCTGCCAATTGAGCAGCAAACGGTGTACTTTTCTTTGAACCTTTATATCCGATCTTTCCACCGCTTGACCAAGTGAAAACATTTCCTGCTTTATCCGAGAGAGTTACAATAGTATTATTAAAACTGGAGTGGATATGAGCAACACCTTCATTAAATGACAGGCGAGTTCTTTTTTTCTTTGTTTTTTTTTGTACTGTTTTTTTAGCCACTATTTCTCTCCATTTTATTTTTTCCTGCCGGTTACGGAACCTCTTTTGCGTCCTCTTCTGGTTCGGGCATTCGTGTGAGTTCGTTGTCCTCTGACCGGCATCCCTTTTTTATGTCTGAGACCTCGGTAGCAACCGATTTCCATCAAACGCTTGATATCCATTGCTATCTGAGTTCTTAACTCCCCTTCTACCGAGTAATCATTTTGAATTATTTCTCTTAACTTTTTTTCTTCATCGACAGATAGGTCTTTTACTTTTTTATTTTCATCAATTCCTGCTTTTTCTAATATTTCTTGTGAAATTGATTTGCCTATCCCGTAAATATATGTGAGACCAATTACAATTCTTTTATCTTTTGGCAGTTCGATTCCGGATATATGAGCCACTCAAATTCCTCCTTTAAGATTAACCCTGTCTTTGTTTATGTTTGGGATTACTGGGACAAATTACCCGTATAATTCCATTTCTTTTGATAATTTGACAATCTTTACAAATCTTTTTTACAGATGCTCTGACTTTCATTTTTTCTCCTACACTAATTGATATCGTTATTCTTTCTTCGTTCAACCTTGAACCTTTGAACCTTGAACCTTCTTTTCCTATTTATAACGATATGTGATCCTTCCTCTATTCAGATCATAAGGTGATAATTCAACTTTGACCTTGTCTCCGGGAAGAATACGAATATAATGCAATCTCATCTTACCCGAACTATGAGCAAGAATCTCATGACCGTTTTCTAATTCTACTTTAAAAGTCGTATTCGGTAATGCTTCTTTAACTATACCTTCGACTTCGATGACTCCTTCTTTAGCCATTTAAGACCTTCCCCTATTAACATGCAGTTAATATTTCAGGTTCTCCTTCCGTAATTAAAATCGTATGTTCAAAGTGGGCAGATAAAGAATCATCTGCTACAAAAAATTCCCAACCCTTTTCATGAATCCGATGGGTTCCAATATTGACCATCGGTTCAATGGCAATAGTCATTCCTTTCTTCAGTCTGGGACCTTTTCCTCTGATCCCGAAATTAGGTACGATCGGTTCTTCGTGCATTTTTTTTCCGATACCATGACCTGTTAAATTATCTGCTACAAAATATCCTTTCTTTTTGACCAGAGAACTGATCGCAGAAGATATATCCCCGATCCTCGCTCCATGCTTTGCCTGTTCAATTCCAGCATTCAGAGCTTGTTTTGTTATTTCCATCAATTCTTCGGCTTTCCTGGAAACCTCACCTACTTTATAAGTTCTGGCACCATCCCCGCAAAAACCATTTTTAAATGTTCCAACATCGATGCCGATGATATCTCCTTCCTTTAAGATTATTTTTCGGGAAGGAATTCCATGCACTATACACGAATTTACAGATGCACAGATCGAAGCCGGGAAAGGAGATAAACCATAAGCAACATAACCTTTGAAAGCAGGCTTTGCTCCCTGTGAAAGGATATAATCTTCAGCGATCTTATCGATCTCTAAAGTGCTGATTCCCGGTTTGATATAATCTTCCAAGTTTTGAAGCAATTGAGCTACAATGCGATTACTTTCCCGCATTTTCACAATTTCTGCTGCATTTTTAATATGGATCATATTGTTTCAATCATCACTCTATAAAAGAAGTAGAATAAAGAACTAACGTCTTCTTCCCCGCAATTTACCTTTCTTCATGAAACCTTCATAATGACGCATTACCAGGTGAGATTCAATTTGTTGAAGAGTATCCAGAGCAACACCCACAATTATAATCAAACCTGTTCCTCCAAAATAGAATGGCAGGTTAAACCATTTGGACATAAATTCTGGAAGAACGGCAACAAAAGCGAAGAAGATCGCTCCCGGTAGTGTTATTCTCAATAATACATTATTTATATATTCTGATGTTTTCTTTCCCGGTTTTCTGCCCGGAATGAAACCACCGTATTTTTTCATATTTTCAGCCATTTCAATTGGATTAAGCACCATTGCCGTATAAAAATAGGCGAAAAATACAATCAAGCCGACATAAATTACAGTATAAACAAATGCTCCGGGAGATAGAAGTTGAACGACTCCATTCATAAAATCGCTGTCTTTAAAAAAAGTAGCGATCGTTCTCGGGAACATCAAGATCGACTGTGCGAAAATGATCGGAATAACTCCAGCAGTATTTACTTTCAGAGGAATGTGTGTTGATTGTCCGCCATAAATTTTTCTGCCGATTATCCTCTTTGCGTATTGAACCGGAATTTTCCTGATCGCTTCCGTGATCATAACAACAGATGCTGTTACAAACACCATGATGACCAAGACAAAAACAACATGGAAAATCGGCATTGCCCCAATCCTGACCATATTGAACATATTTATAAATCCTTTCGGATAACGGGCAATAATTCCGGCAAAAATTATCAAAGATATTCCGTTTCCAATTCCATGTTCGGTTATCTGTTCACCGAGCCACATAATGAACATTACACCTGTTACCAAAGTCATAACACATGTAAAAATAAATAATGGACCTGGATGAGGAACAGCTCTTCCACTTGCTGTTTCCAAACTTTGCAGGAAAAAACTGATGCCAATAGCCTGGAAAGCTGCGACCACTACAGTTCCATATCTTGTATATTGATTGATCTTTTTCTGACCTTCAGCCCCTTCTTTTTTTAATTTTTCAAAGAAAGGCAGCACGCTACCAAGTAGTTGGATAACGATCGAGGTAGTAATGTAGGGCATAATTCCCAAAGCAAAAACCGAAGCTCTCTGCAGGTTACCACCAACAAAAAGATCAAATAATCCGAACAGGTTTCCTGAACCTTTCCCGGGATCTAAAAATTCTTTCAGAATTTGGGCATTGATACCCGGAGTAGGAATGAAACTTCCCAAACGATAGATGATCAGAATCAATCCGGTGAACAGGATCTTTTTCTTTAAATCTGGAATTTTAAAAATATTAGTGATACTTTGTAACACCTAAATTACCTCCGCTTTCCCACCAAATTTTTCAATAGTTTCTCTGGCAGTTTTGGAGAAAGCATTTGCTTTTATGATTAATTTTTTGTCAAAATTTTCGATCCCTTTTGCTAAAATTTTAACAGGAGCTTTTTCCTTTGCTTTCGGTTTTCTGATCAGGCTTAGCTCTTCAAATTTTGTGATATCAAACTCGTTACCTTCGATATCCTGTAATTTTCCTAAATTTAAGACTCGATAATTAAGTTTGAAAATATTTGTGAAACCTCGTTTTGGAATCCGTCTTTGCAAAGGCATTTGACCACCTTCGAACCAGGCTGGAATATTTCCGCCGGAACGGGATTTTTGTCCTTTGTGACCTTTTCCGGCTGTTTTTCCAAAACCTGTACCATGGCCTTTTCCCAATCTTTTTTTATGCTTTTTTATTTTAGGTCTTTCAATTTTATGAAGTTCCATTAACTTCTCCTTGATCAAATATTCTTGAAAAAAATACTTATTAAAATTATTCTTGAATATCTTATTCCTTTTCAGGAATTTCTGCCTTTTCTTTTTTTACTTTTTTTGCCTTTTTAACTGGTTCAGGCTTTTTTTCTTTCTCCGGTATTATTTTAACCTTGGTTTCAGCTTTTTTTGGTTTTGAAGAAGATTTCGTTTCTTTAGTTTCTTTCGTCTTTTTAGTTTCTTTTTTTATTTCAGGTTCAGGTTTTGCTTTTTTCTCTTTAACTGTAACAGGTTCTGTAACAGGTTTTGTTTGGAGAGTTTCTTTCTTTTTCTCAACCTTTGGTTTTTCTTTTTTAACTTCCGGTTTGGGAGTTGGTTTCGCTTTTTCAGAAGCAACCTTTTTTTCAACTATTTCTTCGATCTCTTCAACCTTAACGAGATGAGAAACCTTGTTTATCATTCCCCTGATAACCGCATTATCATCATGAATTCTTGACCTATTGATCTTACCGAGACCAAGAGCAATGATCGTTCTTTTCTGATTTTTTTTTCTTTTGATCGTGCTTCTGATCTGGGTTACTTTAAGCTTCATCTGGAACCTCCAGACCGGTTAATTCTTTAATGCTCTTTCCTCTTAATTTACTGATATCAGATATTGTCCTGAGTTTTTGAAGACCATCAACAGTTGCTTTGACAACATTAGCCTGGGTATTTGAGCCAAGAGATTTTGTCAGGATATTTTCTACTCCGGCTGCTTCCAGAATAGCTCTGGCAGGACCGCCGGCAATGACACCGGTTCCGGGGGAAGCAGGTTTTAACATGATCTTACTTGCTCCGAATCTACCGATTATCTCGTGTGGAATGGAGCCATTAACGATCGGAATCGAGAACATATTCTTTCCTGCTTTTTCTTTAGCTTTCCTGATAGCATCAACGATTTCATTTGCTTTGCCAACGCCAACTCCGACTTTTCCGTTTTTATCTCCAACCACGACCGTAGCGTTAAAACTGAAATTTCTTCCACCTTTAACAACTTTCGCTACTCGATTGGTAGTAACAATTTTTTCAACTGCAAACAAAGGCTCATTTTGACGAAAATTATTTCTTTTAGCTTCCAAGTCTTTCCTCCTTAGAATTTCAAACCGGCTTTGCGAGCGCCATCAGCAAGAGCTTTCACTCTGCCATGATAGAGATAACCTCCACGATCAAAACTTACTTCTGAAATTCCTAGTGCTATTGCTTTTTCTCCAAGTTTAAGACCGACTTCAAAACTCTGTTCGACTTTCTTTTTTGATCTATCGAGTTTGATCTCTTTCGAGTTTGATGACATCATTACCAATGTATTTCCAAGGTCATCATTTATTATTTGAGCACTGATATTTTTCAGGCTTCTGAAAACAGATAATCTGGGTCTCTCCGAAGATCCGAAAATCTTCTTCCTGATCGATTTCCTGCGTTTCCGACGAGCCAGGTATTTTTTTAAGGTAACTGCATTATTGTCCATTTTTTATCTCCAAAATTAGGCTGAAGTCTTACCAGGTTTGATCTTAACATATTCGCCTTCATACCTGATACCTTTACCTTTAAAATTTTCAGGTGGACGACAATGTCTGATCTCAGCCGCAAATTTTCCGACATCTTCTTTGTGAATACCACTGATCCTGACAATGGATTGAATTCCGAGTTTGCTTTTCTGAGCTCTGGGAACTGCTTCAGCTTCAACTTTTATATTTTCAGGTATTTCCAGGAGTATATCATGAGAAAAACCTATGCTTAGTTTTAACCAGATTCCAACTATTTCTGCCGAATAGCCGGTTCCAATAACCTGTAAGACTTTTTTATAGCCTTCACTCACTCCGATAACCATATTATTGATCAAAGCACGAGTCAGACCGTGTAAACATTTTTGCTCTCTCGAATCATCTTCCCTGCTGATCTTTAATAAATTTTCTTCCTGAACAACAGAAATTCCAGGTTTCATGATATATTTAAGTTCTCCGTTTTTACCCGAGACATCAATATTCTGTCCTGCGATGGAAACTTTAACACCATCAGGTAATTTTACCGGAGTTTTACCTATTCTTGACACGAGTTCCTCCCTCTACCAGACTTTACAAATATATTCTCCGCCGATCTTCTGTTGGCGAGCATCTCTGTCGACCATCAAACCTCGATTTGTCGATAAAATGGCACAACCGGTATTATTATAGACCGATGGAATATTATGGGAATTAACATAAATGCGAAGTCCCGGTTTGCTAACTCTTTGAATTCCCTTTAGAACAGATTCACCATTATTCGTATAACGGAGATTAATAAATATTTTTTTTCTGTGTATTTTCTTATCAGGATCTCTATCGACAATATCATAGCTGTTGATAAAATTTTCTTCAGCTAATAATTTAACAATAGATTCATTTAAATTACTATAATTAATAGTAACTGTTTTATGATTTACCCTGAAGGCATTTCTGATTTTTGTTATTGCGTCGGAAATTGGATCTGAAACACTCATTTTATTCTCCTCTACCAACTTGCTTTTTTTACACCGGGTATTTGACCTTCAGTAGCAAGTTTCCTGAAACAAAGACGGCATAGACCGAAATCGCGCATATAAGCTCTTGAACGACCACATATCATACAACGAGAGTATTTTCTAACCTGAAATTTAGGTGTTCTTTTTTGTTTTTCTACCCAAGATTTTTTTGCCAAAATAACTCTCCTTCTAATTATTTTTGAACGGCATACCAAGATTGCGAAGAAGTTCTTTTCCTTCCTCATCGGTTTTTGCCGTGGTTACTATAGAAATATTCATACCTCTGACAGCATCGATTTTATCATATTCAATTTCCGGGAAAACTGTTTGTTCTGTTATTCCTAAAGTATAATTTCCTCTGCCGTCAAATGCTTTAGGTGAAATACCTCTGAAATCACGGATTCGAGGAATAACAATCGAGATCAATCTATCCAGGAATTCATACATAATTTCACCGCGCAGAGTAACTTTGCAACCGATCGGCATACCTTCTCTCAATTTAAAATTGGAAATCGATTTCTTGGCTTTGGTGATGATAGGTTTCCGACCTGTTATCTGAACCATATCTTTTACCGCATTATCGAGCAGAGCTTTGTTCTGAGTTGCAGCTCCAACACCCATATTGACGGATATCTTTTCCAATTTTGGTACCATTAGAATATTTTTATAATCAAAATGCTTTTTTAAAGCGGGAATAGTTTCTTTTTTAAATTTTTCCTGTAAACGACTCATTCCCAAACTCCTTTATAATTCATCACCGGTTTTTTTACAAACTCGAACACGATTTTTTCCAATCTGTTTAAAGACAGCCCTGGTCACATCTCCTAATTTTTCATTAAATAATTTTACATTGGAAACATTGATCGGAGCTTCTTTTTCGACGATTCCACCCTGTTGATTCTGCTGGGTCGGTCGAGTATGCTTTTTGATAAAATTCACTTTTTCAACGATCACACTGTTGGTCTTCGGGTAAGCTTTTAAAACTTTACCCTTAACACCTTTGTATTTACCGGCAATAACAACAACAGTGTCACCTTTTTTTATTTTCATGCTATTTCTGTGAGGAAGCTGCATTTTTTCGTGAAAGCTCAATTTTTTGCTTCTTCCTTTGCTTTTATCTTTTCCGGATTTCTGGTAACCACCATCACCGGATGTTTTTCTTTTTGTGCGTGTATCTTTTTGCTTCTTTTCCATTTATCAAACTCCTGCAGAATTTCCTTAAAAGAACTTTCTTAAAGAACTTCCGGTGCTAATGATATTATCTTCATAAAATGATGCTCTCTCAATTCTCTGGCAACAGGACCGAAAATACGGGTTGCTTTGGGTTCTCCTTTTTCATCGATCATGACCACTGCATTATCCTCAAAACGAATATAAGAGCCGTCTTTCCTTCTTGCTTCTTTATGTGTGCGAATAATAACAGCTCTTTCGACCGAACCTTTTTTGATCTTGCTGTTTGGAACAGCAGTCTTTATCGCTACTACGATGATATCTCCAAGTCCGGCATATTTTCGTTTGGAACCGCCTAATACTTTGATGCATTGTGCTTTTTTGGCACCTGAGTTATCTGCTACATTCAACATTGTTTGAGCTTGGATCATTTCAGGCTCCTTATTTTCTTTTTTCGATTATCTCGCTGAGAATCCATCTTTTATCTCTGCTGATTGGTTTGCTTTCCTGGATCTGGACAACATCACCGATCTGACATTCATTCTTTTCATCATGTGCCTTAAAATTTTTATGTCTTCTCACGATTTTTTTGTAGAGCGGATGTTTGAACTGTCGTTGAACTTTGACAACGATAGTTTTCTCCATTTTATCGCTGACCACTATTCCGGTTTTTGTAACTTTTCTTCCGTTAGTCATTATTACCTCTTATGCTGAAGATTCGCTCTTCTTTCTTTCTGTTATCAAGGTTTTGATACGAGCTATATCCCGACGCACATCTTTGATTCGCAACGGGTTTTCCAGCCTGTTCATTGCTTTCTGAAATCTTAAATTGAATAATTCTTCCCTGGAATCTTCATACTTTTGCCGGAGTTCATCATTTGTTAATTCCCGGAGTTCCATTATTTTCATATTTCAACTCCTTCTCTACAGATTATTTTTGTCTGCACAGGTAATTTATGTCCGGCAAGCCTGGCAGCTTCCTTGGCAACTTCCGGATCAACTCCTTCGAATTCAAACATTATTCTTCCGGGTTTGACAACTGCCACCCAATATTCAGGAGCACCCTTACCTTTTCCCATTCTCGTTTCAGCAGGTTTTTTAGTGATCGGTTTATCAGGAAAGATCCTGATCCATAGTTTTCCCGCTCTCTTCATTGTTCTCGTGATAGCAACACGAGCAGATTCTATTTGACGACTCGTGATCCAGGCTGCATCAAGAGAGATAATAGCGTAATCACCAAAATTGATCGTACTACCCCTGTAAGCCAGACCTTTTCTGCGACCCTTTTGCTTTTTCCTATATTTAACTTTCTTTGGAGCTAACATCTATTTTTTCTCCTTATTTAAAGATATCGCCTTTGTAAATCCAGATCTTGATGCCGATGATTCCGTAAGTTGTTGTAACTTCTGTAAGTTTATAATCGATATCAGCTCTGAGAGTATGAAGCGGAGTCCTGCCTTCATGATATCTTTCTGTTCTCGCCATTTCTGCTCCACCCAATCTTCCGGCACACTGAACTTTTATACCTTGAGCTCCGTTTCGCATAGCATTTCGCATGGCAAATTTCATTGCTCTTCTGAAAGAAATTCTCCGTTTAAGTTGTCTTCCGATTTCCAGACCAACCAGAGAAGCATCCAACCACATATTTTTTATTTCCTGAACATTTACAAAAACATTCAAAGTAGAAGTTCTCGTTTTATTGACAAGGATCGATAATTCATTCCTGATCTTTTCGATCTCCGCCCCTTTTCTTCCAATCACCTGTCCCGGTCTGGCAGTATGAATATCGACAGTAACGGATTTAGTTTTCCGGGCAATGATGACATTCGAGATCATCGCATCCTGCAGACGATTTCGAACATATTTTTTTATTTTCAGATCTTCATGGAAGTTAGTAATATATTCATCTTTGGTTGCGAACCAGATGGATTCATAATTTTTATTAACACCAATCCTATAACCGACAGGATTAACTTTTTGTCCCAAAGTTTTCCTCCTTATTCCTTACCCATGATCTCAAGGGTTATGTGACATGTTCTTCTTCTGATAACTGTTGCTCTACCATGAGCGCGAGGTCTGTGTCTTTTCATAATGGGACCATCATCAGCAAAAACTTTGCTTACGACCATATTATCCATATCTGCCTTTCCTTCTTTAACCGTAACATTTGCTATTGCAGAATTTAGGATTTTGGCAACATTTGTGGCGACTCTTTTCTTTGAGAAAAGCAATATTCTTTGAGCTTCAGGTACGGATTTGCCGCGGATCAAGTCCAAGATCAATCTTGCTTTCCGTGCCGAACCTCTTAAATTTCGTACTCGGGCTATTGCTTCCATTACTTCTGCTCCCTTATAAATTTTCAGTGTTTATTTTTTTACTCTATGACCACGATATGTTCGTGTCGGAGAAAATTCTCCTAATTTGTGACCCACCATATTTTCCGAAATATAAACCGGAACAAATTTCCGTCCGTTATGAACGGCAAATGTATGTTCCACAAATTTAGGAATTATCGTTGATCTGCGAGACCAGGTTTTGATCACCTGTTTCTTGCTTTGAGCATTCAAATCATCAACTTTTTTTTCCAGATGTTTATCTACAAAAGGCCCTTTTTTGATTGATCGAGACATATATCACCTTTTTATTTCTTTTTGGATTTAATTATATACTTATCGGAATATTTGTGTTTTTTACGGGTTTTCCCGCCTTTTGCCAAAACTCCCCAGGGAGAGACCGGATGTCCGCCGCCGGAAGTTTTTGCTTCTCCTCCACCCATCGGATGATCAACAGGATTCATGGCAACACCTCGCACTGTCGGACGAATTCCCATCCATCTTTTACGACCTGCTTTTCCGACTACGATGGAGTTGTGTTCGATATTCCCAACCTGTCCGATCGTAGCGTAACATTCTTTCCTGATAAAATGGACATGATTGGAAGGCATTCTGATATGAACATAGCCGCCTTCTTTGGCAACGAGTTGCCCGTAAGCTCCTGCACTTCTGGCCAGTTGACCACCTCTTCCGGCTTTGAACTCGATGTTATGGATCGTCGTTCCCATCGGAATATTCGCGAGTGGAAGAGCGTTTCCAACTTTGATCTCAACCTTCTCACCGGAATTGACTGTATCTCCGACCTTTAAATCGAGCGGAGCCAGGATATATCTTTTTTCACCATCAACATAATGCAGAAGAGCGATGCGAGCGCTCCTATTGGGATCATACTCGATGGTGGCTACTTTAGCTGGAATATCGTGTTTATTCCTTTTGAAATCGATGATCCGGTAATGTCTTTTATGTCCGCCGCCTCGATGCCTGCAAGTAATTCTGCCATGATGATTTCTTCCTGCTTTCTTGGGCAGAGGTTTGAGCAGAGATTTTTCAGGTTCGGTTTTAGTGATTTCATCAAAAGTAAAACCTGTTTTGAATCTCAAGGTCGGAGTGACCGGTTTGTATTTTTTAATTCCCATCTAAAAGCTCCCTCAATTTCTATTCGAAATCAGCAATTTTATCACCTTGTTTGAGCTTGATAATTGCTTTTTTCCAATCCGCTCTTTTACCGGAATTACGACCCATTCTTTTGATTTTTCCCCGCTGCCTGATCGTATTCACGGCGAGAACATTAACATTAAATATTTTCTCTACTGCTTTTTTTATCTCGATTTTGTTAGCATTGATGCTGACTCTGAATGTATAACTATTATTAATATTGTTTAATGAAGTAGTTTTTTCCGTCACCATCGGAGCGATGATAATTTCTCTTTCGTATCTCATTATGCAAATACCTCCACGATCTTTTTTAATGCCTCTTCGGTCATGATCAGGTGATTGCATTTGAGAATTTCATAAGCATAAATAGAATCGGCTTTATCCATACTGGTATAAGGCATATTACTGAATGATTTGATCAATTCGTGATCATTTCCGTCGATGAGGAGAAGTTTTTTACTTTTTTCAGGAGAAATTTTAGTGAGGAGTTCTTTTGCTCGTTTCGTGTTCGGTTTATCGAATTCGAGTGATTCGAGAATAATAATTTGATTATTTTTTGCTCTTTCCGTGAGGGCAAGTTTCAAAGCTAATCTTTTTTTCTTTTTTGGAATATGTTTATACCAGCTTTTTGGTTTGGGACCAAAAGCGCGGCCTCCACCGACTCTGAGCGGAGTTCGGAGATTCCCCGGACGGGCATTTCCGGTTCCTTTCTGCTTAAATAATTTTCTCCCGCTGCCTTGAGCTTCTGCTCGCGTTTGCACTGCTGATGTTCCCTGCCGCTGATTCGCTAAATACATGTTTATTACTTCGTATAATAATGCTTTAGGATTTTTTGATTCAGCTGCGAAAAGTGAATCCGGTAAAGCTACTTTTCCAATTTCTTCACCTTCAGCTGAATATTTGATTGCTTCCAACATTTCCATGACTCCCTATTACAGTTCTTTCCTGAGAAGAACTAAACTATTTCTATGACCGGGAACAGCACCTTTGACAAAAACAAGATTTTTTTCAACATCGACTTTCGCGACTTTCATGTTCAGGATCGTAGTTCTTTTGTTACCCATTTGACCCGGTAGTTTTTTTCCTTTGAAGACACGGGATGGCGTTGCACATTGCCCGATCGCTCCTGGGCCTCGATATGATTCATGAACTCCATGTGTGGCTTTGAAACCATGAAATCCATGTCTTTTCATAACTCCTGCAAAACCTCTACCTTTAGATGTTCCCGTAACCTTGAGCATTTCATTTTCTATGAACATACTGACATCAAAAATCTCACCTTCTTCGATATCTTTATAAACTCTCAAACGGAATTCTCTTAAATATCGATAAGTATTACTTTTATGTTTTTTCAAATGTCCTTTATGAGGTTTGTTAATTTTCTTTTCATCTATTTCTTCAAAACCGAGTTGAACAGAATCATAACCATGTTTTTCTTTTGATTTACGATGAATGACCTGGCACGGACCTGCCTGAACAACAGTAACGGGAATAATTTCTCCATTTTTCCCGAAGACCTGTGTCATCCCGAGCTTTCTTCCAATTAAACCTATCATGACAAACTCCTTTTAAGCCTTGATTTCCACATGGACACCCGCGGGAAGACTGAGTTTTTTCAAAGCCCCTGTAGTTTGTGGGGTCGGATTAACAATATCGACCAGTCTTTTATGAACTAACATCTCAAACTGATCCTGTGCTTTTTTATCAACATGAGGAGATCTTAAAACTGTATATAATGTCCTTTCCGTAGGTAGAGGGATCGGACCGACGATCTTAGCTCCGGTATTTCTTGTGTTTTTGACAATTTCTGCTACAGATTTATCCAAAAGACGAAAATCGTATGCTTTTAATTTTATCCTGATTCTGTTTCCTGCATCTTTTTTTGACACTTTATCCTCCGGATCTATTCGATGATTTCGCTGACAACACCAGCACCGATTGTTCGTCCACCTTCACGGATTGCATAACGAAGACCTTTCTCCATCGCGATCGGAGTTATAAGTTCTGCCGAAATTGTGACATTATCACCCGGCATGACCATCTCGACTCCTTCAGGTAAAGTCAAACTTCCGGTAACATCGGTTGTGCGGAAATAGAATTGTGGCCTGTATCCGCTGAAGAACGGTTTGTGTCGTCCACCCTCGTCTTTCGTCAGAATATAAGTTTCTCCTTTGAATTTGGTATGAGGGGTAATAGATTTCGGTTTAGCGAGAACCATTCCCCGTTCTATTTCATCTTTTGCCATTCCGCGCAGGAGGATTCCCACATTATCTCCGGCTTGTCCCTGATCGAGGATCTTGCGGAACATCTCAACTCCGGTACAAGTAGTCTCTTTCGTCTCTCTGATACCGACTCGTTCTATCTTCTCCCCAACCTTGATTACTCCCCTTTCGATCCTTCCGGTGGCTACTGTTCCGCGACCGGAAATTGAAAATACATCTTCCACGGGCATCAGGAACGGTTTGTCTGTATCTCGTTCGGGAAGAGGAATATAAGCATCTACTTCTTTCATCAAAGCAACAACTTGTGCTTCTCCTTCCGGATCTCCGTTCAGAGCTTTCAGCGCTGAACCGGTTACGATTGGAATATCGTCTCCGGGAAATTCATATTCTGTTAATAATTCGCGGACTTCAAGTTCTACCAGTTCCAGCAATTCTTCATCATCTACCAGATCTGATTTATTCAGGAAAACAACCATTGCCGGAACTCCTACCTGACGAGCTAGAAGAATATGTTCCCTGGTTTGCGGCATGGGTCCGTCTGCTGCGGAAACTACCAGAATAGCTCCATCCATCTGAGCTGCTCCGGTGATCATGTTCTTCACATAATCTGCATGCCCGGGACAGTCAACATGGGCATAATGCCGATTCTCTGTTTCATATTCAACATGGGCTGTGGCGATCGTGATCCCTCTTTCCTTTTCTTCCGGAGCATTGTCGATACTGTCGAAGGAACGGAAATCACTTCCGCCTTTCTTACTTAAAAAAAGCGTGATCGCAGCTGTTAAGGTTGTCTTTCCATGATCTACATGACCGATCGTGCCAATATTTACATGGGGCTTCGTCCTCTCAAATTTTGCCTTAGCCATCTTTTACCTCCT
>Ga0136651_10000884_pt1 | contig 16655 bp, 17 predicted proteins | sample Mar14236cmmetaG_FD_94867 | JGI IMG/M metagenome (GOLD analysis project Ga0136651, IMG submission 94867) | Marine hydrothermal vent microbial communities from Guaymas Basin, Gulf of California to study Microbial Dark Matter (Phase II) - Marker... ...
GAACTGCCAAAAAAAACCATGGTCTGATAAAAATGATGCGGTGATAAGTTTTCCGATCCTTCTATCCGGTATTCTGTCATCCATTCCTCACAGGAACGAACCGATCCACTGACAAGCAACCGGGGCAATACCGTGATAAACACCACAAGTTCCACTCTGTATTAACACATGTTAATTTAATCAACATGTCGTTGACACTACATTTTCGACAAATTAATCAACTTATTTTCTTACTTCGCTGATTTACAGTACCAACTTCTTTCAACTTGACAAGTAAGTGTAGAAGAAAAGTTAAATATATTGTATTCACTACTATTGTATTACTATGTATGACAACCGTATAACCATATTTTTCCCTTCCCCGCCTGCCCATATTTAAAAATTATTTTACTTTTGTCAGCAAAGGAGGCAGGTTATGGTTTTTGCATTTTTCAGATCGAGAGGATATATAAAAGGATTCGACGAACTACGGGAAGGTTTTCAGATAGAAGATCTGATCTGGTTGGATTTGCTACAACCCACATCACAAGAAAGAAGTTTTGCTGAAGAGCTCTTTAACATTAAATTGCAGAGCCAGGAAGAAATTGAAGAAATCGAGAGTAGTTCCAAATTCTCAGAGACAGAAAACCAGATCATTATCAACTCCAATTTCATGGTCTGGAAAGATGGGACGTACAACACTTATCCGGTATCCCTGATCCTGAAAAACAATGTCCTTATCTCTTTCCGTAACACCAAACTTCAGACCTTCGGAGATACGATCCGCAGGATAAAAAACCGCAATAAATACATCACCAGCGCCTACCAGATTATCCTGGCCTTATTCGACTCCCGTATCGACCTGGATGCAGATTATCTGGAAGCCATAACCAAGGATATATCCCGGTTAAGCAAGGAAGTCAATATTGAACAGGATCTAGATGAAGAAGTACTGCTCAGTATTGGAACATTGCAAGAGACCACCATGATGATCCATGAAAATATCGTAGATAAGCAACGAATATTTTCCGCTATGCTTAAGAGCGACTTTTTCCCGGAAGAGAGTTATGAATTTATCCGGATCATGCTGAAAGACATCGGCTCACTGCTTGACCATACGCAGTTCAGCTTTGAAAGGCTGGAATTCCTGCAAAACACTTTTCTGGGTTTGGTGGATTTTGAACAGAACAAGGTCATCAAGATCTTTACAGTGGTTACGGTCATCTTCATGCCTCCTACCCTCATCGCAAGCATTTACGGCATGAACTTCAAGCATATGCCGGAGTTATCATGGCCCTACAGTTATCCGTTGGCTCTTCTCATTATGGTCGCCGCTTCTGTCGGGACCCTGTGGTTTTTCAAACGGAAAAAATGGCTTTAGAGACTGACTGATGCGGGAAGAAGAATGATGTAAAAAAACGTCTATCATTCAACAATCAACGATCATTCAAATGTTCCGGGCGCAGCAGGTCATTTACAGTTTTTACCGGATGAAAAGAAGAAGCGGGCACTTCTACAAACAGAGTGATCCATTCCGCCATTGAACCGTTCCACAAGCCAGGCAACTCCAGGGCTTTCAGCTCTTTTCCGTCAAAGGATTTGGAAGAAATAAAGTAGGTCTCCGGATCTACAAACGCTTTCAAATCGTATTTACTGCCCCGGTGATCCTTTACCAAGCATACCAGATCCACAGGATTAAAATGAGTGGCCTGGCTCAGGATTTCTTTTTTCTCCCGATCGTTCATATTGATCTGGGAACTCTCCACGATCTGCAAGGAAAGCCTCCCGTCTTTCCCTGACACCCAGAAAGGACCTCCCCCCGGTTCTCCCTCATTCTTCACCATCCCACATACTCTGAACGGGCGATGTAATAACTCATAAACAATATTTTGTTTTTCACGGATATTCAGAGCAGAAAAATCGCCTGGAATATCAATCCATAATTTCCCGGTGACAAAAGAGATCAATTCATTCATTTCTTCATCGTTCAGCGTTCTCTCATCCATTTTCTTCAACCACAAGTATATTTTTTCAAGTAGGCTGATCAACAATCCGCCCAGCATTTTCTTATAACGAATAGATTCTCCTTTGAGGCGGTCGGGAACAACATTGTCAATATTCTTGATAAAAATAATATCCGCATCCATATCATTCAGGTTTTCGACCAGTGCCCCATGTCCTCCCGGCCGGAAGAGAATTTTCCCATCGGAAAGACGAAATGGATGATTTTCCGGTGTTACAGCGATTGTATCGGTGAAAGGTTTCTGCACCGAATAAGAAGTTTTGAAGTAGACACCAAACTTTCTTTCAAAATACGCACGTACCTCCTCCATTTTCTTTCTGAACTTCTCCATGTGTTCCGGTAACACGGTAAAATGCGCGTGTGAGTTATGATCTTTGTCCTCCACATGCATCGCCCCTTCGGCCAGGTGTTCCTCAAAAGCAGTGCGGTTGTGGTCGGGATAGCGGTGGAACAGGATGAGGCCTTTCGGTAATGAACCGTATTCCAATCCGGGAGAGAAGAGAAGGGTTTCCAGGATATCCTTATAACTGTTATCTTCTCTCAGCAACCTGATATCTTTTCCCTCTTCCGCCAATGCATGTTTCAGCTCCCCGTAAAATGCAAACTGGTCCAGTCTGTCAAAGAAAACTTTTATATCCTCAGACAACGCAGGTAATACACCCTGTTTTGCGGCAGACACACAAAGATCATAAAATGCAAAAAGGCTTTTGAACATGCGTGATGCTGCCCCCGAAGCAGGGACGAACTTGCTCACACAATATTCCCGGGATTTTTCTTCGTATAACTTAACCAGCTTCTCTCTCTCCTCCTGTGACAATATCAGTATCCCGTCGCGGGGGGTAGCGGGTTTCCGAATGTCAACAAAGGGAAAACCCTTCCGGAAACACTCAAGCTGCCGTTCTACTTCTTCCACAGGTATTCCTAATTCTTTAAATTGTTGAACATCCTTCCCGGTAAAAACAGATTTCATTCGTTTAGAATTTTATAATTAATCAAATAAAAATAAAGAAATTTCTTAAAACGAAATTTTTTTTTCATCCCCCCGAACATTCTCAGAGAGTTCTGACCTCTCTTCCAGGAGAAGTCTATGAGGCCTCCCTGGTTCCTTTCATGCCGACACTGAAAACTTTCATATTTTTTTCCATCACGGTTTCCCCTTTTCTGACAAATAAGAAACGGATAGCCTTTTCAAGATTTTCTCCGGATACCTGGATAAAAGGTGCTGCAGCTCCCGGCATGATCTATTGGTTGCTTTCAGGGAGCCTGCTTCCCGGGCAATTTGGTCGGCATCGACCAGGAGATGATTTTGGATTTTCTCTATTTTTTTCACCAATGTCTCTTTTTCAGGGTAATTGGTAATATTCACATACCCACTGCAGTTGGGTACCAGTCACCCCTCTTTTTCAAAAAAGGCAGGTAGCATAAGGACTCCAGGGGCTCGACAGACAAAATCAGACCACCCTGTCCCAACGGGATCATATCCGAATATGCCGGTTCATCGGAAAGACGCAGATGGAAAGATACCTCCCCTCCTTTCTGGCTAATTCCATGTATTTCAGGTTGTTTAATATAGAGGTTTCCCTTCACGGCAGCCAGACCTATGGCAGCTGCGATGGACAGGATTCCCTGTCCCCCCACACCGGCAAACACAATGTCTGTTTTCATTTGTTATAATGAAGAAAATAAAAAAAATTTTCACCCATATAACCGGTTACTCACAGTAAAACTGTTCGTGAGCTTGCTGTGTTCGGTTCTCTCTCACAGGAATTTTTTGAATCATTTTTCTCTCATTTCTCCCTTCTCACCTCTCACCTCTCACCTCTCACCTCTCACCTCTCATTTCTCATTTCTCACCTCTCATTTCTCACCTCTCACTTCTTTTTCCTGGCTGCCAGGATCCTAACACATTCCCTGCAGGCGATGATAACCGATATGCCTTTGTATTTTATTTCTTCCTTCCCATCAACATAATATCCCGACGAACCTGCGCTGCTGTTTTGTGATGCAATTGAGCCAGTTCGTGCGAGTAAATATATTCTTTGCCGTTATTCATGCAGTTGATCAGGGTACGGCGGTATTCGCTCAAGCGTTCAACGGTTTTTGCAGGGAGTTTTTCCATCTTGCTAAATTAGTCTTTGCGAAATTAGAATTAAATTGTTAATTTATAAACAAATAAATTACTTTTGTTCATATTTTGAATCATTATGCAATGAAATATGATCAAGAAAAACATACAAAGGATCATCCAATACCGGATGTGCCTGCTTAAATTCCAGAATCTGGGATTCGAAAGGATCTTCTCTTATACCCTGGCCCAGGAAATAGGAGTAAGCCCTGAACAGGTAAGAAAGGATTTTTCACAATTTCATTTACGCGGTAACAAGAAAGCCGGTTATCTGATCCAGGATATACTGAATAAGATCAATGATCTGTTGCATAAGGAAGATATCCACAAGATCATCATTGTGGGTTTGGGAAATATAGGAGAGGCGCTGATCAAATACAAAGGGTTCGTTAACAGAAATATGCAACTGGTAGCAGGCTTTGACATTGATCCGGCCAAACTGAAAAAAAACTGCCACATACCCACCTTTCATTCTAAGGAAATTCCCAAAGTGGTCAAAAAGGAAAATGTGCATATCGGAATTATCACTGTTCCCGAAGTTGCAGCCCAAGAGGTATGTAACACCATGGTAAAAGCGGGCATCAAAGGAATCCTGAATTTTGCCCCGGTCATGTTAAAAGCCCCTTCCGACGTTGTCGTACAGAATATCAGCGTATGCGGTGAACTGGAAGCCCTGGTCTATGTGACGGAAATGAACAAACAACAAAAATCATAGAAAAACGCCGCTGTTTTTTTCTATCCATTCATACCATTGCTCCATTCCCTCACCCGTACGTACGGATAATTCGATGAAATCCATTTCCGGATTCACCTGCCGGGCATAGTCTTTCACTTTTCTCATATCAAAATCCACATAGGGCAACAGGTCTGTTTTGTTTATGATACATAAATCCGAAGACTGGAACATGGTCGGATATTTGATAGGTTTATCATCCCCTTCGGGCACACTCATCACAACAATGCGTTTTTTCTCGCCCAGATCAAACAATGAAGGACAAACCAGGTTCCCCACATTTTCTATCATCAGGACAGATCCCTCTCCCGGGCTCAGTTCTTTTACGGCCTCATTAATCATCCGGGCATCCAGGTGACAACCGTTTCCCGTATTGATTTGAATTACCGGTACTCCTGTTGCATAGATCCTGTCAGCATCATGCATCGTCTGTTGATCCCCCTCTATCACAAAAAAGTCTTTTTTCCCTTTCATGGCGGTGATAGTCCTCTCCAACAAACTGGTTTTACCGGATCCGGGAGAACTGACAAGGTTGAAAGCTGCAATTTTTTTCGCTTCAAAATAACCCCGGTTTCGTTCGGCCAGGAGTTCATTTTTCGAAAGAATATTTTGTTCTATAACAACTTCTCTTCCACGATTATCCTGAGGATGAACATGCGAGTGTTCGTGTTCATGTTCATGATGATGAGCGTGCTCTCCGTTCAAATGGACATGCTCGCCCTTTTTTCCCGGGTTTCTCAGAATAACGGATTCTCCGCCTTCGCCGCAACCACAAGTATCACACATAACAACCTCCTTATTTCATTTTTTTATTGTAAAAGTACCGGCACTTTATAACCTGTCCAATGATGTTTGTCACTTTTGTTATTTTCTTTACTTATGATAATTCGGAACGTAAGCTTATCATTCTACCATAATGGATCGTAACCGTAATTCTTCACCATGCAAAATCTCCGAACCGTACCCTCCGCATACAGGGCATGGTTGAAACAGGCTTTCAGGATGATAAGTATACCCGCATGAGCCACAACGGGCCAGCGGATGCACCGGGATAATTTTCCAGACAGCTCTTTCACAAATACTTCCTTTAACCGCTTCTTCCATAGCAAACTCCAAAGCATCAATTACCACACCGGAGAAATCTCCCACCTCAATTTCCAATTCCGTAACTTTTTCAGCATTCTCCTTAACGGCATATTCTTCAGCCAGTTCCACTATACTCATGGCGATAGATAATTCATGCATGAATTAAAAATTATTTTTTTAACATTTTGCTTGGAAAATAACATTATTTTCACTATAATGTAAAAGATTTTTATCATTTGTTTTATTTTATAAGAAAAAAGATTAAGATATGGAAAAAATTGCGCTTAATGTAAAGTGTCCTCATTGCAAAAAATCATTGATGGACCCGTATCACCGGATCCATGAAAAACCGAGTATCCTGCTGGATATTGAAGTGGGGGATAAAAAAGGAAAGATCCGTCTTTGTGCATATTATGGCTGTTACACCCATGAAAGCACAATAGAGATGAAGGAAGGAGAGATCGTACATTTATTTTGTCCCCATTGCCACAAAGAGCTTATCAGCAAGAGTAAATTCTGCAGTGAATGTAAGGCTCCGATGATTCCGCTGGCCCTGCAAAAAGGAGGTCGGATATATATCTGCTCACGGGTAGGATGCAAGAAGCACTTCCTTACCTTTGAGAATATTTCGGAAGCTTTAACGCGTCTGTATAACGAATACGGGAATTTCTGACCGAAAATACATCACGATTTTTAACAGATGCGGGGCAATTGTTCCCCGGCAAGCATATCTACGATACGACTTCCTCCGATTTCTGTTTGCATAACCACCTTCCCGGGGTGATTATGTGTTACCTCACCGATAACACAGGCTTCTTTTCCAAAGTTATGGGATCGGATAATTCCGACAGCTTTATCCGCCTGTTCTCCCGGAACCACCATAACCACTTTCCCTTCATTGGCCAGATACAGAGGATCGTAACCAAATACTTCACAAATATTTTTCACCGTTTCCTTTACCGGCACCTCTTTTTCCCGGATATCTATTCCCAGTTTGTTCTTTTCGGCTATCTCGCACAACACCGTAGCCAGTCCTCCCCGTGTGGGATCGCGCATAAAATGCACCTCTATGCCGGCATCCAGGACAGAACGGATCAAAGCATTCAGGGGAGCGCTGTCGGTTCGGATATCCGAAGATATATCCAGGGATTCACGGGCTGCCAGGATGGCAACACCATGATCTCCCACCGGACCATTCAGGATGATTTTGTCTCCCGGTCTGATTTTGTTTCCATAACTGATATCACGGTATTCGGGTTTTATCCAGCCTACACCGGCCGTATTGATAAACACCTGATCACATTTTCCATGTTCTACTACTTTGGTATCGCCGGTAACAACGGGCACACCCGCTTTTACCGAGGCACCGGCCATCGAACGGACAATCCGCTCCAGCACTTCCATCGGCAAGCCTTCTTCCAGAATAAAAGAGGCACTGATAGCCACCGGCTGCGCTCCCGAAACAGACAAGTCGTTGATAGTCCCGCATACGGCCAATGCCCCGATATCACCACCCGCAAAAAAAAGCGGACTGACTACATAGGAATCAGTAGTGAAAGCAAACCACCCGGGTTTTCCTTCCAGAATGGCAGAGTCTGTTTCGGCTTCCAGTGTTGAATTGGAAAAATATTTCATAAATATTTCCCTGATCAGATCATGAGACATTTTGCCGCCGCTACCATGGGCCAATAAAATCGTATTTTTTTTCATTTACCATCTTTTTATCAAAATTTATTTCACATCATCTCATCATTGCTCCTGTACATATACCAGGCCTGACAGGCACCCTCAGGAGATACCATGCAGGCCCCTGCCGGATTTTCCGGCGTACATACTTTTCCAAACAAAGGACACTCCACCGGTTTCTTCACCCCTTTCAGGACTTCGCCACAAATACAACCTTTCGGTTCAACGGTTTTTTCCACCTCTACCTCAATCCTTTTTTCCGCATCATGTGCTGCATATTTTTTTTGTAAACCCAAACCGCTTGCCGGCAACATGCCCAGTCCTCTCCACCAGTCATCCCTCAGTTCATATACCTCTTCCATCAACCGCAAAGCCTCTTGGTTTCCTTCCGGCCTCACCACCCTGGTATATTGGATCTCGACCTTCGGAGTGTTTTCTTCCACCTGTTTCACCAGCATAAGGATAGAACGCAGAATATCTACCGGTTCAAATCCGGCAATCACACAGGCCTTTCCATATTTCTCTGTGATGTTGCGATATATCCCCGAGCCGGTAATGGTACTCACATGGCCCGGCGCCAGATAACCATCGAGGCGTACACCTTCATCTATCAATGCTTCCATGGCAGGAGGCATAATCTTATGGGCACTGAAAAAAAAGAAATTATTAACCTTTTCCCTATAGGCATGTACCACAGCTATTGCGGTAGCCGGAGCCGTAGTTTCAAAACCTATTGCCAGCAAAATAATCTTTTTATCCGGATTTCCCTTCGCAATCTTTACGGCATCCAGGGCAGACCAAACGATGCGGATATCCCTGCCCTCCGCTTTCTCCCGATCGAGAGAAGAAGATGATCCGGGTATTCGGATCATATCTCCAAAGGTGGCAATGATCACATCCGGCAATCGGCTGTAGGCAATGGCCTGATCAACATACCGTGTACTGGAAACACATACCGGACATCCGGGACCCGACAGCAATGTAATGTGCTCAGGCAACAGGAAGGGAATCCCGAATTTACGGATGGCATGCGTATGCCCGCCACACACCTCCATAAAAGCAACGGGATGTTTCGATATTTTTCTTATCTCCCGCGCCAATTGCTGAACAATGTCTCTGTCTCTGAATTCTTCTATATACTTCATGTTGTTAATTTTTCTGACCATGCGAGACCAGGTATGCCTTGTCTTTTTAAAAATCTTAATTTTAACGAAAAATCAAAACGGACATGTCCTTGCCTGGTCCGATATTTTCTCTCACTTCTCCTCTCCCCCTCTCATTTCTCATTGCTCATTGCTCATTTCTCATTTCTCATTTCTCACTTCTCATTTTTCATTTCTCTCTTCTGCTTATACCCTTTCCCTTCCCGCTGCCGCCACAGCCAGTTGTCCAAGGGCTATACCTCCGTCATTCACAGGAAACTCTACCGGATGATATACACAAAAACCCTGATCCTGTAATAATTTTTCCGATTCTTCCAGTAAAATACGGTTCTGAAAGGTTCCTCCCGATAATATCACCCGGTCAATCCCTGTCTCCTTTCTCATTTTTAGCGTTATCTTTACAATAATATCAGCGATGGTATGATGAAACTTTGCAGAAATGATCCCCGGAGCAATCCCTTTGGTAACATCTTTTACAATCGCCCGCATCATAGGCAACACATCGATAGTTTCACCATAAGTCCACGGATATTTCCCTTTTTCTCCTTCAGAGGCTGCTGCTTCAAGGCGCATTGGAGCCTCGGCATGGAACCCCGACTCCATGCATATCCCCGTCAGGGCAGCCACGGCATCGAACAAACGACCCATGCTGGAAGTCAGGGGAGTATTGATCTTTTGGGAGATCATTTGCATCACCGGTAACAGTTTGTTTTCTTTCTTTGCTTTCTCCACCACCCGAAGTTTCATATCCTTTATCTTGACACCATATAATAAAAAAAGGTATGCCAGAGCCATACGCCAGGGTTGCAGGGCTGCTTTATCCCCGCCGGGCATAGGAACATAGGACAGATGAGTAATTCTTTTATAGGCTGAATAATCACACACCATAAACTCCCCCCCCCAAATATTGCCATCGTCCCCCAGTCCTGTCCCATCAAAAGACACCCCTAATACCTCTCCTTCCAGGGCATGTTCGGCCATAACCGCAGCGATATGTGCATGATGATGCTGCACCTGTACGACCGGCAGTTTTGTTTCCATCGCATATTGTGTCGAGAGATAATCCGGATGCAGATCACAAGCCACCAGTACAGGTTCTACCCGGAACAATCTTTTAAACCGGTCGATGGTTTCAGAATAAAACTTCCATGTTTCATAGTTTTTCAGGTCTCCGATATGCTGACTCATGATAGCCTGATGATCTTTTCCCATACAAAAACAATTCACCAGCTCGGCACCGGTAGCCAGGATCCCCTCCACACTATATGCCAGTGGCACAGGTGCCGGAACAAACCCACGGCTGCGACGTATCATTCTGGGGATATGATTGACAACAAACATCACCGAGTCGTCTACTCGATTGTATATCTCACGATTATAAGACAGTACCGCATCTGTGACAGGACCCAGTTTCTGCAAAGCTTCCTTGTCATCGGTAAGGATTGGTTCATCTGAAAGATTACCGCTTGTCAGCACCAGTGCCGGCAGAGGTAGTGTCTCAAACAGCAAATAATGAAAAGGCATATATGGCAACATAGCACCGACTGTGGGAAACCCAACGCTTACACCCGGGGCAAGCTGTTGTTTTCTATTTTCCCGTAACAAAACAATTGGCCTTTTCCAGGAAATCAGTTCTTTTTCTTCTTCTGCATCTATTTCGACAAACTCTCTGACCGCATTCAAATCACGGAACATAACGGCAAAAGGTTTACCTTCCCGTAGTTTTGCCTCTCTCAGACGACGTAATGCTCCCTCGCAAGTAGCATCGCAGGCCAGAAAATATCCCCCTAATCCTTTTACGGCAACCAAACCTCCCTGAAGCAGGATTTTGGAAACAGACTTTAGTATGATACCCAAATCTTCGGTTTTCTTTCCTCCTTTCCACAACGTATAATGTGGTCCGCAATTGGCACAAGCTACCGGCTGGGCATGAAAGCGCCTGTCATTCACATCCTCGTATTCCCGACGGCAGGAAGGACACATGGTGAAAACATGCATGGTGGTCTTATCCCGGTCATAGGGAAGATCTTTGATAATGGAAAAACGGGGACCACAGTTGGTACAATTAACAAAGGGATAATCCAGACGGTTGGGTTGTTCTTTCATATCCGCAAGACAATCTTCACAAACCGCGATATCAGGACTCACCTGTGTGATGGCAGTAGAACGGTCATGGCTTTCCACAATATGAAAACCGTTATAAACCTTCTCTCGTGTCTTTTTACCACCTATCCGCCAGATTCTCGATGCAGGAGGCGCTTCCTCTTCTATCGCTTTCAAAAAAGATTCAATATCCCCATTATCAGTATAAGCATGTATCCATACGCCGTCATTGCTGTTTTCCACCGTTCCTCTCACCCCGTGCTTCATGGCAAGACGATAGATAAACGGACGAAATCCGACACCCTGTACCAAGCCTTCAATATGGATCAGGTATGTTGCCGGTTCTGGGTTCATTGTTCCGGATTCTGAATTAATGATTCGGAGTTCACAATTTGCGGATGCTAAAATAGAATGTTTTTGTAATAAACTTCATGATAAATATCCTGATTTTATTTAACCAGTCTATGATTTCACATAATCACAATCTCGACATTCAAGTACTCTTCATTCCATATCCTCTTCCCTCTTTATCCTGTAATTTATATCAAATTTAAATTACCGATAATAGGCAAAAATCATTTGTATAAATTAAAATCAATTATATATTTGTTGTGAATTATTTAACATTACTTTTTATTATATTATATATCAATACTATATACTGATTCGTCAATAAAAAAATTCAGCATAAACACATATAAAAATACAGTTCATGGATAATAAACGTGCAGAAGAAATTGTAACTAATTACAACCTGGATAAGACCCGTCTGATGGACATTTTGATTGATATTCAGACGGAAGCGGGTTATATCCCGGCTGGTGCCATCCCGGTTATAGCGAAACTGACCGATACTTCACAGGCTTATGTGGAACAAACGGTGAGTTTCTATCATTTTTTTCGTCGAGAACCATCAGGAAAATACACGGTTTTCTTAAACAATAGTGTAGTAGCCAATATGATGGGACGTGATAAAGTGGCACGCACTTTTGAGAAAGAAGCCGGCTGCAAATTCGGGGAAGTTACGGAAGACGGGCTGATCGGATTGTTTGATACTGCATGTATCGGGATGAGTGATCAGGAACCTGCAGCGCTAATTAACGGAAAAGTATTTACGCGGCTTACTCCTTTCAGAGTGCGTGAGATCATTCATAATATGAAGAAAGGAAAACCTCTTGATGAGCTCAGTACCTCCGGTTATGGCGGCGGAAAAAACGCTTCGGAGCTTATCCATGCCGAGGTAAGGAATAATGTACAACGCCAGGGTCCGGTGATGGAAAACGATTACACTCCCGGAACCGTACTTAGAGAGAAGTTGAAACATTTCTCGCCAGATGAAGTGATTCGTGAAATTAAATTATCCGAGATACGGGGACGCGGGGGTGCAGGCTTTCCCACCGGATTAAAATGGGAATTCTGTCGTCGTGCACGGGAAGAAAAGAAATACATCTTTTGCAATGCGGATGAAGGAGAACCAGGCACTTTCAAAGACCGGGTGCTGCTTACGGAATATCCCGAGTTAATGTTCGAAGGGATGGCTCTTGCAGCTTATGCCGTAGGCGCTTCTAAAGGGATTCTGTATATCCGTTATGAGTACAAATATCTTGAAAGATATCTGAAGTATGTACTGGAGAAGATGCGCAAACAAAATCTTCTGGGAAAAAATATTGCCGGAAAAGAAGGATTTGACTTTGATATCCGCATTCAGTACGGTGCAGGCGCATATGTATGCGGAGAGGAATCGGCCCTGCTCGAATCGGCTGAAGGCAAAAGGGGGGAACCACGTTTCAAACCGCCTTTTCCGGTAGAAAAAGGGTATCTCGGTTATCCGACTGTTATCAACAATGTGGAAACATTGTGCACTGCAGTCAAGATCATTCATTTTGGCAGCGAATGGTATCGCAACCTGGGTACTCAGGAATCCAGAGGAACAAAGATTCTGAGTATTTCCGGCGATTGCCGTTACCCTGGCATTTATGAAATGGAATGGGGATATTCCGTGAATGACATCCTTGATATGGCCGGTGCCGACAATGTTCAGGCCGTACAGGTAGGCGGTCCTTCCGGAAGCCTTATCGGTCCTGACGAATTTGACCGGATCATTTGTTACTCCGATCTTGCCACGGGAGGATCTTTCATCATTTTCAACAATACCCGGGATATCCTCAAAGATGTCGTAATGAATTTTACGGAATTCTTCATTGAAGAATCCTGCGGTTCCTGTGTCCCCTGCCGCAATATCCCGTGGCTTCTCAAACAAAAATTGGAAAAAATATTAAATGGTCACGGCGTGTGGAAGGATATTGACGATATGGAAGAATGGGCCAAAATTATGAAGATCAACCGTTGCGGACTGGGACAAACCGCTGCTAATCCTGTGGTTTCAAGCCTGAAAAACTTCAGGACCTTGTATGAAGAAAAAATACAAAAAGGAAAACACTTCGATGAAGGATTCGACCTGAAAAAAGCAGTAATCGAATCTTGCGAAGCCGTGGGAAGGACACCGTTAATCTAAAAACGTAAATCATGAAAGAATTTGTAACCATAACAATTGACAATCAGGAGATCAAGGCCCGGCCGGGAGAACTTATTGTAGATGTAGCCCGGCGCAACGGGATATATATTCCCACACTGTGTAACATACCCGGCGTAAAGCCTGCCGGTTCCTGCAGGATATGTACCGTCAACGTGAACGGACGTTTAATAACATCCTGTACGACCCCTGTGGCTGAAGGCATGGAAATAGTAACAACCTCAAAAGAAATAGAAGATTTTCGCAGGGCTGTGGTAGAACTACTGCTCGTAGAAGGGAACCACTTTTGCCCGACATGTGAAAAAAGCGGAAATTGTGAATTGCAAGCCCTGGGATACCGTTTTGAGGTAATGGCACCTCGTTTCCCCTATCAGTTTAATAAACGGGACATCGATGCTTCCAACCCTAAACTGATCAAGGATCACAATCGTTGTATCCTTTGTAAACGATGTATCAGGACCATCCTGGATGAAGAAGGTCATCATATCTTTGCTTTCCGGTACAGGGGACATCAGTTACAGATCACCATTGATCCGGAATACGGAATGAATATGACCGATGAGCAGGCACAAAAAGCAGCACAAAACTGCCCGGTAGGTGCACTGCTATACCGTGGCAAACATGGATTTGAAACTCCGATTGGTAAACGGAAATACGATAAGGAACCCATCGGCAGCGATATTGAAAAACTTAAAAAAGAGAAAACATCATGAACAATAGAAAAATTATAGCTACCACTTCGCTGGCAGGTTGTTTCGGTTGTCATATGTCATTCCTCGACATAGATGAACGCATCCTGGACCTCATTGAATTGGTGGAATTTAACAAATCTCCCATTGATGATATAAAAAAGTTTACCAAGGAGTGTGATATCGGACTGATTGAAGGAGGTGTCTGCAACAGTGAGAACGTAGAAATTCTGAAAGAATTCAGAAAACACTGCAAGATTCTGGTGTCTTTCGGCGAATGTGCGATTATGGGAGGTCTGCCGGCCATGAGGAATACAATACCCATAGAAGAATGTATCCGGGAAGCTTACCTGGAAGGGCCGTCGGTAAGCGACAGCAACGAAGAAGGCATTCTGCCCAACGACGAAGAACTACCCATGTTGCTGAATAAAGTTTATCCCTGTCATGAGATCGTCAAAATCGATTACTTCCTGCCGGGATGTCCGCCCCGTGCCGACCTGATCTGGAATACGCTTTATGCCCTGGTCACGGGACAGGAAATAAAATTACCTTACGAAGTCATTAAATACGATTAAAAACCAAAAGATATGCCGAAAAAGATCACGATAGAACCGGTTACCCGGGTGGAAGGACACGGAAAGGTAACCATTCATCTGGATGACAACCTGAATGTGGTCCAAAGCCGATTACATATTGTAGAGTTCAGGGGTTTTGAACGCTTTGTCCAGGGACGCCCTTACTGGGAAGCGCCGGTACTGGTGCAACGTCTGTGCGGGATATGTCCTGTATCCCACCACCTGGCTGCCGCCAAGGCCATAGACATGCTCGTCGGCGCCGGCAACGGCGACGGACTCACTCCTACCGGTGAGAAAATGCGCCGTCTGATGCATTACGGGCAAATCTTCCAGTCCCATTCATTGCACTTTTTTCACCTGGTATCCCCGGATCTGCTTTTCGGAATAGACGCCGACCCGTCTGTTAGAAATATCATCGGAGTGGCTATGGAAAACAAAGATCTGGCAGTACAAGGTGTGATGATGCGTAAATTCGGGCAAGAGATCATCGAAGCCACTGCGGGAAAAAAGATTCACGGCACAGGAGCTATCCCCGGAGGTATCAATAAAAACCTGAGCATTGAAGAACGTGACCGTTTTTTGGATGGTAAAGCTTTTCCAAATGTGGACCAGATGATCGAATGGTCACTGGGAGCCTTGGATTTCTTTAAGGATTATCATAAGAAGAATCGTGATTTTATTGATCATTTTGCCGCATTTCCTTCTTCTCACCTGAGTCTTGTACGCAAAGACGGAGCTCTCGATATGTATCACGGAGTCTTACGGGCTGTTGATGCGGAAGGAAAAGTAATCCTCAATGATGTGGATTACCAGGATTATCTCGATTATATCGGAGAAGAAGTTCGGTCTTGGTCTTACATGAAATTCCCTTATTTGAAAAAATACGGTAAGAAAAACGGATGGTACCGCGTAGGCCCCCTGGCACGTTTAAATACAGCCAATTTTATCCCTTCTCCTTTGGCCCAAAAAGAATTCGAACAATTCAAAGCCTATACCAACGGCAAGCCCAATAATATGTCAATGCACATGCATTGGGCCAGATTGATAGAGATTCTTCACGCAGCCGAAATGATGAAGGAGTTATTGCACGACCCGGACCTTCAGGGTGAAGATCTGGTGGTTACCGGAACCAAACAGTATGAAGGCATCGGTTTGCTGGAAGCACCACGAGGAACCCTGTTTCACCATTACCGCATCAACGAACAGGACCAGATCACGATGGCCAACCTGATTGTCTCCACCACCAACAACAATGAACCCATGAACCGTGCAGTTGCCGAAGTAGCCAGGGAATACCTGACCGGCCAGGAAAAGATCACCGAAGGTATGCTGAATGCTGTGGAAGTGGCCATCCGTGCTTACGATCCCTGCCTGAGTTGTGCAACTCATGCGCTGGGGAAAATGCCTCTGGAAATAACCCTGTTTGACAGTAAAGATCAAATAATTGATAAAAAAAGAAATTAAGCTGTAAGTTAGATAATGAAATAATGAAAATCCTTTTTTATGGATATGGAAACCCGGGCCGTCAGGACGACGGCCTGGGCATTTATTTTGTCGAAGAAATGGAGAAATTCGTCAGAGATAAAGATATTTCCGACATCTCCTTTGACTCCAATTACCAGCTAAATATTGAAGATGCCGATACAATAAAAAATTATGATTTGGTATTCTTTTGCGATGCCTCTCAGGAAAATATTGATGATTATTGTATCACAAAGGTCTCTCCTTCCGATGCCCACATCGAATTCACCATGCATGCCGTATCTCCTGCTTTTGTACTAAACCTGTGTAAAAATATCTATAATATGGCTCCTGATACTTATTTGATTCATATTAAAGGTTATTCATGGCATTTCATGGAAAAGATCAGCAAACAGGCTGATAAAAACTTTCAATCAGCTTTGTGTTACTTTGAGAAACTACTTCAGCAACAAAAAAATCTTTTACCGTAAAACTTGTC
>Ga0136651_10000886_pt1 | contig 16649 bp, 17 predicted proteins | sample Mar14236cmmetaG_FD_94867 | JGI IMG/M metagenome (GOLD analysis project Ga0136651, IMG submission 94867) | Marine hydrothermal vent microbial communities from Guaymas Basin, Gulf of California to study Microbial Dark Matter (Phase II) - Marker... ...
ATAGAGGTACTTGAAAAGGAAGCAGAGGCTATAAAAAATGCCATTCCCAGAATAGATGCAAATTTTGAAAAGGTGGTTGATCTAATAGGTAGAAGCAAAGGAAAGGTTATAGTAACCGGGGTGGGTAAATCGGGGATTGTGGGTCGTAAGATTTCTGCCACGTTATCGAGCACTGGAACGCCGAGTTTATTCATGCATGCTGGAGAAGCAAGCCATGGAGATATTGGAGTTGTTTCCAGGGGGGATGTTCTTTTGATTATATCGAATAGCGGAGAGACGGAGGAGTTGGTAAATCTGGTACCTTTTGTGAGGAAGCTCGGGGTGCCGATAGTTGGTTTCATCGGGAAGGAAAATTCTATTTTGACGAAAAAGTGCGATATTGTTATAAGTACCGCAGTGAAAGAAGAGGCCTGTCCTCACGGCGTGGTGCCAACGGCCAGCTCGATTGTGACAAATGCCCTTGGAGATGCCCTGGCTATTGCTTTGATGGTAAGACGTGGGGTGGAGAAAAAGCATCTCGGGGAGCTTCATCCTGGAGGTACAATCGGGAAGAGATTGTTAACGACTGTGTCTGACCTGATGCACACAGGAGATGAAATTCCTCTTATTGAAGATGACAAAACGATGAAGGAAGCTCTATTTGTGATGACCGCGAAAGGTCTTGGAATTGTTGGTGTAGTTGATAAAGATTCAGAACTGGTGGGTGTTATAACTGATGGTGATCTAAGGAGGGGGCTGGAAAGGACAGAGAATTTTCTTAAAACAAAGACCAGAGAGATTATGACCACAAACCCTAAGTGGATAACTTCGTCGGCGCTGGCTATTGAGGCGCTTCAAACAATGGAGAAATATGCTATAACCAATCTGTTTGTATACAATGGGGAAAAGAAAGGAAAACCCGTTGGAGTTATTCACATTCACGATATTCTGAGGTATGGGATAAGCATATGAGCAAATTGAAATTTTCATTGTACCTTCTGGCAGTTTTTGTTTTTGTGGCTTGTTCTGAGCAAAAAAATCAAATGGGAGTGTCTGCCAAGTTAGATCTTCCAGAGCAAGAAAGCTGGAATGCAAAGATTACTCTTCTCAAGGAGAATTTAAAAAGAGCTTCTGTGAACGCAGGCCATCTTGTGAAGTTTTCGGAGAAGGATTTAATCGTGATGGATGAAGGGGTTGCAGTTGACTTCTTTGATGCGGAAGGGAAGCATCTTTCCTATCTTGAGTCGGATAGCGCAATTATAATTGAGAAGACCAATGATATGATAGCCAGAGGGGATGTTACAGTTATTTCTGATAATGGGGCGACGCTTTATACCGAGGAACTTAGATGGGACCATAAGAGGGAAAAGGTAGTTTCTGATGTGGATGTGATATTTATTACCGAAAAGGACACCCTGAGAGGGAAGGGTTTCGAGTCCAATGCGGATCTGACAGAGTGGGTAATAAGGCAGCCGGTTGGAGTAAGTGAAAGAGAAATAAAAGTGGAGTGATGGTTATAAAGGAGCTGCGCGGGGAAGATCTTGTCAAGATATATGGTAAAAGGAGGGTCGTTAACGGAGTTAGTCTTGGTGTGAAGAAAGGGGAAATTGTGGGGCTTCTTGGTCCCAATGGTGCGGGGAAATCTACCACCTTTCATATGTTTACCGGTATGATAAGGCCTAATGCCGGCAGGATATTTCTTGATACAAAAGAATTGACTCATTTGCCAATGTATAAAAGGGCAAGACTTGGGGTGGGATATTTATCCCAGGAACCATCTGTTTTTCGTAAATTAACGGTTGAGGAAAATCTTTTGCTTGTATTGCAGATGATGGATTTAACCAGAAAGGAACAGGAAGAGAAGCTTGAAAAACTGCTTGAGGAGTTGTCAATTTCACACCTTCGAAAGCAAAAAGCAACCACTCTTTCCGGTGGTGAAAGAAGGAGGGTTGAAATCGCAAGAGCTCTGGCTACTGATCCGGACTTCATTTTGCTTGATGAACCTTTTCTGGGGGTTGATCCCATTGCTGTTCAGGATATTCAGGAGATTGTTATTGGATTGAAAAAAAAGGGAATTGGTGTACTGATAACTGATCATAATGTCAGAGAGACGTTGTCTATAACGGATAGAGCATACCTTATGTTTGAGGGAAAAATTCTGAAGTCAGGGGATTCAAATTTTCTGGCTAATGATGAGGAGGCAAGAAAGTTATACCTGGGGGATAGATTTAAACTAGATTAGGTAAAATATGCCTGGAATTAACCAACATCAAGTTCAAAAACTATCTCAGGAGTTGAGATTAGCGCCGCAGCAAATTCTCCAGTCCACAATTCTTCAGCTTAATACTCTCGCTCTGGAGGCAAGGGTTAATCAGGAACTGGAACAGAATCCTGTTCTTGAGGAAGTGGAGTCAGAGGTCCCTCAACAGGAATCTGAAGAGGGTAAAATTGAGCAGGAAGCGACCGCCGAAGAAGAGGAAAAGATCGATGACTTTGATTTGGAAGACATTCTCCCGGATAATGATGACTATAAGATAAAAGAGGAAGTTGATAATACCAGGGAAGAAGTAAGGAGGGTTCAACCATCTCCGAGAGGGTTGGTTGACCACCTGATGGATCAGATCAAGATGTTGCATCTCGACGAAAAAGAGCAGCGGGTGGCGAATGAGATAATATGGAATATCGATGATAAAGGATATCTGAGCATACCTATTGAGAATATCGCGTATGCAGTTGGTGTTAGTGCTGATTTTGCCGAGAAGGTGCTGCACAAGATTCAGCATCTTGATCCGCCGGGACTTGGGGCAAGAAATCTGAGGGAATGTTTACTGGCCCAGCTTGAGGAGTTACCACAATCTGAGGAAGTACGTGATGCCATAATCCTTATTGAGAAGCACTTTAATGATTTTGCAAATAAGAGATTCGAGAAAATTATGAAATCGCTTGAGTGGGACGAGAAAAGGTTAGAAAGGGCTCAGGAGGTTGTAAAAAAGCTAAATCCCAAACCTGGAGCAACTTTTTCCTCTTCTGATAATAGTTACATTGTACCTGATTTGATAGTTTATAAAATGGGTAATGACTTCGTTATTGAAGTAAACGATACAAATATTCCCGAGCTCCGTATAAATCGGAAATACATCGAGATGCTTTCAGACAGAAAGAAGCTGAACCCGGAAGCGAAGAATTATCTGAAGAAAAAGATAGAGACAGCTAAGTGGTTTATCCAGGCGATCCATCAGAGGCGGGTGACTATGGTGAAGGTTATGCGGGCAATTATTGACAGGCAACGTGAGTTTTTTGAAGGAAATGAGAAAGCGCTGAAGCCGATGGTACTCAGGGATATTGCGGAAGATGTTGGGATGGATATTTCAACGATAAGCAGGGTTACCAATGGGAAGTATGTTCAACTTGATTCCGGTGTATATGAATTGAAGTATTTCTTTAGTGAGGGAATCAAGTCTGATACAGGAGAGGAGATTTCTACCAAGCGGGTTAAGGAAAAATTGAAAGAGCTTATAGACAACGAGGACAAGAGGAATCCTTACAGCGATGAACAGCTTTCAAAGCTGCTTAAGGAGGCCGGGTATCCTGTTGCCCGCCGGACGGTTGCAAAATACAGGGAGCAGATGAACATCCCGGTAGCTCGTCTCAGGAGAAGTTTGTAAAAGAAGTAACGTGGGGGAAATGTATGAGCTGGAAGAGGATAAAAATAGGCAAGGAAGAATTTGAAATACCAGCGGGTTACTACTATCTGATAGTGTTTGGTATACTCCTGGTAATGGTGGGAATAACGATTTTTATGTCTTTCTACACGGTGGATGCCAATGAGGTTGGAGTTGTATTGAGATTCGGGAAGTTTCAAAAAATAACTTATCCGGGATTACATTTGAAATTACCATGGGGAATTGACAAAGTTTATACTGTGAAAGTTGACTATCAGTATAAGGAAGAATTTGGCTTTAGAACTGTAAGACCTGGAGTTAAGACTCAGTATAATGTTGGTTCTTATACCAGTGAGTCCTGGATGCTTACCGGAGATTTGAATATAGCAGATGTGAAGTGGGTTGTTCAGTATAAGATAAAGGACGCTTTTAAGTTCCTTTTCAGGGTCAGGAATGTGAGTGAAAGTATCAGGGATGTGGCAGAGGCAGCCATGAGGCTTGTTGTGGGGGACAGATCATTTCATGAAGTTCTCCAATCAGACAGAATAGAAATTGCAAATCTTGTAAGGGACTATATGCAAAAAACTCTCGACCTTTATGATGCCGGGATAGATGTTCAGCTTGTTCAGTTAAAAGATGTTCATCCACCTGATCCTGTAAGGGATTCATTTAACGAAGTTAATAGAGCAAAGCAGGAACAGGAAAGAATGGTGAATGAAGCTATGCAGGTTTACAACAGGGAAATATACCGTGTAGAGGGTGAAGCTGATAGGCTTATAAGGGAGGCAGAAGGGTACCGAATAAACAGGATTAATAGAGCAAAAGGAGAGGCAGCACTATTTAATGCAGTATTTAATGAATACCTGAAAGCCAAGGAAGTTACAAAGAAGAGGCTGTACCTTGAGACGATAGAAGATATACTAAGTAAGGTAAAACGCAAATACATAATCGATAAAGATTTACAAAACGTATTGCCTCTCTTGAATCTTCAGAGTAAGGAGAGGGTGAAATGAAAGGGAAAGTTATAGCAAGTTTGATTATAATGGCGGTTGTTATATTTCTTCTGGCAGAGTCGATTTTTATTCTTGATGAAACTCAGCAGGCTATCATTACGCAATTTGGTAAGCCGGTAGGGGGAGCGATAAGGAATGCTGGAGTACACTTTAAGATGCCTTTTATCCAGAAGGTTATCGTATTTGATAAGAGACTTCTTGAATGGGATGGGGAACCTCAAGAAATACCTACAAAGGATAATAAATTTATCAAGATTGATACCTTTGCGAGGTGGAGGATTATTGATCCTCTGGCATTTTATAAGAGTGTAAGAACTGAAGCGGTAGCTCAGTCGAGACTTGATGATATTCTGGATGGAACAATTCGTGATGAAATAGCAAATAGGGCTCTTCAAGAGATAGTGAGAAATTCTGACAGGCCGATGGTAATTCCTGAAATAGAGCAAGAAGTTAAGTCAGAAGCTGATACATTGTCCTGGAGAGAGGTGATGATTCCCGGGGCGAGAGAAGAGATTGCGAAAAACATCTTGGATAATGTTAAAAGGAAGCTGGAAAAACTTAAGCTCGGAATCGAAGTGGTTGATTTGAAGTTTAAAAGGATTGATTACAATCCGAAAGTTCAGGAAAAAGTTTTTGAGCGAATGATTTCTGAGCAGAAACGTATAGCTGAGAAGTATCGTGCTATAGGGCAAGGAGAAAAACAGCGTATTTTGGGGAAGCAGGACCAGAAGAAGAAGGAAATCCTTTCTGAAGCATATAGGAAAGCTCAGGAGATTAGGGGGCAGGCTGATGCTGAAGCAACAAAAATATATGCTAAGGCATATAATAAAAGTCCTGAGTCGAGAAAATTCTACGAATTCATAAAAACGCTGGAGACTTACAAAGCCATTTTTGACACGTCTACTACCATGATACTTTCAACGGATAACGAATTGTTAAAGTATATCAAGGCAACTAAGTAATAAAGTAATTAAGTAGTATTGAAAGGAAATATTATGAAATTTTATTCTACGACGATTATTGGGGTAAGAAGAGATGAAAAAGTGGCGCTTGGAAGTGATGGTCAGGTGACCTTCGGTGATACTATTATGAAGCACAGCTCCAGCAAGGTTAGGAAGATATATGGGGACAGAGTGCTTGTGGGGTTTGCTGGGGCGTCTGCGGATGCCTTTGCTCTTTTTGAGAAATTTGAGGGGAAACTGGATGAGTTTAAGGGAAATATTCAGAGGGCGGCTGTTGAGCTTGCTAAATTATGGCGAACTGATAAGTATCTGAGGCGTCTGGAGGCTCTGCTTACTGTTATGGATAAAGAGAAAATGCTGGTAATCTCCGGTACCGGGGATGTTATAGAGCCTGATGATAATGTAATTGCTATTGGTTCGGGTGGGCCATATGCCGCTGCCGCTGCGAGGGCGTTGTTAAGGCATACCTCTTTAACAGCAAGGGAAATCGTTGAAGAATCATTGAGGATTGCGGCAGAAATTTGCGTGTACACTAACAATAAATTTACCATACTTGAGCTATGAGAAGGAAAGAGCTTACTCCAAAGGAGATTGTAAAAGAGCTGGACCAGTACATTGTGGGTCAGGAAAAGGCAAAGAAAGCAGTGGCGATAGCACTGAGGAATAGGTGGAGACGACAGCGGGTGAAAGGGGATATAAAAGAAGATATTCTCCCTAACAATATAATTCTGATAGGTCCGACTGGTGTTGGGAAGACAGAGATTGCTCGACGGCTCGCAAATCTGGCTCATGCTCCTTTTATTAAGGTAGAGGCCTCGAAGTATACGGAAGTGGGATACGTTGGAAGGGATGTGGAATCGATCATAAGAGATTTGACGAATATCGCTGTTAATATGGTGAAAGAGGAGAGAATGGAAGAGGTTCGGGAGCAGGCTGAGAAAATGGCTAACGAGAGGATCCTTGATATCCTTCTCCCCCCTAGGAAGCCTGCTCCGGAGGGGTTTGGCTCTCAAGGAGATGATGAACAATATAGGAAAACTCGTGAGAAACTCAGGGAAATGCTTGAGAAAGGGGAACTTGAGGATAGGGTAATAGAGATAACCGTTCAACAGACCGCAATGCCTGTAATGCAGGTTTTTGGCCCAGCAGGTATAGAGGAGATGGGATTAAATCTTACCGAGCTTCTTGAAAATGCCTTTCCGAGAAAGAAAAAGGCTCAAAAAGTTACTGTTGAAGAAGCCAGGAAGATATTTGCTCAAGAGGAGGCACAAAAACTGATAGATATGGATGCAGTGGTTAAAGAGGCAATAAGGCGAGTTGAGGAAAGTGGAATTGTATTTATAGATGAGATTGATAAGATAGCGGTCAGGAGTACAGAAGGAAGAGGAGGACCGGATGTTTCCAGGGAGGGGGTTCAGAGGGATATCCTTCCCATCGTCGAAGGATGTAATGTTCAGACCAAGTATGGAGTTGTGAAAACGGATCATATTCTCTTTATTGCTGCGGGTGCGTTTCATATGAGCAAACCATCGGATTTAATACCGGAGTTACAGGGGAGATTCCCTATAAGGGTTGAGATGGATAGTCTCGGAAAAGAAGAATTTATCAAAATATTGAAGCATCCCAGGAACGCTCTGATCAAGCAATATACTGCACTTCTTGAAACAGAAGGAGTAAAAATTGAGTTTGATGATGAAGCGATAGAGGAAATAGCGGAACTTGCCTGTGAGGTAAATGAAAAGCTTGAGAACATAGGGGCGAGGAGGCTTCATACCATATTGACCACGTTGCTTGAAGACATTTTATTTGAGGTACCAAATCCCGAGCTGAAAGAAATAAAAGTAACCTGTGAATTTGTTAGGAAGAAACTCGCGGATGTTGTCCGGGATAGAGATTTGAGTAAATATATACTCTGATAGGGAGGCAGTATGAAAAGAGATTTTTTAATGGTTACGGACTTCTCGAGGGATGAAATTGTAGAAGTTTTTGAGCTTACGAAGGATTTAAAGAGATATTTAAGAGAGGGAAAGGAGTATACTCCGCTCCGCGGAAAGACAATGGCAATGATTTTTGCCAAGCCTTCTGCGAGGACAAGGATATCGTTTGAGACAGGGATGTATCAGCTGGGAGGATATGCGATTTACCTGAGCCCTAACGACATAGGGATTGGTAAGAGGGAAGCCATTAAGGATATAGCCAGGGTGGTATCTCGATATAATGATATAATTATGGCTCGGCTTTTTGATCACTGGCATATTGAAGAGCTGGCAAGGTACTCATCTGTTCCTGTCATAAATGGGCTTACAGACTTAACTCATCCCTGCCAGGTGATGGCGGATCTTTTTACTGTCTATGAGAAAAAAGGTAGGTATGAGAATATTAAAATAGCTTTTGTAGGTGACGGTAGCAATAATGTTGCTAATTCTTGGGTGAATATGGCTTCCAGGATGGCTCTGGAACTTGTGATAGTTACTCCGGAGGCTTATCTTCCTGACAAGAGTGCTCTGGAGAATGCAAGAAAGGTAGGAGTAAGTGAGATAAAAATAGAGCATGATCCAGTGAAGGGTGTGTCTGGTGCTGATGTCATTTACACTGACGTGTGGGTGAGTATGGGGCAGGAATCTGAAAAAGAACTGAAAATGAAGGCTTTTGAAGGGTTCCAGGTCAATTCTGAACTGCTCAAGTATGCCAAGGATGATGTAATGGTAATGCACTGTTTACCTGCGCATAGGGGAGAGGAAATTACCGATGAAGTAATAGATGGGCCAAATTCTATTGTTTTCGATGAGGCCGAAAACAGGTTGCATGTTCAGAAGGCTATAATATTAAAACTTTTTGGTTTAGCTAGCTAGATAGTTAGCTTAAACTTAGATTCCTCTTTTAACTTTTTCAGGAAGGCAGTAAGAATTTCGTTTTCCTTTTTAGAGCGGATCTCTTTTTCTATTTCGCTTTTTACTGCATCAAAGGGTTTTGTTTCCTTATGTCTGCTTATGACTTTCAGTATATGGTATCCAAATTTTGTTTCGAAGATTGGACTTATCTCTCCTATAGGAGTGTTAAAGGCTTCGTCCTCGAATTCTTTAACCATCTGACCGCGGGAAAAGTTTTCATATAGGCCGCCTCTATCCTTTGACCCTGGATCTTCGGAATATTCCTTGGCAAGTTTTGCAAAATCCTCCCCACTGATTGCCCTCTCTCTGATCTTTTGCATTTTCTTGTAAATTTCTACTTTTTCAGAGTCGCTTTTTCCCTGAGTTGAAAGCAGTATGTGTCTTACAGTAGCTGTCTTGTCCTCGTTGTACTCGGCCATTAGTTCGCTATCGGTAACCTTTATTGTGTCTATGATGGAGGTGATAAGTTTGTTGATTTTCAGGTTTTCCTTAATGTCTCTTGTCAGCTCATCCATTTTAAATCCGTGGCTGGAAAGCAGATTCAGAAAAGCATCCTTGCCGCCAGCTCTTGCATACTGGATTTGCAGGATGCTGTCAACCTCTGTAGAATCGACATCTATACCCTTTTTTTCAGCTTCCCTTAGGAGCAGTTTTTTTTCAGCAACATTTTCAGCATTGGCGCGGATGATTTCCAGCAATCTGTCGTTAGGTATGCTTGCTAACTGAAAAGCCCGCTTTCCGAACATACTGTAGAGCGAGTAAATGACTTCGCCAGATGTGACCACGAACTGATCGGTCTCTGCTACGATGATGTTTTTTTCGGGGTCGAGCAGGGGTAACCTTTTAGCAAGTTGAGTGGCAAGTTCATACGCCGGGCTACCCTTTTCAAGTTTGAAAACTTCCTGCTTTGAGCAGGAAAAAATTAAGACTAGTGTAATTAAGATAACTAATAACTTTTTCATAATACAACTCCAAAACTAAAAGCTTGGTTAAGCTAAGAATTATTTTTTTTAAATCATAGGAGATTTTGGAGCTTTTTTGCGGGGTTTTATGATGAATCTGATAAGGTAGAAAGGTAGTATTATGAACTGGATTGCGTTTATATACTGATCGCAGAGATTGCTCGGCCAGGGGAAGGGTTTGAAAATGAAGTAATCGGTAGCTTTACCGGTAAAGATTATTTCCCATACGTTTCCTGTGGCACCTATTATGAGGGAAACGATGATCAGGTATAATATGTAGTCAGTCTTGCCCAATTTATCTTTTATGATTGCCTTTATGATAGAGCCCAAGATAAAAGAGATGAAAACCAGACCTCCAATCGACCAGAGCTTGTGATTTGGAATTTTTCCAAAAATGTAATGATACCCTTTGTTATGAGTGAGGTAGAGCTTGAGAAATGGAAGATCTGTGTTTACAACCCGATTGTATTCTAAAACGTTGTTGGCAATTTTCTTTATACCCAGGTCAGTAGATAGCAGGACAAAACCTACCAGAATTGCTATTAACAAGTGTTTGAGTCTTTTTCGCCGAGTCAGTACTGCTCCAGTATCACTCACCTTTTCTTGAAAACCTTTCTCCACCGTAATTGCTTCGCTCTCTGTGGGAAATACCCCGCTCGTACTTCTCTTATGTCCTGTATGGAGATAAATACGTCCGGGTCAATATCTCTGGCGATTTCGATCACCCTACCTACCTTTTTTCTTGGGACGATGGTTAGTATCACGTTGACCTCTCCTTTTGCGCCTGATGCGCGAGTAACAGTCACTCCGAATCCCTCGTCTCTTAAAGCCATGGTTATCATATCAATTGTTTTCTGAGTTATCAGTCGGACTGCCTGCATACCAATAGCCAGTTTATCTTCTATAAGCATCCCGACGTAGTTGCCGGTTGCGAATCCCATACCGTATGCAATGAAACAGACAGGATTGTTAAGATGTTTCATTGCCTGGGATATGGCGGTAAGCCAGATACTAACCTCCAAAAATCCAAGTATGGGTGCCAGTAATCTTTTCCCCCGGGAGATGAAGATAATTCTCATCGTTCCGATTGAAACATCCATAATACGGGCAAGAAAAATCAGGATAGGAATAATCAGATAGTTATAAACATCCATCTTAGAATCCAATTTCCCAGAACCTCTGAAATTTAATTTCTCTAAAATCCAATTACTATCTATTTGTATGGGATTTTAAGAATCCATTTTCGCTTTGTTTCAGGAAATTTTTCTATTGCATATCTAAGGGTTGTTCGGGGAATTTTCTTTATGTTCTTAATCAGGAAGTCTTCGAGTTTCTGCGGATTCGATTTGCCAATCTCCCTTAAAAGCCATCCATTAGCTTTGGTTATAAGATCGTGGTTGATTCCAAGGAAGGTTGAAGCGTGTCTGAGAAGCGTGTCTATTAATTCTTTTCTTTTGGCGTGTTTTATGAAAGAAACTATTGAGGCACGTTTTATGTAGATGTTTTCATGTTTTCGCCATTCCATTACAGTGTCTTGAGCTTCTTTACTTTGCTCTACTAAGCTGGAAATCACTGCTAAGCATAGGGTATCAATAACAGCCCAATCATTAATGTAATCATTAAGGAACCATCGCTTTATTGTTTCCAGGTCACTTGGTATTATTTTGTTTTTGTTCAGTTCAAGCAGGATTATGCCTGCCATTTTGTATTCATGGACTTTGTTGCTTACCAGTTTTTCAGAGACGTTTAAAATAGACTTTTTATGCAGTGTGTAAGACGAAACAATATCTTTAACTACTTTTCGTATACAAGGTACTTTGATACCTATCAGAGTGATGTTGCTATCTCTTTTGTAAAAATTTTTTTGTACCTGAGCCTCCTGAGGATCGGCAAGCTTACCAAGCAGGGTTAGTATTTTATTTACTAGCCCTGAGTCGACGGCAGGTTCTTCCACTGACTTAGCTTATTTTTTCTTTTATTTTTTCAAGAAGTTCTACCATTGAGTAGGGTTTTGGAATATAGTCGTAACCACTTGCTCTGATGCTATTTAAGCGAACGGTGTTATCGGAATAGCCACTTGTAAGAAGAATCTTGAGATCCGGGTATTGCTTTGATGCTTCTTTGGCGAGTTTCAGACCATGTCCATCTGTCAGGATAATGTCTGAGAATAGAAGCTGGATTTCATCCCGGTGCTTTTTTAGTTGTTTCAAAGCTTCTTTAAAGCTTTTGCAGGAGATTACTCTATATCCACTAGAGGAGAGCATCTTAAAGACTGTTTTTCTTAGCTCATCCTCATCTTCAACATAGAGTATTATCTCTCCGTTTCCCTTTAATTTTTCATACTCAGCATATTCGGCTTTTTCATGTTCTATGTTTTCCATTTCTGAGATGGCAGGAAGGTAGATGGTGAACTTTGTCCCTTTACCTACCTCGCTTTCAACATTTATATACCCATTGTGTTTCTCAACAACCCCTAAGACAACTGCCAATCCGAGTCCCGTTCCTATCTCTTTTGGCTTCGTCGTAAAATAGGGCTCAAAGATTTTATAGAGATTTTCCCTGGGTATTCCTACACCCGTATCTTCAAAGTTTATTTTGACATATTTGCCTGGTTTGATTTTGTCTGTGTGAATCACTGGCACTTTGTGTTCTTCTTTTTCACTAATTTCTATGTTTTCCGTTTTTATAAGTATTTTTCCCCCATCGGGCATCGCATCTTTGGCGTTTACCGCGAGATTAAGTATTACCTGCTCAAGGTTTGTTTGGTTTGCCATAATATATCTAATGTCTTTGTCCAGTGCAGTTGTCATCTGAATGTTTTCACCCATTGTCTCTTTAAGTAGGTTCAACAGATTTTTAATCACTTTATTTATATTAAGAATTTTGAATTCCGTGTCATGTTTTTTGCTTGTAGTAAGGAGTTGTTTAATGAGTTTTGATGCTCTTTCGGAGACTTTCAGGATGGAGAGAATGTGTTCCTTTAGCTCCTGATTTGGTTCTTCGAGCATCATAAGACATAGCTGGGCATTTCCTGAAATGATAGATATTATATTGTTAAAGTCGTGAGCAACTCCCCCTACCAGTCGTGCAATTGACTCGTTTTTTTGCTTGTTGATTAACACTTCGGTTATCTTATCCCTATTTTTCTCTCCCATTTCCCTCACCCCACTTTTATCTGTAAAGAATCGTACAAATATAGTAAAAATCTCTCACTTTTTCATTTTTTTGATGACTTGTTCTGATGTTGAAGCCAGAACCCCCAGAAGCGGGTAAGTTTGTTTATCCCGAATCTAACTTTCAATATTATTTCTGGCATTCCTCTCAAACTTTAATGAAGGAAGTTTCTCATCTGCCACCTAAGATTAAAGATGTTTTATCAGCAATATTGGGAAGTTTTTAATGCGTATGATTTGGATGAGTGTATGATAGATATTTTGAGCTTTTGAAGAAGTGAATTAAAATTGTGATTTTTGAAGGAAAGCTTGTGGAGGAATCTTTGGTAAGTCAGAATGTAAATGGAGGGGTTTTTGTCTATGCCTACTAGTTTTAACACAGGTTGGAGACTAAGTTTCTTCAGGAATTGTCGTTACTTTCCCGATGAACAGGATAGCCTCAGTTTCCTCTTCGTATATTGCAAAAACAAAGGGGCGATCGATAATAATGAATGGGATATTTTCCCCTCCCCCTCCACTTTTCAAAAATTCTACAATTGTGGCAGCAGCAGCCTCTGTTCCTTCTTCATTTACTTCCAGGAAGGTGTTGTGTATCACCCTGTTAATCCAATACCCTGTGTCACCAAATATTTTTGAGAAATCTGCCATCCCCGTAAAAGCTATGCCCATGCCGAGGTTAGTTAGAGCTTTGTTAAGAAGATTCTTGTATTTGATTTTCATTCTGGGCATTTTAAGAGTTGCTTTTAACTCTTCGGAATTGCCAATTATCTCATTCCATTTATCAGGGGTTAAATTGGACACGAATTGATTTATGGGGGTATTGTTCTCAGGTAATATTATGACCATTACAAACTTTTCATCGCTATAAGGTAATTTTACTGCGGTAAACTTCTCTGTCCGGTTTACAGTAAAATCGTTAGTCTGAACCATCATTTTACAGGGTATTCTATTATCATTGATGTCATAGAAGTATCCAGGTGAGGTATAAGATTTATCAAATTGATACTTCCAGCTTCCTTTGAAATAAAGGGCGTTTATTATGTACATAACAGTTTCCTTAGGTATGTAATCCAGCGCGTTGGTGATTTTGTCTTCGGTTTTTTCCGCTATCCAGTTATTTATCGAGTCCACGGCGCCAGGAGCACCAAAGTCGAGCTCTCTGAATTCGGCGTAGAAATATTTTCTGCAGATGTCTATGAAAGAGTCCAATACAGGAATAGGGATGTGCTTCCACACTGAGTTAGCAAATCGCAGAATGGTTTCGGAATCAAGGTTCAGAAAGTAATCAAGGAGATTTTTATAGGCATTATTCACCTCTTCTTCGGAGAAGTTACCAAGTTCCAAAACGTCTCGCATGGCTTTTTCTGTTTCGCCTGAGGCTCCATTCCATGCCATGGCCAAAGCTGTGGAAACACTAAACGGGGAAATTATAACATTTGAATCAGGAGAAAGCTTTGAAAGTTCTCTGAATAACTTCAGACCAAATATGTTTGCATTATAGCTTACTTCTATTTCAACGGGACTTATTTCAACAGAAGGGTTAATAGAGTTTTCATCTTTTTCACATGAAATGAAAGTCAACAAGATTAAAGTGGGAATTAAAGTTTTTAATTTCATTTTTTTACTCCCTACCTGCTCTTATAAATTGTAAGAATCTTTTTACGAAAAACCAATACTTGATTGTGTTTGAAGGGATTATAAATACCGTTGATAACTTATTTAGTAACCATGCAATAAAGCTGTTTAAGAAGTTTTTCATGATTCGAAATATCTTCTGATTACCTTCTGTTTGAAAAGCACATATCTTTTGTATATTCCGAGGAAATTTATCTCGAGTTCAACATTGATCACATCTGGCACCCATACATTATTGAGCTTTACGTATTCCATTTTCATGATGAAATATTTTGTAAATGTAAAAGGGATAGAAGCGATCATCTCAAGACTAACCAGGTCAGTGTCCAATTTCGACACCCATACATATCCATAGCTTAGTTCCTTTGACTTTTGCTTCGGGGAATACTCTATTTTTATTGTCATAACGCCATTTTTTTCTTCTTCACCGATGTGTTTGAAATTATAGAAAGGTAAAGCTTCCCATGATAGCGGTGAAAACAGAGGAAGAATTTTACTTTCACGGTATTTGGGGAAGTCCTGAGGCGTTTTTAGGGAAGTTTCGGTTTGGATCCTTTCTCCCTTGATTATCCTCCCTTTGCGAACGTAGTATCTGCTTTTAAGTATTCTTTGCGTTTTTAATTTCCGATCCAATGAATAAAACGATATAATTGTTTTTGCGTCGTATATGAGGTTAGCCCGTTCCTGATTAACAATAACTGCTTTTATGAGTTTAATGGCGGTAGAATCACTATTTGCGAATAAGAGCGAGAGAAGCAGGAAATTTATGACTAAAAATCTAGAATAATGCATTCATGTGTTCATTTTATAAATCAACATTAGCCCTTTTAAAGTTAGTTGGGGGTCAACTTTATTTATTCTTGCAGAGTGTTTTGATATTTCTTCTGCGATACCTCCTGTAGCGATAACTTCTACATTTTCGTGCTTTAATTCGTCCGCTATTCTGTCGATTATATTATCAACCATGAAGACATGCCCATAGAGTATCCCGTATTGCATCGCTTCTACGGTAGTTTTACCTATGGCTGATTTGGGGAATTCGTATTTTATTTTGTAGAGTTTTGCAGCTCTTCTTACAAGATCATTTGCGGCAGTTTCAAGGCCTGGAGAAATCACCCCCCCGAGATAATCGCCATCGGCAGATAGGATGTCAAATGTGGTAGCTGTACCAAAGTCTACGATTATCAATGGAAGGGAATAGTAATTTTTCCCTGCTACAGCGTTGCAGATTCTATCTGCTCCCACTTCTTCAGGGTTTTTATAGAGAATTTTCAAGCCAAGGTTCAAGTGGCAGTTTACAATAATGGGGTTTATTTTGAAATATTTCCTCGCTGTCAGTTCAAAAATGTGGGTAAGTTGTGGTACCACAGAGGAGATGATTATTCCTGTTATCTGTTCTTTTGATATGCCTGCATCCTGGCATAGAAGTTTTATGATCATCCAGGATTCATCTACTGTCCGCGTATGGGTACTTGCTATTCTCCAGCATTCGACAAGATTTTCTCCCTCAAAAATGCCCAACACCGTGTTGGTATTTCCAACGTCAATTGCCAGGAGCATAGGCCTTTTCCTTTGCAATGCTGACGTCTCCTGCGAAGTATGTTCTTATTTTGTTGCCAGTTTCCAGAACGAGAGCTCCCTCGTCGTTAACGTCCCTGAAGATTCCTGTTTGCTTGGATTTTCCAGTGTCTATTGTGATTTCCTTACCTATATATGGGCATAATTGTTTCCATATTGTAATTGTATGCTGAAAGCCATTTTTTAGAAAATCAGCAAAAGCTTTATCGATTTCTTTTATTACAGATTTTAACACTTTTATTCTGTCAGCTTTTCTGCCTGTTTCAGCGAATAGCGAAGTGCCGAATCGCAGTTCTCCGGAGAAGAATTCTGGAGGCTGGTTTACGTTTATTCCCACTCCCACTACAATTTTCTGGGGCAGGTTGCCGGAGGTTTTTGTTTCTACCAGTATTCCACAGACCTTTCTGTGGTTAAGCAGTACATCGTTCGGCCATTTTACGCTTATAGGTTTGTTTTCCGCAAATTCCTGCAGCCCCCGAGTTACTCCTATCGAGGTAGCAAAAGTAAACCCATGTAAGTTGATGCCAGGTGGTAACCCAGTCAGGAGGGTTGAGAAAAGCAGGGACTGACCAGGTTCTGATAACCATGATCGTCCCCGCCTTCCTCTCCCTGTTGTTTGAAAATCAGCAAGAACCACGGTGCCGTTTTTGAATTCATTTCTGTTTAGAAGGAATGTGTTGGTTGAATCTATTATTTCAAAATGAATTATTTCTGGATTTAAAATGGAGGTTTTTATGTTAAGATTCAGATAGTTCATTCGATCCTATTTTAGTGAATGGTTAGCTCATTTAACA
>Ga0136651_10000893_pt1 | contig 16564 bp, 13 predicted proteins | sample Mar14236cmmetaG_FD_94867 | JGI IMG/M metagenome (GOLD analysis project Ga0136651, IMG submission 94867) | Marine hydrothermal vent microbial communities from Guaymas Basin, Gulf of California to study Microbial Dark Matter (Phase II) - Marker... ...
CACATAGACCGTGCCGTCGGCATCGATTGCAGGTGAAGACTTAATCTTGTCGCATGTTGTATATGACCACTTCAAGGTGCCGTTTGGATAAATTGCATAGAGTTTTTTATCATTCGATCCCACAAAGATTGTGCCATCAGCATCGATCGCAGGTGAAGACATGATCCAGCATCCTGTGCGGTAATTCCATTTCTCGGTACCATTCGGATAGATCGCATAGAGTTTTTTATCATAGGATCCAATATAGATGGTGTCATCCGAGCCGACTGCAGGCGACGATTGGATGGTACATTCTGTGCGGTAGTTCCATTTCTCGGTACCATTCGGATAGATCGCATATAGTCTGCGATTGTGATTACCTATATAGATTGTACCGTCCGGGGCTACCGCGGATGATGAGAGAACAAAACCTCCGCAGGGGGCGCAGAATGCCCATTTCTCGGTGCCATTCGGATAGATTGCATATAGGCATCTGTCCCAGCTCCCCACGTATATGGTTCCGTCCGATGCCACCGCTGGAGTGGAATCGATGAAATGGATATGATGTGGGGGTGTCCAGCGCCATTTCTTGGTGCCATTCGGGTAGATGGCATATAGTTTTGAATCGGTCTTTGGCATCAGGTAGTTGCGCGTCCCGATATATATTGTTCCATCTTCGCCGATCGCTACCGAGCCTGATATTCGATCTCCGGTTGAGAATGTCCAATTAACTACTGATGTATCCGGTCCATATCCGGTGCTCAGTCCTGTATGATTCAGATCATGATGGAACATGGGCCAGGGCGTATCTGCAAGCTGCGCTGCTACCGGTACGCTCATAACAAAGATCACCAAAATTGCCATGCCGGTTGAGTATTTCTTTCCTGACCACATCTTCATCACTTCCTTTTCATTCCTCGACAACAGCGGTTATGATCTCGATCCCATCCGTTACTTCCTCATTCGTCTGGGATGTTGCGTTCACGACCACCCAGTACGGACCTATGATATCATCATCGGCAACGTTCAGTGTTACATTACCGCTGCATCCTGCGTCAAGAGTTATGGCAGACCGGTTCAGCACCACAACGCTTGCATTGTCGATATTGGTTGTGGTCAGGTTGTATGTGTCTGTTTCAGCTCCGGTATTCTCAATCGTGATCAAATACGTTGCATTGCATCCCGTGACCATGATCTGGCTCGTTGTATCAGCTGTTATGAAACCATCATGTCCTGCAATAATTGCAGGAATTGTTATGGCACACACTACTGCGATGCATGTCAGAGTGATGAAAATTTTTGTTTCTGTATTCATTTTTACCGCCTCATTGGTTTATTCAATCGCAACAATTCACCTCATGCGCTCCCGGCGTTGGATAGTCTGCATAATCATACCACAGCGTCATCACATCAGCCATGTTGATCACTCCATCGCAGTTTACATCCGCAGCCCATTCATCTGAGATCGTGTATGCGCTAGGATACGGATAGTCTGCATAATCATACCACAGCGTCATCACATCAGCCAAGTTTACCGTGCCATCGTCATTCACATCGCCACAGATACTGGGTCTTTCGATGGTAAATTCAATGCTGTCGTTTGAAAGTACGGAAGACCAGTTCCAACCCTGATGGAAGCATTCTTCGGTGAGCGTAAACCTTGCATTGTAGTCACCCCTGGGCATTATCAACGTGCCCGGGGCTGGTCGCCCCCCTTCTGGTTCTCCTGTTACGCACTCCGGACAGAGCCCATCCACAAGGTCATAATTGTTGATTTTACCAGTGCAGTTACACCACAGAACGTGGTAACTGCTGTCGCACTCGAAGTCCTTGACAACATCTCCATTCACATCAGTGATGAAGTAGTCAAAAACCAGGTAGCCAAATATGCAGTGCAGGTCCTTGTTAGCCTCATATTCGTTGTCGTTTATGTTTTTGTTGGCACCTGATTTGTTCAGATCCCACCATCTGCCTAAATATCCAATTTTCTCGTTAGATTCGTTGTCACATCCTTGCGAGTAATAACAGCATGGTTTGCCGAATATCTTCATCTGGTAGGTGAAATTGGGCTTTAAGTTTCTGCCTGTGAGCCGGCCCCTAAAAGTGTTTGCACAGGTTTCGTAGGTTATATTTACCTCTGAAAGGTTGTAATCATAATTATACAGGTATTGTGGCATTTCATCCCATTCAAGAGACCCATTATCAAGCACTGCTGTTTTTTGTTCTGATGACGCAGATGAGCAAAAAACCAGCATAATCAGTAAGTATGAGCTGATTGTTTTTACCCGGATCGGGTGTATCTCTAAATATACTTCTCTCAGTTTCATTTCCTATCACCTCCTCCATTTTTACTTTTCAGAGCACAGTTCAGACCTAATCACACGCATTTCTACCCTAATCAGTCAATCTTTTAACGCCCTCCTCGTTTTCTTATCAGATACACTGCTGCAACTAACATCCCTACCAAAATTGTGAGTCCAAATCCCGGCGATGCTGGTGTTCGCATCTCTTCAGGAGAAGATGCCGGTGTGGGATTTGAAGTTGCCACGGGTGTTACAGTGGGAGATACAGCAGGTGTTGGCGTTGGAGTGGTATCCGGAATTGGAGAAGGCGTTGGACCTGGAGAATGTGTTGGCGAAGGAGTTGTAGTGATTTCGCCACCGCCATCACCCTCTCCTCCTTGTCCCCCGTCGTCACCAGATGCGGATAGACTTGCGCAACTGAACATTCCGTCATTGAGTGCCGGATCGAGCGTCTCTATCTCCTTCGTGGTATACTCACCGGAAGAGAATTTTAAACAGGTTTCACAGTCTTCAGTGCTGTTACAATGAAGCGTAAGTGTGCCCATGGGCACACTGCCAGTTACTGCTGGATTTGATCCTACACTCGTAGATATCGTGATAAATCCAAGCGGGATTGACCAAGCACTGGAAGCCATACCGCTGTTCCAACCACCATCAAGAGTCCAGTTTGTTATCTCAACGCCGTTCGGATCGAATGTGATATTCACCGAAGTGGCTATTACCGGGTTCGCCTCGTTTATATCTGCCATAAGGGCTATATCTATGCTCTCGCAGTAGCCTGGCAGGCTGCCGCTATCCGGAATAAAATATAGCGTATTCTGCGTAGCGGCTGCCGGCGTTGCAAGCACCACCGCCATTACAGACCATACTATTATACTTACTAAGATTATTTTATCATTTTTCATTTTACCTCACCTCTGCAACAGTTCACCTCACACGCTCCCGGCGTCGGGTAGTCTGCATACTCGTACCAGAGTGTTATCTCTGCCATGTTCAACGTTTGCCGTGCCATCTGAAAATGGTGCTGGCTGTGCAATCACTGGTGCCACAGCCAGTACCGGAATACCCAGCGCGACAATGGTGCGCCATATCAATATCATTGTTCATTCCTCTGTTTGTTTATCACCTAGCCCCCACAGCAGTTCACCACATGCGCTCCAGGTGTTGGATAGTTCGCATAGTCGTACCAGAGCGTCATCACATCAGCCATGTTGAGATTGCCATCGCAATTAACATCCGCAGCCCAAGCATTTGAGACCTCATACACTCCTGGTGTCGGATAGTTCGCATAATCATACCAGAGCGTCATCACATCAGCCATGTTGATCACGCCGTCATCATTCACGTCCCCGCAGATTCCTTTCCGTATTTCCACACCTCCGTTGTTGAGAGTTGTCGGGACCGGACCATAGTCGGGAGGGGCAGAATACAGCAGTGCAAAATCCAGATCGCTCAGGTTAAGCTGGCTCGTTCCCTCTTCGCCGATTACCTGAAATGTGATCGTCGACAGCACACCATACCCGGTTACTCCGGGAACCGTGCCGATCTTATACTCGGCGTACTTGATCTCACCAGCAGCGTTGTCGATCTCGGTTGGTGGTCTCTGTAAATATGAAGGATTACCGTCATGTGAGAGAAACGGTCCCTTCGCAAGTGATGTTGCGTTGAGAAGCGTGTTGTTGAAGTAAAGTGTGTAACTGGCTGCATACACGTTCTCGTCGCCTTCCGTAGTTACCGTGATGTTCACTGTGATGTTATCTCCCTGAAAAACTTCCTGATACGCTGGCTCAACACTCATCTGTGCCGCCAGAGCCGGTGCTGCAAGAAAACAGATCAGTACTATTAGAATCATAATCTGTCTATGCATAATACCTCCTTTCCTTGTTCATAAGCCACCTGTTTTTTAAAAAAAATAAAAGGGGTGGGGATCACCACGCGGTGTGTCCCCAGCAGAACCCTACAGGTATCGAATCGCCTATGTTCACAATTCCGTCATTGTTCAGGTCTGCCCTATCCGCATACGGGTTGGTATGGCTGTCGCCGCCCCAGTAGTATCCTATCATGACCGAATCGCCTATGTTCACTACACCATCACCGTTCGCATCTCCTCCGATCCAGACAATGACATCAATATGTGCCATATTGTCCATCAGCGGCATGCCGTCGTCTGTCACTATCAGAGTAACATTTGCATCTATGTAGTGTCCACCCTGTGCAGGAGTTCCGCCTTCCCAGTACTGCCTGACGTTGAATTCGTGCTCCGTTGTCGGACCTACTCCAGTCGCACCGTCGCCGAACCACCATGCATACATGGTGATGGTTCCATCAGTATCGTATGACGCGGTTCCATCGAAGTAAGTCTTGCTCCGGATCTTATCCGCCATGTTGTTGTACTCGTAGACAGAGATGGGAACCGCAACTGGTGGTGCATTGTCACAGACCTCGACCTCGCTGTTATAGACGTCTACCAGCACCGGCATCGGTATTGGTAGGTGGTCATCGTACACAACAACACCGGTCAGGTCTAACTCTGAGGTTGCTCCCTGTCCAACAGCCATGCAGTGCACTATAACAAACGTGCCTGGTGTGGTCGCTCCACCCGTTCCGCCAGTCATTGATGCTCCAAAGGATGCTACTCCGGCACCGTTATCGATACTCTGGTGATCGATACTCACTGGTGGTATCAGGAAGCCTCCCAGTTCGAAATTGTCGACCATAATCACACTTCCGTTGTAGTTCAGGTCAAACTGAGCACCCCTGATTGGAACACCCATCGGATCTATGTCTATCATCACATCGAACTGCTCTCCAACATCGTAGCACTCATCAGAATCCGGTACAACAGTCATCGATGTTCTTGCCTTCTGCACGACCAGGAAGGCGTTGGACGCTTCCATTGAGTCGCCTCTATCCGGCTTGTATGGATATGGCTGAGACTTATGGACACCTGACTTATGGCTCTGGAATGCTGCAGTGTTGTCGGTTGCTTCGAGATGTGTTCGCACATCAGTCTCTACAATGCTAAGTTCGGTTGTTTTGGTGTATGAATCCCATACTCCGTACCATTCTCCGTCATTGAAGGTCAGTTTGTTCTTTTCACCGCCTTCATTGGCATGAGGGGCAACAGTTATCAGGTTAGCACCAACAACCTCATCCATCGGTATCGGCTCGCATCCTTCGAACTCTGCATACGTTGTTGCCTCTTCCGAACTCACACCATAGTAGTCTCTTGCATAGAGCGTATCATAGCCCTCATTGATCCAGATGATCCTATCCGGCTCTGTCTCTGTGTTGTTATACACAACTACAAGAAGCATGCCCGTTATAGAATTATCCTTGAAACTACCAGTGGGCCATGTGTAGGTGAGTTCTGCGTGGTTAGGGGTTGGCACCATGAACCTGTCTGTCACATCATAAGCAATCATTCCATAGGTGTAGTCATAAGAACCGAATTTCTTGTTGTCCCAGTAGTGTGCATCTACTTCCTGTTCAATCCCATTGAATGTCAGGTTGAAGTGGTAATTGTCTCCGGCATCTGTCGGATCACCGTCAGGCTCTTTGTCGTAGTTGTAGTAAACATACAGCCTTGCCTTCTTAATGTACGAATCAGTCACTGGTATACTGAAGTTACTTGGCGTCCAGTTGGCTGTGTATGTGGTCCATGGACCGCTGTTATATGCACTGTACATGGCACTATCACCTGTCGAGTATGTCAAGTTGATCGTACCCTGCTCATGACACTGCAGGTTCGTTATGTTCCTGCCGTCCTGCCAGCCATCACCCTTGTAGCCGTTAACCATAGCTTTCAGGACCTTATCCATGTCGTTGTTACCCTCGTCTGTCTCCGGAATAACATCAACCGAATCAGCAGTCACGGTTATCGTGTAGGTGACTTCTGCGATCGGGAAGAACTGGTTGTCGCAGTAGACTGTTGTTGTGGCTCCGGCAGCCAGACTCGGTACCGTCACAGTGCACTTAAGACCCCCATCGATCTCAAACGTGACATCGAACGGGTCGGTAATATCCACACCGTTGATCTCTGTTATGTCTGCCGATATGTTGTTACTCTGTGTCTTCGTACCTGGTGGAAGCGGTCCCATCGCTTTATTCTTAACACCTGCCGCATCGTAGTTCACCGTGATATCAGTCACGTCCAGATCAGGCTTTGGCGTGTCGATGCAAGCGGTGTCATTACCCTCAACATCTGATAATGCTGCCTCGCACCATGCCATAGCGATCTGGTTGTTGCAGTCATAGCCATAATCGACCACGGTTGCATCGAACTCGATCACTACAGTCTGGCATGGTTGCAGTGTCAATGGGTCCTGCAGGAAACTATCGATAGTCCAGCCGACTGTGTTGTTGGCAGGGTCGTTGATGTCTGGTGGATTGATGTCTCTCCATACGCCGTTTGGCGTCTGGATCTTCGCATCGCCTGCATACTCAAGGCTGTCTGAGAGCACGTCCAAAGCGACTATGCTGGTCAGGTCCATCCCTGGAGAACCTGAGTTGTGCATCTCGCATCTGAAGCGATGCGTGTCACTGATCTGTGACCATGTGTACAACTTAGCCCAGTTGATTGCAAGCTGTCCGTATGGACATATTCCACTCCATGGATCTGCGGTTGCTTCCACGGTTATCACGAGTGGATCTACATTTCTCTGGGATACCGGGATTATGATGTTATGAGTTACCCAGTCCTCGGTACCGCCGGCTCCGGTATAACTATACGCTAAGATGCCGTTTACGTATACATCAAAGTTATCATCTCCTTCTCCGTCCAGGACTCTCAGTTGCAGTTGCTTGGCATGTCCGGGGTTGTTCATCTCAAAGCTTGCTGAAGAGTCGTTTCCATCATCACCACAACATGGTGCGATGGTGGCGCTGCAGTAGGTGGGCACAGGTGGAACTCCGGGACAATTTGCACAGTTGGTTGCATTACCCTGTGCCCATGTCACTCTGAGGTCTCCGCTACCATCCATACCGCCATAATAAGCGCCTGAACCACTCCAAGAGCAGCTGGAATTAAGAGCCGGACCCCATCCCTGCAGGTTATGTCCTGCTTCGCTTGCGGGATCTCCTATGTCTAATTCGTCAATGACCTGCATGGCAAGCACATCGACCCATTGTCCGATTACCGGATTCCATACGGTCTTGTTAACCTCGATACCTGCCGGCGGCATTGTGGTTACACACGCCTGATCGGTATCAGATACTTCAACCAATCCCAGATCCGTCACACCAGCCGTTGCCGTTGCATCGTTGCAGCTGGTCCCATATCCAACGATAGTGGCGTTGAACTCGATTGACGTACTGGTGCTGGCAGAAAGCGAACCCAGGTTCCATGTTGCTGTTGTGGTCGTATTAGATGTTGCACCAGGTGAAGCATTGCCGTTGTACTCCAAACCGGAATCCATGACATCTGACACCACCAGATTAGACAGGGGCATACATCCTGCTGTCACCGTGATATTGAATATAACATCCTTGTTCAGCCAGTCCGAGCCCAGTGGTCCGAGTGCGTCCACCCAGACTGATCCGTCCAAAACCTTCTTTGTGACAGTTATGCCATCACCGCACAGGAATGTACCATCGTCTGTTTCAGCTACGATTGTTGCCATATCGCTTGCGTTGGTATACTCAGCCGTAGTGAAGTTCAACCAACTTCCACAACACCCACTGGTGTCGTTGCAGTGAAGTGTGAGCATGCCAACAGGTACACTGCCAGATACCGCTGGATTTGCTCCTACACTCGTAGTTATCTGGATAGATCCAGTAGACAAACTATCCGTACCACTGTTCCAACCAGAATCAAGAGCCCAATTTGTTATGTCAACACAGCTTGGGTCAAATGTGATGGTGACCGCGGTAGCTGATGTGGGATTCGACTCGCTTATATCAGCCATGACCTGCACATCCACACTGCTGCAATATCCTGATACACTGCTGTTATCAGGATTGAAATACAGCACGTTATCAGTCGCAGTGGCTGGCATTGCAAGCACCATAAGCATTGCGACAAATACCAGCACACTGAATGCTATTATATCTCGTTTCATATTGTTTTTATCTCCTTTTTAGGTTTCTTCTTATATTATTTTGGGTATTTACCATAATTGGCAGGGTTCGCATACGGTTGCCCTGTTAGCGCCCCCGACCGGCGCTGATGCACTTACCACTATACCCGCGTTTGAATCATGTTCAAACTCCTCGATTTTAGAGAGAATCACGGATGGCAAATCCCTGTGCACCTCGGATTTTTTAATCAGTGGTTTAAAAAATTTGATAGGCAGTATAAAACTGCCTATCATCTATATCCCCATCAACAACAGCTCACCTCATGCGCTCCCGGTGTCGGATAGTTCGCATAGTCATACCAGAGCGTCATCACATCAGCCATGTTGACCGTGCCATCGCAGTTCACGTCCGCAGCCCAGTCATTTGAGACCTCATGCGCTCCCGGTGTCGGATAGTTCGCATAATCATACCAGAGCGTCATCACATCTGCCATGTTGATCGTGCCGTCATCATTGACGTCCCCACATGTGCCCTCGGGTCCGCACTCGATGGTGGCGTTCTGCGTAAAGCCGCCTGCACACATCTCAGCTTTAGTGACGGTGTGGTTGATCTCGGTCGAGTTGCCCTTGCTCACATCGAAGTGCAGCACATTCCCGGGACTCACATTGTACGAACTGGTTATGACCTGGTAATAGTTCGAACTCGCACTCGTCGCTGCGATGAATACCTCGGTTGTGTTCAGGTTTGTTACTGTCACGCTCGGATCGGTAGTACTATTGCCATCGGTACAGTTGACCCAACCATCGATCAGGAATGATATTGGCGGCAGCGGCGAGACAAGGACTGCATACTCAATCTCGGTTTTGATCATTGGTTCCGGATTACCGCTCCAGACTCCCTGCATCAACTCGAACTCTTCCGGACAGTTCAACCCTGTGAAGTTCAAGACCCATTCTGGTGAATACCCATATCCATAATCAGACAACTCCCAGAAACCACCGGGGCTCATCTCTGGCGTCTCGCCCGGGTTCGGTACATGCCATACCCAGTAGTGGTCATGAGAGACGTACTGAGCATCATTGTGCACGGTTGGGCCATGGGGATACCCATGAGGACCTGGGAGAACACGTCCAAATCCAGTTGCTTCTGCGTTATCGAAGAACGGGTCACTGATCGCTATTGTTCCGATCAATGGATACGAACCCGGAGGGGTGGCGTTCACGCCGGCAACCGTCACATAATGTCCGCCGATTCGTACCCAATCATATTCTTGCCATTCCCAGAATCCCAGAAGAAGGATCACATCCTGGCTCTTATTGACCTCCTCCATAATGTATTCGAACTCCGGCATCTTCACAGTGTGCTCATACAACCGGTGGTTGAGTCCGGTCGCATACAGCCAGTTATCGATACACTGCTCCATCTCATGTACATCGGTTCCGGAGTGTGGGACTCCAGTGCTCACACCATCGGTGTCCATGCACCATGCCAGCCGCTCAACGAGTTCATTCCCAGGGGGCCATGGTGTTGCCGGATCATCCACATTGGCTGGATCGTGATCGTCTGAGCCCCACCATGGATTTGGCGCATTATAATTCTGCACAAGCGGGAATATGTCAGCACCATCGCCGGGTGTTCCGCTATGATTTGCATACTTTGAGTCAAACCACCAGAAGCAGTTGGCAACCGCTACCGGACCGCAGAATGACTGCTGTCCTGTTGTCTGATTCTTCCAGTTATCTTGCTTCTGGTCGAAGTCGGGCATGCCGCTTGGCGCATAATTTGGATATCCTGGCTTATAGTACCATTCACCCGCAACTACGGGTGCGATCGCTACAATGCATAACGCGGCTACCAGCATCACTGCCAGTGCCGTAATTGTGCCCGTTTGGGCTTTTTCGATTCCTCTCATGTTATTTACCTCCTTTCATACAGGACTCGCTCATAGCTGCCCTGTATAATGCTTTTCGGTGTTGTCGTATCTGTTTCTATCATATTAGACCTCCATTGCATTTGTTTTCGTCTGGCAGTTCCCTGCTCCTCCTATTACATTTCTGGCGCATAACGCGCCCATGCAGCAAACCATAAGTACCAGCAAACCCAGAGAGAATAGATGCCCATTGGCATTCGGGGATTTGCTGATACGGGTCGCAAGCATGTTGATGCACCTGCAGCCGGTGGGCTTTTGATGCACCGCTTTCACAACGTTAATCGATATCTAAACGCTGATTTTTTCCATATCACCTCATTTCTCGCACCTCCTGATAGACAACCCATTAACAACAGTTTACCTCATGCTTCCTGATGTCGGATAGTTCGCATAGTCATACCAGAGCGTCATCACATCTGCCATATTGATCACGCCGTCATCATTCACATCACCGCAGATACCCGCGGGTCCTGCTGCGATGGGCACTCCATCTTCATCAGAACTCTGCACTGAAAATTCATCGCACCACGCAGATGCGAACGCTTCGTTGTCACCACTACCATAATCGTTCACGGTTGCATTGAACTCGATCGTCATAGTCTCAGACTTGTTGAGCATTCCAAATGTCCACTGATACATATTACCGCCGAGATCGGTGGGATCAAATGGAATCGCGTTGTCGTTGTATGTCAGAAATACTGGCAGCGTGTCATTGACCACCAGACCGGTGTGGTCGCAGCAGGTGCTGACGTTGATTCTGAATCTGAGTTCATCGCCGATTTCCGCATCGGTTATATTGTCAGTCCATATACCTGCATTTGGCTCATATACGGTCTTTATAACCTCGATGCTTGGTTCACCGCACTGGAATGTTCCGTTATCTGTTATAGGAAAAACTGTATTGATATTTTTGTCACAATACTGTGCACCCGTAAAGTTCAGGAAACTTCCGCAGCAGGTGTTATTGCAGCAGAGTGTGAGTGTACCAACCTTTATATGACCACTTATTGAGCCCAGTCCGGCAGAGGTTGTAAAGCGACAAATTCCAGGCGCAGGGTTGGACTCTGTAACAGCCATCCATCCTGAACTTGTGTTGTCAAAACTCGGAAAGTCCTGAACACAGTTTGGATCGTATTCAATACAAAACTGAGATGCTATTGCTTGATCCGTCTCGTTTATGTCGGTGTAGATATCCACATCCACGCAGTCGCCATATCCCAACACACTGCTGTTAGCAGGAACGAATAACAACCTGTTCTCTGTCGCAGTGGTTGGCACTGCAAGCATCATTAGCATTGCAGTAAATGCCAGCACACTGAATATTATTCTACCACGTTTCATATTGTCTTTGCCACCTTATTCCGGTTTCTCCTATTCGTTTTGGTATTTACCATAACTGGCAGGGCTCGCCTACGGTTACCTGGTATAGCAACCCAAATCGGCGCTGATGCACGTACCACCACATCAAACGATATCGCTATCAACAACAGTTCACCTCATGCGCTCCTGGTGTCGGATAGTTCGCATAGTCATACCAGAGCGTCATCACATCAGCCATGTTGAGTCGGTCATCGCAATTGACGTCCGCAGCCCAAACATTTGAGATCTCATGCGCTCCTGGTGTCGGATAGTTCGCATAGCAATACCAGAGCGTCATCACATCAGCCATGTTGATCACGCCGTCATCATTGACATCTCCGCATGCCCATGTCTTCGTCTGGCAGTTGTTGGACTCGCCAATCTCCACTACCATGTCGTTGCTGTCTGCGCATACTGTTATGTTGTCTGCAGGCGGGTTGTATGTCCAATTGTAGCCATCAAAGCACCCTTCATAGCTTGCGTCGAGCGTCAGTTCCACAGGCACCTCATCGCATGCCATTTCAATACCATCGACATACAGTGTGGTGTTATGACCAGCCGGAACAGCTGCATGGCCCATGTTCATGATTCTGTAGCAGATCGTGCAATTATCCAAGCACTCATTCCATATCCCAGTGATCACCAGATCTCCCGCATTGGTGATGTTCTGTTCAAAGCCGCCATTATCGATCTCCTCTGGTGCGACGGTGTGGTTGAATGCTGTTACATTGCCGCCGCATACGTCGCAGATGCGGAGCAGATCGCCTGTGCTCACGTTATGTGAGGATATTAAGACCTGATAGTAGTTATAAGCAGGATCGGTCTCTGCCTGCCATTCTTCACCTGTGTTCTGATTGGTTATGTTGACAGCAGGACTATTGCACTCGGTTTTGTCTCCGTGGAAGACCCAGCCATACATGAAGAACGGGGATGGTGCTTTTGTCTCATATTCCACGAACAGGAAAGCATTGGCTGCCATCATCGAGTCGCCATCATCACCCTGACCGACCACGTTATTACTGAGATTGAGGTGACCGGAGACATTGGTTACATTCACACCCATCTGTGCACCAGTGCCTCCCACATACATGGATATACTGCCCAGTGTCCGGTTGTGTGGCGTGCCGTATCCATGATATACGTCCTTCCCGATCTCATCACCATTGAAGTACAGATAGCTACAATAATCACCCCACGCACCACCACCCCAGGGGGTTGCCAGACCAAGCACGGCATCTGCCACTTTTTTCATATTAATGTTGCCTTCGAATGTTATATTGTTGATACACTCCTCAAGCGCTAAATTTCCGCCACCTTCCCGTCTTCCGCCCTCAAGCACGTCAGCACCTTCAAGAATCCAGTATCTATGCAATGGTTTCGTGTCATCCTGATACAATACCACAATCCCGGGTGCGGGTATGCAGAAATCACTCTCATTAGTCGCAGTTCCATTGTTCTTGACCGTCACCGTGTAACTGCCGCTCCCCCTGATGTATGGTGTCAGATTATACACATAGTTTCCAAATGGGTAGTCAAAGCTGATTGCCGGGTTGTCGCATGGACGGTCATTGTAGCTCACAGTCAGTGGAAGGGGGTAGGTGCCAGTCTGGTTTGTGATCTTCACTTCCATCAGAGGATAATCGTGCTTGCTCCATGTGTGGTACACATTGAGCCGTGCAAGCGCCACAGTTGCGCCGGAAGGGAGATTTACACCATAATGGACTGTTGTGATATCACCGTGGTCATACAGCATCCTATATACGCCATCTCCGGTTGTGTAAAGCAATCCGCCTCTGATCGTGCCATTTATCACCGTGACAAGGGACTCATCAGCGCTGTAGCCAGCCCAGTAAGCAGTCTCCTGCGCGGTTGATTCGTTGTTGGTCTCATTTAACTCAACCACATTATTATCGCAGTCAACCACGGCTTTGAGCGTATATGTAGCAGGGTCGCACCCATCATCGCAGTCGCATCCTGCCGGAGTCCATTTGAACTGCACAACTGTACTACCTCGTGCACCGATAGCCGAAACACCCATCTTACCGATAAACTCGTCGTCCGCATACAATGACAGGTTGGACTCTGATGCTGCTACACTGCCAGTGTTCTCTACCTTGACATCAACCTCATTGGAGAGGTTGAAGCATGGCGGGATATTGGGATCAGGGAAGTAGGTTGTGCCATGATATGCATCGATCACCGATACGATTAGATCCGAACCGTATGCCTCTACCGTAAACGAATAGGCATCCTGTACCACATTCGGTGTTGTGTTCAGATCAGAAGCATTGATCGTCACATTCACAACCTGCTTATAACTGAAGTTAACAGGCGGATCGTATATAACACTGTAATTTGCCGGGGTTCCTGTTATGGCAAGACTGCCTGTCACATCCACACCATTAACAGTCATCACTATCGTGCTCAGATCAACACCGTCATAATCATCCCTCACATGAACCATGATATCGCTATCGATTAGAACATTGGTTTCGTCTGGTGCCGGATCATGGCCTGTGGTGTAGGGCTGCCAGTAATCGATACCTTTTATTGTGAATGAATATACATCGGTATCCATCGTGTTGGATGCCAGATCAGATGCATCGACCGTTACATTCACCACCTGCTCATATTCAAAATCGCTCGGCGGATTGTATATGAGGGTGTAATCTGTTTTGGTACCGATGATGCTGACACTCCCGGTTACATCCACATCATCCACGGTCATCGTTATGGTACTCGTATCCACGCCAGCACCACCATCCCTGACATGAACGATGATGTCAGTCTCTCTCGGAACCCATGTTGCATTCGGTGCAGGATCATGATCTATGGTGTATGGCGGGGTCTCATCCTCGCCATTTTCCACTATTAAAATCGCACTGGCAATGGTGACATATTCATCCTCACCGTTATTAGACCAAGCATTGTTTCCGGATGATGACATATAACCAAATACATTCCATGTATTCATGTCAAATTTATTGCTGGTGATCATACTCGTGTCCAGCGTATGCCCAGTGAACTTCAGACAAGTGGCGCAAGCCGGTTCAAATGCCGTTATATGCATCATCGTGAGATTTGCGCCATTTACAAACCCCATATCTACATTGCCGTTGAAGTATGTTGTACAGGGAGCGTATTTACTTCCATCATTTACCCAGTACGTAATATTTTTAGGATTATCTCCGCCTTCGAGCACCACGACCAGTACCGTGGCGTACGCAGGACCACAAATGGTGCCGTTGATCTGCATATTGGTTGCGGTGTTTACGGATCCGGAATTAACTAGATTTGCCACATCATAATAGATCCAGTACTTTCCACAACCCGTGCACCAGACATTCGGATTGCTATCGCTCGCACCCTCAAGATGTATGGGACCAAGACCATTGCTTGTGCAGTCACCATTGAAGGTGATATTCTCCCAGCCAGTGTTACCTGATGTACCGCCCCATACACCAGTATACAATCTCGCCCACAGAACGGTTCCGTTCGGCACCTCAAAGGAGCCGCCGGAAGGAGCTGTAGTACCGATATACACACTGCCATTGAAAGTACCGCTCGTTCTGGTTACCACTGGAAAACCAGTATCACTGTAGTATGCCGCTGCTGGCGCAGCCATTAGCCATATCAGTACGAGGCTCATTACACAGATAAGTTCGGTTTTCGTTATTTTGATCTTCATATCATTTTCACCCATACAATTCACCACGCAAGCTCTCCTGGTATTGGACAATCCATAACGTCATACCACATCGCCATCACATCAGCCACGTCAACGTTTGTATCGTCATCAACATCCCTACAGACGCCTGCAGGCTTGCCGCACTCGATGGCGTCATTCCGCACAAGGCCACCTGCACACATCTCAGCATCGGCGACGGTGTGATCGAACTCGGTCGAATTGCCCTTACACACATTGAAGCGCAGCACATCACCGGCACTCACATTGAGAGAACCGGTCATAACCTGACAATAGTTCGAACTCGGATCTGCCTTTGTAATGAACACATCGCTTGCGTCCGGGTTTGCTACCGTCATGCACGGATCGTTCACGTGATCGTGTTCGGTGCGGTTGACCCGGAATATCGCTGGCTGCGCAACAGTAGGAGCTATGGTCCGCATGTCAGACAGTGTGATATCATCTGCAATCTTAGCTGTCCTTTCAATTTGTTTTGTTCGCATGGGTTCATACTATAACTGTTTGTCATAACATGCAATGATATTAGTCGTAACAAAGTCATACTATATGAACCTTGCGGTTAGTCTTACGCGCGTGTAATTGTAATACTGAACCATGACTTCGTACATTTCACGTAATATATAGCTGTAGTTTTCCTGTATGAGCATCATCATTGATTTGGATGGGTGCGAAGAGAGATTTTGAGGTGCAAACCACAAGAAAGAACCCTACGGGTGCAAATCAGTTGTCGCTTGGGCTAAGCATCGGGTGGTTCCAATCAGGTAATTTACATCCAAAAACCTCATTTTCCTTTGGTGGCCCCTTCTCATAGTACACGAATGTCATTTTCTCGCCACATTCTGGACATGTCGGTGCCCATTTGTTTGGATTCTTGAGAAAATCATCAAATGTCGCTTGTTTTATACAACTCTCTGAAGTACCCGGAGTATTTTCCTTTGATTATACGGCTGTATTCATCGTAATACCGTATCATTTTAAAATTCCGATCTGGAATATGCTGGATCAGTGCTTTGATGAACTCTCGTGCCATCATGACCCCCATACCAGAATGTGACCGTTTTTCCATCGTATCGGTACGAATCGTTGTGTTTGCAACAGTTGGGTGTCTGATATATCTGGCCACGTACTTTGCTATCCTTTTTTTTATTCGTGATTCTGGCTTCTTTTGGTAGATATACGTAAAATCCCTTTCGATACTTCTTGAAAAGCCGGTCTATGAGTATCGAAAATACCACGTTCTTTGGAAGTGCCGCTTTGAATTGAGTAAGC
>Ga0136651_10000895_pt1 | contig 16539 bp, 15 predicted proteins | sample Mar14236cmmetaG_FD_94867 | JGI IMG/M metagenome (GOLD analysis project Ga0136651, IMG submission 94867) | Marine hydrothermal vent microbial communities from Guaymas Basin, Gulf of California to study Microbial Dark Matter (Phase II) - Marker... ...
GAAGATGAATCATTTGGTTTACAGAATCCAAAATATAATAGATTTAACGACCTTATATTTTCATTGGGAGATTCTACGAAATTTATAAAGAAAAATAAAAAGAAATTTAATAAACTTATAAACGACAACTCAATCAATCTCTTTTATCAAAACTTTTGGCATGGTATATTTCCGGCTCAATTTAGTGTATTTAATCCATGCGAAAAAGAAATAATTGAAATGAATATTAAATTTGATATTGAACTTTTAGATAAATTTAAGTTTTTAGATAAATGTGCAAAATCTATTTATTCGTCAGCTTTTTAAGAATTTGGAGTATTGCAATTCCTTTGCTTTATAAAGAAAGCTACTTTGTCGTTTGTGCATCAATGAAATTGGTGTACAACAAAGGAAGCGACTGCGTCGCTTATTCATTAAAAAAATTGATGCCCTCCAAAATAAATCCCCAAAAAAGGTGCGAAATATCGCACCTTATATTTTTTATGTTTTTTCTTATCCGTTAAATCTGTGTTAATCCGCGAGCAATAAGCGATTACTTCGCAGGCTCAATATAGCAGAGAATATCACCTTTAGCAACAGATTCTCCGGCTTTATAATCAATATCCATAATTTCACCGGAACAGGGAGCAGCCAGGTTATTGAACATCTTCATGGCTTCCAGAACAACAACTGTTTCTCCTTCTTCCACTTTATCACCGACTTTTTTCTTATACTCGATGATCATACCCGGGATCGGAGCAGTCAGATTTCCTTTTTTACCCGAAGTATCTTCTTTTTTCTCAACCTTTTTCACTCCCGCAACTCCATAAACTTTCGCATTCGGATCAGCAACTTCCACATTGAAATATTCACCGTTCACATAAACATCGAACGCTCGTAATTTTCCTGCTTTTTCTTTCTTTGCTTTGGCTGTCAATTCACCGGAAAGAGCTTTGCTGACAAGTTCCTTTTCTGCTTCCACCTGCTCTATAGTTTTTGGTTTAACATCATCCGGAACTTCTTCCAGACCGTATTTCCATTTCAGGAATCTTTTACCTGTTGTTGGATAAAGAGCATAAATGATCTCATCATCAATGTCTTTTGCCAAACCTTTGACATCTTCTTTAACTTTTGGCATTTCCGGTTCGAGAACATCTCCCGGTCTGCTTGTGATCGGAGTTTCTCCTCGCGGATAACCTTTCAAAGCTTTTTTCTGCACTTTCGGATCCATCGGTCTGGTCGTCTTTCCATACAAACCGAAGCAGAGATCTTTAACCTGTTCTGTGATTTGGGAATATTCTCCGACTTCTTTATCAAAAAGAACATTATTCACGGTTTGAATGCCAACTATCTGACTGGTTGGAGTAACCAGCGGAACCTGTCCGAGTTCTTTCCTGACGCGAGGTAGTGCTTTAAAAACATCATCCAGTCTATCAAGAGCATCCATCTGACGCAACTGGTTAACAAGGTTGGAGAGCATTCCGCCTGGAGTTTGATGCAGGATAACATTTATATCGATAATGGCATTTTTCGTATCATCAAGCAGGTGTTTATATTTTGGAATGATCTTTTCCATTTCTTTATCGATCTCAGCTAATTTTTTAATATCAAATCCCGTATCTCGATTAGTTCCGAGTAGCGATACAACAAGCGGTTCAACTGCAGGATGAGAAGTTCGATAAGCATAAGGAGCCATACAAGTATCCACAATATCGACTCCTGCTTCGATGGCTTTAAAGATCGCCAGATCACCCATTCCGGAAGTGAAATGAGTGTGCAGATGTAATGGAATTTTCGTTTGCTGTTTCAATGCTCTGATCAAATTATAAACATCATAAGGTGAGATCAATCCTGCCATATCTTTGATGCAGATCGTGTCAGCTCCAATCTCTTCTAACTGTTTTGCTTTTTTGAGGTAATAATCGATGTTGTAAGTATCTCCGCCCATTCTCGGTTCAGTTAGAGAGTAACAGATCGTTCCCTGAAAATGCTTCTTATTCTTTTTAATGATCCTGACGGCAGTTTCAAAATTTCGGAAATCATTGAGCGCATCAAAAACCCGGAAAATGTCCATGCCGTTATCGCAGGCTCGCTGGATAAATGCTTCTACTACATCGTCCGCATAATTCCTGTAGCCGACAACATTCTGACCTCGCAGCAACATAGAAAAAGGTGTTTTCTTGATATACTTCTTAAGCGTTCTGATCCTTTCCCACGGATCTTCATTTAAAAATCTGTGCATCGTATCAAAAGTCGCTCCACCCCAGGTTTCCAGCGAGTAGAAGCCAATCTCATCCATTTGTTCAGCAACCGGGATCATATCTTCAGTTCTGCCGCGGGTTGCAAAAAGCGACTGATGGCCGTCTCTAAAACTCAAATCCTGAATTTTTATTGGATTTTCCGCTTTCGGACGATCAATATCATAATTCATTTTGGTCATTTCCAATACACCGTGTTTATCGAATCTCATTTATTCCTCCGTTATTTTACTTTTCTTTTTTTTCTTCTTCTTTTAAATAATTGGCTATTTCTTCCTTTAAATCGCTGATGTTCATATTAAAACTTTACCTTTTTTAAGAATATATTTTGTAAACCTGTTTGGAGGTGATAAAGGAATCAAATCGATGGAGATATTCAATTCATCTTCAATTCTGGCAGCAAGTTCATATATTCTCCAATCATGAATACCATCGCAGGCAAGATCGATATCATTTGCTTCGATATCATCATTTAGAAAGCTTCCGAACAATATTAAGCGGGAGACATTATATTGTTTTGCCAGGAAAATTATCTTGTTTAGCTTTTTTCTTTTATTTAGCATCATCGTTAATTTTACTTGTTTTTTCTTTAATGTAAGAAGTAACTTCTTTTATAAATCTTTTAGCATCTTCATAACTTTTGATCACATTTTCTTTCACTGGTTTCGTAAAAATCGTGTAATCACTTTCTTGTCGATTTGCATAGGATACTTTATATATTTGATACATTTCTTTATCAAAAATTGGATTCTCATAAATAAATTTCTTGTTAAACCAACCCATCAGTTGTGAATGTTTGGAAGTAATAAAATTCTCTAAATAACCTAAAGCCATAACAGAATAAAAAATTGCATAATAAATTCTATTCAGAGAATTGTTTAACCTATCATTGTTAATATTTATTTTCGCATCAATTAATGCTTCTTTCGATTTGTTGAGAAAATTATCAATGAATATCTTTTTGTTTAGAGTCATAATAAATCCCTTTTGTTGTAACTTCTTCGAAGAAAAATGGATTATATTCAAATTCTTCTCTTGTCAGGATTTTCATATCGATAAATATACCATATTTATATTCTATTTCTCCAATTATTCCACAAATTTCCAGTTTTTTTTTTCTCTCGATCTGATCAAAAAGAAGGACAATATCATAATCACTATGAGGTTTGAAATTACCTGTTACTCTTGATCCGAAAAAGTAACTACCTCTGAAATCTTTGAATTCGGATCGGATTTTTTTAATTAGAGATTTCAGAATTTCTCTATCTTTTTTTCTCATTTTTCTGCCTATCTTCTAATTCCTCGTCTCTGCACAAGCATTCTATTTCTCATGATGATCTCTCTTCCGGAACGCACCCAATGACTGGATTGCGTTAAATTCAGTTCTCTCTCTTTTTCCAGCAGATAATAAATCACTCCGACAAGAGCTGCTTTCAACTTTTTCTTTTTATCCAAAATTTCTCCTAAACCGGAATATTCCCATGTTTTTTAGGCGGAAGAGACTCTTTCTTGGTGATCATAATTTCCAGAGAAGCGATCAATCTCGATCTGGTTTCACTCGGTTTGATGACTGCGTCGATATATCCTCGCTCCGCAGCAATATAAGGCGTATTGAATTTCTCTTCATAATCCTGGATCAATTCCTGTCTTTTTGCTTCCGGATCATCTGCTTTTTTCAGTTCTTTTCTGTAAGTACCAACAATGTTGACTGCACCTTGTGCTCCCATCACCGCAATCTCCGCTGAAGGCCAGGCAAAAAGTACATCAGCACCAAGATGTTGAGAACTCATGGCAATATATGCTCCACCATAACTTTTTCGTGTGGTAACTGTAAGTTTGGGAACAGTTGCTTCGGAATAACTCCAGAGGATTTTTGCACCGTGTCTGATAACTCCGTTCCATTCCTGGTCTGTTCCGGGTAAATATCCTGGAACATCGACAAATGTCAGCAGCGGAATATTAAAAGCATCGCAGAACCTGATGAAACGAGCAATCTTATCAGAAGCATCTATGTCGAGACAACCTGCGAGCACCAGCGGCTGGTTGGCGATCACTCCAACAGATCTGCCGTTCAACCTGATAAATCCGATAACGGCATTTTGAGCAAAAAGTTCGTGAGGTTCAAAAAACTCTCCATTATCAGCGACCGCATGAATAACATCTTTAATGTCATAAGCAGCTTTGGGATTGTCCGGAATAAGTGTATCCAATTCAGGACATAAACGTTGAGGATCATCTCCAGTCATCATTATTGGGGGATCTTCCATATTATTATTTGGAAGAAAACCGAGTAACATTTTCATTTTCTCGATGGCATCTTCATCACTTTCACAGGCAAAATGTGCATTCCCGCTTTTAGTGTTATTAGTGATCGCTCCGCCAAGATCTTCAAAATCAGTTTCTTCTCCGGTAACGGTTTTTATTACATTCGGTCCGGTGATGAACATATAACTGCTGTTTTTTACCATGAACACAAAATCCGTCATTGCCGGAGAATAAACTGCTCCGCCTGCGGTTGGTCCCATAATTGCTGAAATTTGTGGAATTACTCCGGAAGCTCTGGAATTTCTAAAGAAAATATCTCCATATCCTTTTAAAGAATCGATTCCTTCCTCGACGCGAGCTCCTCCGGAATCATTCATTCCGATGATCGGAACTCCCGCTTTCATTGCCAGATCCATGATCTTTGTAATTTTCGCAGCATGTTTCTCACCCAGAGAACCTCCTCTCGAAGTAAAATCCTGAGCATAAGCAAAAACCGGTCTTCCATGAACCAGACCATGACTGGTTACTACTCCATCGGAAGGGACATCTGTAGTCGGCATATTGAAATTAGTAGAGCGATGTTTGACAAAGAGATCGATCTCTTTACCTGTTCCTTCATCAAAAAGCAGGTTCAGTCTTTCCCTTGCAGTGAGTTTATCTTTCTCGTGTTGTTTGGCAATACGGGCTTCTCCACCCATTTCTTTAATTCTATTTTCCCTCTGCATCAAATTTTCAATTTTTTCTCTTGTATTCATATTTTCTCCTGTTTCATCGATCTGGAATTTCTGATATTTAGCATTATTTATTATCTAATAAAACACCTTAATTCCAAATATTTTACCAATTTTATATGGACGGAACATCTGTCAAATACTCAATTTTTTCTGCTGCTCCTTTGTGTTTGGGATCGAGTTTGAGTACTTTTCTGAATAATTGTATCGCTTTAAAAATCTGGTGTTTTTGCAGATAAGCCAGCCCGAGATGGTATAGAGCAGAAACATGTTCAGGATAAGTCTCGATCACAAATTGCAGATCTTCTATGGCTTTATCTGTTTCCCCTTTGGATTTGTAAGCAATTGCCCGATGATAATGAATTATAAATGGTTCGGAAGTGTGTTCCAGCAATTTTGTATATTCTTCGATACTTTTTTGTTCATCACCAATATGATAATAACACAAACCCAACCAGTTGTGAGCCATATAGAGTTCAGGATCTGTTTCGATTATCTTTACGAAAATATCTATCGCCTTTGTGAATTGAGCAGCTCGGTAATGAGAAATCGCCAGACGATATGAAGCATAACCGAATTTCGGTTTATATTCTAGAACTTTATTATATGTCTTGATCGAATTATTTATTTGACCAAGCATAAAATATATATTTCCTAAATTCATTAAAGCAGGAATGCTTTCGGGATGAACTTTCAGGATTTTCTGATATTGTTCGATCGCCTTGCTGAGTTTTCCTTCCATCCTGTATTTCTCAGCTAAAGTAAAATTTTCGATTGCTGATTTCATTTGATTTTCCTTAATTTTTTTACCACAAAGAGATTAATATTCTTTGTGTTCTCTGATTTCATTTATTTGTTTTCCTTTTAATTTTTTCATTGTCATTCTGTGTAATCTTATCAAGGAATTCTTCCAAAGAATCTAAAACTTTCAGAAAAACCGAGATTAACATTTGTTGCAGATTCCTGATCTTGTAAGAATATTGTATGAATTCCGAGATTTAAAGAATTTAAGAAGAAATTCTTGAAAAATATCTTAAATTCCTCGTTTGTTACCGATGAAAGAATCCATCTATTTCCAGAAAGAGAAATCCTCATAATGATAGAATTACTACATATTTTTTATGATCTTATCTCCAAATTCTGATGTTTTCAGTTTTTTTGCTCCTTCCATTTGACGCTCGAGATCATAAGTTACGGTTTTGTTGGCAATAGTTTTTTCAAGAGCATTTTCGATCATGATCCCGGCTTCGTTCCAACCCATATATTTCAACATTAAAACACCGGAAAGAAGTAGAGAAGAAGGATTCACCTTGTCCATTCCGGTATATTTGGGAGCAGTTCCATGAGTAGCTTCAAAAAGAGCGATTTCATCTCCAATATTTGCTCCGGGAGCTAAACCAAGACCTCCAACCTGAGCAGCACAAGCATCGGATAGATAATCGCCATTCAAATTCGGAGTTGCAAGTACGCTATACTCATCAGGTCGAAGTAGAACCTGTTGAAATATCTGATCTGCTATTCTATCTTTGATCAGGATTTTATCGACGGGCATCCTACCATCGTATTTCTCCCAGAGTTCTTGCTCCGTAATGATCTCTTTTCTATATTCCTCTTTTGCCAGTTCATATCCCCAATCTCTGAATGCTCCTTCGGTAAACTTCATAATATTTCCTTTATGAACCAAAGTCACATTCGGCAGATTCTGCTGAATGGCATAATCGATAGCCTTTCTAACAAGTCTTTTTGTGCCTGTTACAGATATAGGTTTGATGCCGATTCCACTATCTTCACGAATATTTTTTCCCATAATATTGATCAGGAAATTGATCACTTTTTCTGCTTCCGGACTATCCTGTTGAAACTCGATCCCGGCATAAACATCTTCCGTATTTTCTCTGAACACAACAATATCCAGTTTATCAGGTCTTTTGACAGGTGAAGGAACTCCCTTGTACCATCTGACCGGACGAACACAAGCATAAAGGTCTAAAAGCTGACGCAAACTTACATTTAAGGATCTGAATCTTTTTGTAATAAATTCAGAACCGCATTTGATGCATTTTTCCGGTCTCTTCCCATCTTTCCCATTTTGCTCTTTTGCACAAACCAGGCAGACATAATCGAATCCTCCAACCGGTGTAGTCAAAGGTCCTTTGATCGCCACTTTGAATTCTCTGATCGCTTTAAGCGTGTCTTCAGGTAAAATATCATCATTTCCGTAATTCTGAAGAGCAGATAGTCCCGCATGAATTTGCATCCAGACTATTTTTTTCAGACTATCATAAGATTTCTTAACTGCTGCATCTATGACTTTTCTCGTTACTTTCCAGATATCCGGTCCAATCCCGTCTCCTTCGATGAATGGAATTATGGGATTGTCAGGAACATTAATTACTCCATTTCTAACTGTGATTTTTGCACCTTTAGGTGGTATTCTTATTTTTTCAAATTTCATTATTCCTCCTCTAAAATCGTGTTAATCCTCTCTATGAATTTTTGATGATATTCAGAACACCTCCTGCGATAAGAATTTCTCTTTCCCGACTGCTGAGTTCCAACTTAACTGTTAAATCAATATTTTTAGAAATATTCTGTATCACAAAAGTTTCTTCTTTTTTCACCGCCTGGATAACATTTTGAAACAACAATTTATCAGCTTGTTCCATTTTTTTATAATCGTTTTCATCTGTAAATAGCATGGGAATAATCCCGAAATTAATCAGGTTTGCCCAGTGTATCCTCTCAATAGATTTAGCAATAATCGCTTTTACGCCGAGATATGAAGGACAAATAGCAGCATGTTCGCGAGATGATCCTTGACCGTAGCTCAGACCGGCAACAATGATATTTCCGCGATCTTTCTTTTTATTGGAAAGACATCTTTCCGGGAATGTACTATCCACAGGCTCGAAAACGAATTCGGAATATTTGGGAATATTGGAACGATATTTCAGTCTGATACCAGCCGGCATAATATGATCTGTTGTGATTTTATCTCCGACCTTGAGCATCACATCAGCAGAAAAATTATCGAGTAGTGCTTCATTTACCGGCGGATTTCCAATATTAGGTCCTCGATAAATTTGAACATCCTCTTTCTGTTCTGAAGGTACTGTGATCATAGAATCATCAACAACAAAATGATCAGGAATTTTAATATGTGGTGGATCAAAATCCAGATCTCGGGGATCAGTTATTTCCCCGGTTAACACACAAGCTGCTGCTGTTTCCGGACTTGCCAGATAAATTCCGGCAGATTGCGTTCCGGAACGACCCTTGAAATTACGATTGTTTGTCCGCACTGAAACTGCATCGGTTTGGGGAGCTTGTCCATTGCCGATACAAAAACCACAGGCAGATTCCATAATTCTCGCTCCAAAGGCGATCAAATCTGCTAAAGCACCATTATCAGCGATCATTTTGAAAACCTGTTTTGATCCGGGCGCAACAACAAAACTCACCTCTTCTGGTAAATGTTTTCCTTTCACCATTTCAGCAACTGTCATCAAATCTTTATAAGATGAATTGGTGCAGCTTCCAACACAAACCTGATCAACTTTCATTCCTGCAAGATCTTTGACCAATTTGACATTTCCAGGACTGTGGGGAGTAGCCATTCTTGGCTCGAGAGAGGATAGATCAATGTCGATAATCCTGTCATATTCCGCATCTTCATCTGCCTTGAGTTCCTTCCAGCCGGATTCTCTCTCTTGAGATTTCAGGAACGAAAGAGTTACTTCGTCGCTGGGAAAAACGGAACTCGTAATTCCTAATTCTGCTCCCATATTGGTGATAGTTGCTCTTTCCGGAACACTCAAATTAGCAACTCCGGAACCTCCGTATTCAACAATCCAGCCGACATTTCCTTTGGTAGAAAGCAATTCCAAGATGTATAAAATCACATCTTTAGCAGCAACCCAGGGAGATAATTTTCCTGTTAAATTCACTTTGAGAACTCTTGGAGAGGGAATATAAAAGGGAAATCCTGCTAAAGCTCGAGCCACATCTAATCCTCCCGAACCGATCGCCAGCATGCCAATTCCACCTCCGGTAGGTGTATGACTGTCTGATCCAAGTAAAGTTTTTCCCGGTAAACCGAATCTTTCCAGATGAACCTGATGACAAATTCCATTGCCTGCTCGGGAATAATATATGCCGTATTTTCCAGCAATTGTTTGCAGGTATTTATGATCATCAGCATTTTCAAAACCCATCTGGCTGGTATTATGATCGACATAACTGACCGAAATTTCAGTTCTTATTTCCGGTATGTCCATTGCTTCAAATTCTAAATATGCCATTGTTCCAGTTGCATCTTGAGTAAGTGTCTGATCGATCTTGATGCCAATCACATTTCCTGCTTTTACTTCACCTTCAACGAGATGTGAATTTATTATTTTTTGAACGATATTAAATCCCATTTATAAATCCTCTGATAAATGTATCGTTCCCAATCGGGGATTGGGAACGATATTATTTAATTTAGCCTTTTTTATTTTTTTATAATCGGAGATTTCTCAAGAGAAAAGCAGGTAGAAATCTCTGCTTGGAAAACAATCTACTTCTTTTTCCTTAATTTCTCGGCTAACCATTCGTTCGTAACAGTTTTCGGTCTGATGATCGGAGCCTGTAATCCGCGAGCCATGATAGCTTGCGCACTGAATCCGAGTATCCTGGAAACACCGAACATGACAGTGTAAAAATCAAACATTGTTAATCCGTAATTAAAGAGCATGGAACCGGAAATAGCATCAACATTGGGATATGGATCTGCGATTTTTCCACCGCCATATTCCTTTAAAATTTCCGGAACAATTTCAAACAATCTCTTTACGATCTGAAATGTTTCTTCTTTGGGACAATGTTTTTCACCAAATTCATAAAAAGCTGTAAATCTTGGATCTGTTGCTCTTAATACGGCATGTCCGTAACCTGGAACTACTTTTCCAAGTTTTAAAGTTGATAAAACAAAATCAATCAATTCTTTTTTGGTAGGAACTTTCTCGAATTTTTCCTGAATAGACAGGACAAATTTCAGACATTCCTGATTTGCCAGACCATGCAATGGTCCTGCAAGTCCGTTCAAACCGGCAGCAGTTGATAAATAAAGATTTGAGAGAGCCGAATTTACAACCTTTGCGGTAAAGGCGCTGACATTCCCACCTTCATGATCGCAATGCAGGACCAGATAAAGACGGACTAATTTGGCAAATTCACCATCAGGATCAGGAATACCGAGCATGTTCGCAAAATTTCCACCCCAATCGAGACTATCATTATAAGGGATCAAATCACCAAGCGAATAGCGAATCCTGTAAATCCCTGCTGCGATTGCCGGTATTTTTGCAATAATTTCCAGAGCATCGTCGAGAGTTGCTTCCCAATAATCTGCCTTTCTCATTCCTTCGGCATATTTTGCTTTAAAAATTGAACCACCTTCCATTGCCATAATAGCAATACTGAACATGGTCATTGGATGAGTGTCTTTTGGTAAAGCATAAAGAACATCCCAGACATGCTCCGGAACTTCCGAGCGAATACGCAACTCTTCCTGAAGTTTTTCCAGATCAGGTTTTTCAGGAAGTTCTCCCGTACAAAGAAGATAAAATATCTCTTCCGGGATGGTATCGGTTAATTTTGCTAAAGGAATTCCCCTGATATGCAATCCCTTGTAAGGATCAACAAAAGAAGAATTACAGACCAAAGCCGTAACACCTCTCATTCCACCAAGCATCTGTTTTACGGTAACATTTCCGATTACGGTATCAGCGTATTTTGATAGAAATTCATTTTTGATATACGCTCTCATCTCGGGAATCTGACTTCTGATTTTTTCTCTAAGTCGTGACATTTAATCCTCCTTTTTTTACTTAGAAAATTGTTTTTTTTCGACCGATCTCTTTTTTGAAGATCATTGCCAAAAATTTATTTTAATTTCGACAATTTTATGTTCAAAAAAAGAAAATCCTGTTTTTTTGTGTCAATGAAAAAATATTTATTTATTTTATTTCTACTGTAATCCTTTACTATTATTAATTAAGATACAATTTAATGCCCTTGAAAATCAATCCTCAAATAACTTTATAAGAAGAATACACCGGTTGGAACATTTTGCTTTTAACGAATGTCAGCAGATCATCAGGTCTCTTTTCCCAGGCAATACCTTTCTGATATGCTATTTCACAAACAGCAACTGCAATCTGAGCAGAAATTTCCCTGATATCGTTCAAATCAGGATAAACTCTACCTTTTTTCAGGTCTTTCTCGCTAACGAGTTCAGCCAGTGTTTTAGCTGCTATATAAAACATCGAATCAGGAATTTTAGTTGCTTTACAGGAAATTGCTCCCAGACCGACTCCTGGAAAAATATACATGTTATTTCCCTGACCTGTGTAATATGTTTTTCCTTTAAATTCTATAGGTTTAAACGGGCTTCCACTGGCAAAAACAACTTTACCGTCTGTCCATTTATAGGCTTGTTCGGGTGAACATTCCGATTTTGAAGTGGGATTAGAAAGAGCGAAAATAACCGGAATCTCAACATGCTTCTTCATTTCACGAACAACCTGCTCATTAAACGCACACGGTTGTTTACTGACACCTACCAGAACAGTAGGTTTGACTGTTTTTACAACATCCAATAATTTTTTTTGGAATTTCCCTGATCTGGCATAAGGGATCTTATGTTCTGCTAATTCGTCTCCTCGAGTAGTAGTAACCAGTCCTTTACTATCCAGAAACCAGAAATTTTTTCGTGCCTTTTCTTTGGATAAACCTTCTTCAACCATCCCGGCAACGATCATATCGGCAATTCCAACAGCAGCAGAGCCAGCACCAAAAAACACAATTCGCTGATCGCCCAATTTTTCTTTGGTAATTCTCATGGCTGCTAATAATCCGGCAAGAGCAACACTTCCGGTTCCCTGGATATCATCATTGAAACAGAGTAATTTTTCTCGATATTTTTTTAATAATGGAAAAGCGTGGTCATTAGTAAAATCTTCGAATTGGATTAGAGCACGGGGCCATCTTTCATGAGCAGCGATAATAAATTCATCTAAAATTTCATAAAAATCTTCACCTTTTAAACGACGATGATTTTCGCCAAGATATAAAGGATTATCGAGCAGATCTTCGTTTTCCGTGCCGACATCGATCACGATCGGAAGAGTTTTGGAAGGATGGATGCCTGCACAAGCAACATAAAGAGATAATTTCCCAACCGGAATTCCCATACCGCTTGCTCCCAGATCACCTAAACCTAAAATTCGACTTCCATCGGTAACAACGATCACATCTACTTCATCAACAGGCCAATTGTTTATCCTCTTTTTTATTTCTCCCTTTCCTCTCGCTGAAATATACATTCCTCTTGTTCTTCTGAAAATATGACCGTACTGCTGGCAGGCAAGCCCAACTGTCGGTGTATAAATTATGGGAGTCATATCTTCTAAATTATTTAACAACATCGCGTAATAAAGAGTTTCATTTCTGTCGTGCAAAGCTTCCAGGAAAATATACTTTCCAATATCCGTATCTTTTCGACGATAATTTTCAGTTACTCTCTGGATTTGTTGTTTCAAGGTTGAGACATGGGGAGGTACTAATCCATAAAGATTGAAGTCCTCTCTTTCTTTTTCAGAAAACGCAGATCCCTTATTCAACATTGGATCGCGGATAAGATCTAAACCTTTTTTTGAAACTTTGAGTTCATTGTGAAATGACGGATTCTTTTTATGCATTTTTGTGGACATTTAAATTTTTTCCTTATTTTTCATTTCTTTTCATTCCTGAATTCCATCTGGGAATGTTGGTTTTATAATAATTTCATTTTGATTATCTTACTTGAAATAAAATTCCTTCTCCAAATTGTGTTTCTCACGAAACTTTTCAGGAGAATTTGAGAACAAGCAGAAATATCAATCATCAAAAAAAGCATCAAAATTGATACTTTTTTTAGATTTAATTTTTTCGCTGGTCGGGCTGTAAATATATTTATTTTTATGCAAAATTCGAGGAGCAACGCGGGGAACGGTCATACTGGCATCCATCAGGAACATGATCTTTTCGTTTCCTTTGATCTCGAGGGCTCTATCGATTGCTTTCTGCAGATTCCAATATCCTTTGATAAAAATGTTTTCCAGTAATTTCGGATCAAGTTTCGTGTAAGCCCACAAAGAAGCCCATTTCATAATTTCGGCAAGTTTAGCCGCTTTATGATAACCGAGTTTATAACCTTTGGAAATTTTATCAAAGACATCATCGGGATTTCGGGCTGAACTCATCAATTTTAAAAAAGTTTCTCCACCAACTCCTTTTCTACAGCTGGAAATCAGGATCATTATTCCGTTTTCGTTTAAAGCCAGTTTGCTATTATCGATCGCTTTCTGGGATTGGTAAAGATCGATGTCCATAGGATAAGGAGCAACTGCAACTACAATATCAGCCTTATCTTTGATCTCAACCGAGAAAACATCTTTTGCTTTTCCGGTAGCCATATTAAAAGCTTCGTGAGTTTCTCCGCAAACACAATAGTAAATTTTATGATCTTTGTTCAGAACGGTTTGAATTGAAAATATCTGTTTGTTTTTTGCAAGCAGGTCATATGCTTCTTTGATATCTTCCCGAACCGGATTTCCATCGGTTATCAGGGCTTTTGCAGTTGATTTCAAAGCCAGGGCATGATTTTGCTCGATAGTTTTAAAACCGGCAATTCCGGGTAAAAATGATTTTGCTCCGCCAGTATATCCGGCAAAATAATGAGGTTCGACAGAAGTAATATAAACTATCTTTTTTGCTTTAAAAACTAATTTGTCAAAATAAACTTCAGTCCCGTTTTGAGTCTTTCCGATAAAAATATTCTCGCTTTCATTTTTCGCATCATGAGATATTGTTTTATTCAGAAGTTCGGAATAATGATTGCCAAAAAGTTCGATGTATTCGTCTTTGCTCGCACCACGATGAGCACCGGTAGCAATTATAAATTTTATGTCTTTGTTTTTGATCTTACTCCATAAAAGATCAATTATCTTTGCATTCGGAGTTGGTCTGGTCGCATCGTTGATGATAAAAAGGATCGGTTCGTTACCTTTGATAAAATTCTCAAAGGAAGGTGAATTTAAGGGATTTTTTAAAGCTTCAGAGATCACTTCTTTTTCAGGACGAAGTTCGACGGTGTTCGGATAGACGATCTCTCCGACATTTTGTTTAGGGAGAGAAATATTTAATTCCTCTCCCCAATATGGAATATTTATCTTCATTTAGATCAATTTTTCAGATTCTATCTTCTCGATGGCTTCCCGGACTTTAGCTGCAGAAAGATGAAGCGCATCCTTCTCTTCCGTAGTCAGAGATAATTCAATAATTTCTTCGACTCCACCTCTACCTATTTTAATCGGAACACCGGAGAATAATCCGTCGATTCCGTATTCTCCCCGCAGATAAGCAGAACAAGGCAGAATTCTATTCCTGTTACGAACGACACACTCAACCATTTCGGCAGCAGAACTTCCAGGTGACCAGTAAGCACTTCCCGTTTTCAGATATGCGACAATTTCTCCACCTGCTTTACGAGTTCGGGTAACCAGTTTTTCTATTGTAGCTCTCGGTAAAAGTTCCGTTACCGGAATACCGTGAACAGTCGAATATCTTGGTAATGGTACCATCAGATCACCATGACCGCCCAGAACAAGAGCTGTTACATTGAGAGGACTCACACCCAGTTCATCAGCGATAAAATATCTGAATCTGGAAGAATCTAAAACACCTGCCATACCGATTACTTTTTTCAAAGCAAAACCTGTAACTTTCAGAGCAACATAAGCTAAAATATCAAGCGGATTTGTAACTGTAATGACAACCGCATTAGGAGCATATTTGGCAATTTCTTCCGAAACACTTTTCATGATCTTGACATTATCCTTGACCAAATCCTCGCGGGACATTCCCGGTAATCTCGGTTTACCCGCTGTAACCACAATTACATCCGAATCCTTGATCATTGACATCTCGGAATAGCCATTAATATAAACATCATATCTTCTAATAGGAGAAGCTTGTACGATATCCATTGCTTTACCTTTTGCCCAATCATCGACAATGTCTATTAATGTTATATTCGCAACTTTCTTTTCCGCCAGATAAAGGGCGCAGGCAACTCCAACATTTCCACTTCCAATTATACTAACTTTCATGATTTCCCCCTATATTCCCAATGATTCGATTGTTTTACTGATCACATTTGCCGATTCCTGCAACTGTTCTCTTATAGACAACGATAGTTCGAGATCAATAATTTTTTCAATGCCATCTGTTCCCAATTGCACAGGAACATCCAGGCAATTGTTCTTAAAACCATATTCTCCATCAAGACAGGTTGGAGCACAAATAATTGCTTTTGTATCACTCATGATCGCACCAACGGTTTCGGCAATAGCAGCTCCCGGAGAATACATCGAGGTTTGTCTTTTCAATAAAGACAAAATTTCCGTACCGGCTTCCCTAGCTTTGGAAATTATCTCTTTTATTTTATCTGCCGGCAACAATTCTGTAATTGGTATTCCGCAAACCCTGATAAATTCGGGCGGAATAACCATAAATTTGTGATGACCTCCAAGAACCAAAGCACTAACCTCGATAGGTGTAACTTCAAGTTCCTGAGCCACAAATTCACAAACTCGCGTCACATCTAATTTACCGGCAACTCCCAGAACTTTCATCCTGTCAAAACCGGATTTTTTCCAGGCATAATATGTCATTGCAGTAACAGGTTCACTTAAAACGATGATGATCGAGTTTGGTGCATATTTTTTGATATTTTCGATGATCGGGTCAATGATCTTTACATTCTCTTCTAACAATTCAAGTCGAAGAGTATTCGGTTTCCTGACTTTTCCGGCTGTGATCACAACGACTTTGGAGCCCTTAATTTTTTTAATATCAGAAGATCCCTCGATCTTGATATTATAACCGCGTAAAGGTGATGCCTCGGAAAGATCAAGAGCACTTCCTTCGGCTTTTCCTTCTAATTTGTCGATCAACATAATGTTTGCCGAACCTTTTTCTGCGAGATAAAACGCTGCTGCAACTCCCACATTACCACTACCGATAATCGATACTTTTTCCATACATTCCTCCTTGTTTTTTTTATACTTCATCATTCTGCAATCACTAATCATCATTCGATATTCTTTTTATGATTTAAGAATAATGAACACCGATTGTTGATTGTTGAAAAAAATCAATCTTCATCATTCTGCAATCACTGATCATCATTCGATATTCTTTTTATGATTTAAGAATAATGA
>Ga0136651_10000896_pt1 | contig 16531 bp, 10 predicted proteins | sample Mar14236cmmetaG_FD_94867 | JGI IMG/M metagenome (GOLD analysis project Ga0136651, IMG submission 94867) | Marine hydrothermal vent microbial communities from Guaymas Basin, Gulf of California to study Microbial Dark Matter (Phase II) - Marker... ...
GATGAACATATTTCAAAGCAATTATTGAATATTCATCTTAATCCAGACATTGATCTTGCAAGTAGAAAACTATCAACAATAAATAAAACTGCTAACTGGATTCTAAGTACACAAAAAGAAAACTGTAAATTAGATATTCTTGATTTGGGGTGTGGTCCTGGTTTGTATTCTGAAATTTTTGCAAAAAAAGGACACAATGTAACAGGAATCGATATTTCGAAACATTCAATTGAATATGCGAAAAAATCTGCAATTGATCAAAAGCTAAATATTTCTTATCAAAATGCAAACTATCTAAATATCGATTTAGAAGCAGACAAATACGATTTAGTTGTTTTAATTTATACTGACTTTGGAGTTTTGGATCCAAAAGAAAGAGATAAACTTTTGAGTCTGATTTATCGAGTTCTTAAAAAAGGTGGTACTTTCATTTTTGATGTCCTTAAAGACAACGAATTAGAAAAACGAATATCTCCAAAAAACTGGGAAGCAGTAGAAAGTGGATTTTGGAGTGCTTCTCCATACATCGCATTATCAGAGTCATTCTTATATGAATCAAGCAAAGTGATTTTGTTTCAACATATCATTGCCGATTCAAATGAAAACATTGAAACTTATCGATTTTGGACACATTTCTTTTCTCAAAATGATATTATAAAAATCTTAAAACCACATAAATTTACTAACATTAATTTTAGAGTAGATATTCTCCCAAAAGAAGATTTATGGAGTGGTGATAATGTTATATTTAGTTTGTGCTCTAAAAGTTGAAAGAGTTTAAAATAAATGCCATGTAACAAGCGTGTCGTTGTTCAGGTTCATTGGTGGTTTTGTCCTGAACCTTACGGTTCAGGATTTAGGTTGTTTGATTACGATTGGAATCATTATTATTCCGCCGCACACACAAAACTTAATCCTATTTCGTGATCAACATCTTCTCTTCATTTTTTTAATACAACAGAGATCTCATTAGGTACGCAAACGATCGGGAAAGTATCATTCAATCCTTGCTGCTCGAATCATAATCTGTCTGCTGTAATCTTTAGAAATCTCTGCCAGATAATATTTTATTGACACAGAACAACATTATTCAGTTTTTGCGATAGAAAATACTTAAAAAAGAGGTACAATGAGTTTACTCGATAAAGTAAGAGATTTTACAGCGGCGAGAGAAGTCATAGCTTTAGGACATTATCCGTATTTCCGGGTGATCAGTTCCGAGCAGGATACGGAAGTTATGATGAATGGAAAAAAAATGCTGATGCTTGGCTCGAACAGTTATCTCGGACTGACCAATCATCCGCGAATTATTGAAGCAGCCAAAAAAGCAACCGACAAATATGGAACAGGTTGTGCAGGTTCTCGCTTCTTGAACGGAACTCTCGATATTCATATAGAACTGGAACACGAATTGGCTAAACTGGTTGGAAAAGAAGCATCACTCGCCTTCGCAGCCGGATATATGGCAAATCTCGGAGCGATTTCATCCATGGTCGAGCGGGGAGAATTTATTGTTACAGACAAATTTGATCATGCTTCGATTTTGGATGGCTGTATGCTTTCCATGGGAAAAATGGTTCGCTTTAATCATAATAATATGAAACATCTGGAAACTGTTCTAAAAAATAAAGTTGCCGGAAAAGGTGCCTTGATCGTTGTTGATGGTATTTTCAGTATGGAAGGTGATATTGCTGATATTCCAAATATTTGTAAATTGGCGAAAAAATATAATGTCAGCGTTATGGTCGATGAAGCTCATTCTCTTGGAGTTATGCATAAAACCGGAGCTGGAGCAACTATGCATTTTGGATGCTCTGATGATGTCGAACTGATCATGGGAACTTTCAGTAAATCACTGGCTTCTGTTGGCGGATTTATTGCCGGATCAGAAGATGTCATCCATTATATGAAGCATCATGCTCGTCCTTTGATCTTCAGTGCTTCTCTTCCACCAGCATCGGCAGCTACGGTTTTGGAAGCTCTGAAAATTATGAAAGAAGAACCGGAACGGATCGATCATCTCTGGGAAAACACGCATTACATGGCAGAGAATTTCAAAAATATGGGTTATAATACCGGAAGTTCCTGCACTCCGGTCATACCTCTTCATGTCGGTGATATGATGAACTCCTTCAAGATGTGGAAACAACTCGACGATGAGGGTGTATTTATCAATCCGGTTGTTCCGCCTGCTGTTCCCCCTAACGATACGCTGATCAGAACAAGTTTTATGGCAACTCATACCAGGAAGCAGTTAGACTTTGCTTTGGAAAAATTTGAAAAGATCGGGAAGAATGTGGGGATAATATAGATAAATCAAGTTTCAAAGTAATATAGAACCGCATCGCAAAAAAATAAATGGTTAAAACCGTTTGCCCTTTTTTTGAATCTCATTCTCACAAATAAATTTGAGAGTTTCTCTTATGACCTCCTTAATATACATTATTCGTGCATTATTCGTGAAAATCTGTGCTAATCCGTGAACAAAAAAGATTTGGATTCTCTCTGCGTCTTTCTCGTTCTCTGCGGTGAAAAAACTTTTTTTAAAATCCCACATTATTTAGGAATAATTCTTGCATTAATACAGAACAGAAATATTTTATAGTGTCAAAGAAGGAGGAAGAATGAAAAGGATTTTCTTTATAACACTGTTTCTGTTTACATTTGTTTCTGTCATGGCTGTCCACCAAAGTAACACTAATGCTCAAATTGTTGCTGAAAATTTCCTGAATAATAAAATTCAAAGCTCTAATATTATCGAAAATTATATGATCGAGGAAAATGATCAAACGATTGCTTATATATTTAATCTCAAACCAAAAGGTTTTATCGCGGTCTCATCTGATAATGATGTCTATCCAATAATCGCTTATTCATTTAAAAATAAACTTTTTATGGAAGATGGAGAAGACAATCTTATTTACAGGATGATCAAAGAGGATGTTTCTAAAAGAATAAAATATTATGCTGTTAATCGAGAAGAAGCTGTTCAGAATCAGCAGATCTGGAGAAATTTCCTGAACAGTGAAATTGGCAGCAGGGATTTCCTGCAATATCCTTCCGCCGGTTCGACTCCAACCGACGGTTGGGTCGAAACGCAATGGAATCAATCCGGAGTTTATAATGATTTCTGTCCGCTTGATAACAGCGGAGAACGGTCTGTTGTTGGTTGTGTTGCAACTGCAATGGCAATGATCATCGATTTTCATGGATATGCAGGCAATATCTCGTTCAATAATTCCGATAATTATTATTCGGGAAGCGGCGGACACATCGATAATGATCATGAAGAAAGGGATTTTCCATCCTTTCCTGAATTAAACATTTATCTCGATAACATGGTCGAACATTATGAAAATGGAGAAATGTTGACCGGTACTGATTTAGCTGCTTTGAATTTTGCCTGTGGAATTTCAGTTGAGATGTGGTACAGTTCCGGTGGTTCTGGTGCCTACACTTCTAATGTTGCTCAGGCATTACTGAATAAATTCGGTTTCGATTCTGCAACCTGGATTGATAATGATGATCAATCTTTTTATAACCAGTTATCTAATGAAATGATGAACATGCGACCTGCGGAAATGTCTATTTATACAGCAGGTTGGAACAATGGTCATGCTATTATCTGCGATGGATATAACACTGACGATTACTATCATTTGAATTATGGTTGGGGAACTTCCAACAGCACTTGCTGGTATCTTCTGCCTTCCGGAATGCCGAGTAATTATTCGATCATTGGTGGTGCTGTGATGAACATTGAAGGTGGTTCCGTTCCTGTAACAACTCAAGGTGTTGTTAATGTTCCCGGTGTTTCTCCGATTGGAACTCATATTATATTGGAAGGACCGAGATTTTATGAAGTGTTTGTAACAGAACAAAGCGGTGATTTTGAGATTCTCGCAGTTGAGGAAGGAACTTACCAGGCAACTGCAACTCTGGGTGATGGTCGTCTTTATTATGAATCAAAAGATGTAAACATTGATGAAAACAACCATTTTATTACTTTCAATTTAGGAAATTACGAAGCCGTAACCGGTACAATCAATGCTCCGGTTTCTGCTGAAAATTGCTTTATTACGCTTTCTCAAAACGGAGAAATTGTTCATACCGGAATTGCTGATGCAAACGGTGAATTTTCCATTCCTGATGTTTTGCCCGGAAATTATACTGCTTCTGCCAGTTTGGATGGGAATTACTTTGAACAAAAAGAAGTTGAGATCATGCTTACAGAACAATCATTCGACTTTAACCTGACGGAATTTCCCGGAAATTTTTCTCTTTCTTATGCTGGCTCTGCTGATGAAATTTTCAGTTTGATCCCCGAATATTCCTTAACCTGTGCAATCCTGGTGACTGAAGAAGAACTTTCCGAACATACAAATGATGTAATTTCCAAAATAAGATTCAAGTGTCCCATAAATTCAGCTCAAGGTGAGATCTTTGCTCAAGTCTGGAATGGAAATGATCTGCTTTCCGAAAAACAGGTTGAGAATTTTTCTACCGGCGAATGGAAAGAAATAATTTTAAATAATTATATTCCGATTGAATCAGGTAATCAGTACTATGTCGGCTATAAAATTGTCTCGGAAACAAGTGATATTGTCTTTATCGATGAAGGTCCGAGAATTCAAGGAAAAGGTGCCTTTCTGCGAACAAACTCCTGGATCGAATTCCCTGCGCTTTTTGATTATAATTTCTGCATTGATGCGGTTTTGGTTTCTCAAGATTATGGCATGATCTCCGGAAATGTTGAACTTAACGGAGGTGACGGCAATATTTCCGATGTGATTGTGAGTTCATATTTTTATCATGCTCATCCTGATAATTCAGGTTTTTATGAATTTTATCTTAAACCGGGAAATCACAACATTCAGGCATCTCTGAGAGATTATGCAATTTCTAATATCGAAGGAATTTCCCTTGATGATCAACAAATAATCGAGAATCAAAATTTTGTCCTCGAATATTTTCCCACAGGAATCGAAAATAATGATGCCAATATTTCTGTAAATTCTCTGCATGGAAATTATCCTAATCCGTTCCAATCTTCGACAAATATTTCCTTTTCTTGCCACAGAGACGCAGAGAACACAGAGAACACAGAGATTTTAATTTATAATATTAAAGGTCAGATAATAAAACAATTGCCAATCGAAAATCGTCAATCGACAATTATTTGGGATGGAACAAATGAATTTGGTCATCGAGTTTCCAGCGGAATTTATCTTTATAAATTGATCATCGATGACAAGTTGGTTTCAACTAGAAAAATGATGTTATTAAAATAAAAATTATATTTGCCGCTGATTTTCACTGATTTGAACGGATAGGTAAAATTTCTTATCCGGATTCATCTGTAAAAATCCGTGAGCAAAAAAGGTGGAATTATGAAAAGAACAATTTTATTAGTACTTTTAGCGATGATGTTAACGCTTCTTGCGGGAGAATTTCAGAACTTAAATACAGCAAGACAGGTTATGGAAAATTTTATCAATTATTCGGCAAAAGAATATGCTTCCTTAAACTCATATCCAATTTCCGATGAAAGAGGAACAGTCGCTTATATTTTTAATCTTAAACCTGACGGATTCGTTGCTGTCAGTGCTGATAACGATTTTTATCCGGTGATCGCATATTCTTTTAAAAATCAACTTTTTGAAAAGGATAAAGATGAAAATATTCTCTATCAAATGATCAAAGATGATCTTAATTTGAGAATGGAATATTATCAGATCGATAATCGGGAAGTTCAGGAAAATCATCAAATCTGGAATGAATTTCTAAACGGAAAAAGAAGAGACCGAGATTTTCAGCAATGGCCTCCGGAAGGAACAACTCAAACTGACGGCTGGATCGAAAAAAGATGGAATCAAAGCGGAGTTTACAAGGCTTTTTGTCCGCTTGATAATAACAATCACCGATCAGTTGTCGGTTGTGTGGCAACTGCGATGTCAATGATCCTGGATTATCATGAATATATCGGTGATGTCTCGTTTAACAATAACGATGACTATTATTCCGGTTATGAATGGCCCTATATTTATATTGATAATGATCACGATGATAGAGATTTTCCTTCCTTTCCCGAACTAAATAATTATCTCGATGATCTGAAAATTCACTATCAAAACGGTTCTGTTCTAACTGATAATGATAAAGCTGCGATCTGTTTTGCAGCGGGTGTATCGACTCACATGAATTATGACTCCAATGGTTCCGGAACTCAAGTAAGTTATGTCGATAATGCTCTTATCAATAAGTTCGGATATGATGATGCTGATTGCGTTGAATGGGGATCTTACAATTATATCGAGAGATTACAGGATAATATGACTCATGGAAGACCTGTAGAATTTGCTATTTTTACTTCCGGATTTAATAACGGACATGCAATTAATGGTGATGGTTACAACACTGATAATTTTTATCACCTTAATTTTGGTTGGGGTTCTTCAAATAGTTCTTGTTGGTACTTATTACCAACCGGAATGCCGAACAGTTATTCCATAATTACGGATACAATTCTGGATATTGAAGGTGGTGATGCTCCCATCGAAGAAGTTTATGGTTATGTAAATATGAATGGAGCATCTCCTGTGGGAACATATATTACCCTGGAAGGTGAGAATTTCCATGAATGTTATGTCAATGATGTGAACGGAACATTCCAGATCCCGGCTGTTTGGGAAGGAACTTACCAGGCAACTGCAGTCTTGGAAGAAGATAGATTCTATTATGCTCAAACCGAAGTTTATTTGAGCGAGGGAACTAATTTCATCCAGTTTGATATGGGCAATTTTGAATCTTTAGCAGGAACTGTTACTGCTCCGATAAGTCCGGAAAATTGCCAGATCCGAGTATATCAGGATGGAGAATTGATGAGTTCCGGAGCAGCAGATGCTGATGGTAATTTCTCGATTCCTAGTGTTCTTCCCGGTGAATATTTTGCCACCGCTAGTTTAGCGGGAAATTATTTTGATTCCCAAAATGTCACGATCACGGTTGATAATCAAATTATCGATTTTGTTTTGGAAGAATATTCCGGAGATGTTGCTTATACATATTCCGGGTATCCCGCAGGAATCTGGAACTTAGTTCCCAATTATACAATGAGTTGTGCTATTCTTTTAACAGAAGAGGAACTTTCCGGATTGGAGGGAGATGTCTTCTCCAAAGTCAGGTTCAAAGCTCCGATCAATCCTGCAGATGGTGAACTTTACGGTCAGATCTGGAAAGGAAATGATCTTGTTTCTGAAATTGAGGTTGAAGATTTTACTGCCGGAGAATGGGTAGAAGTTATCCTGGAAACCTTTGCTGCAGTAGATATTACCGAGCAGTATTATGTGGGCTACAAAATTCATACCTTAACCGGAGATCTTGCTTATCATGATGCCGGACCAAGAGTTGCAGGAAAAGGTGCGTTTATGAGAACCGGCGGTTGGACTGAACTGGCAGCAAGCCTAGATTATAATTTCTGCATCGAAGCTGTGATTATTTCGCAAAACTTCGGCACGATCAGCGGTTCTGTTGATCTGAATGAAGGAAACGGAAATATTATTGATGTTGCCGTCAAAGCTGATAATTATATGTCTCATCCTGATGCTGATGGAAATTATGTCCTTTATGCAAAATCAGGAACTTATGACCTATATGCTTCCTTGCTGAATTACGATCCTGATCAGATTAACGGGATTTCATTAAGCAATGGTGACACACTTGAAAACCAGGATTTTACTTTAAATTATAATGTTTCAGCAGATGATGAATTCACCGAAACATCTTTAACGAGATTAATCGGAAATTACCCGAATCCTTTTAGCTCTCAAACTACAATTTCTTTTAATCTTACCCCAGAGAGCGGAGAGAACGCAGAGATAGAAATTTACAACATTAAAGGTGAGAAAGTAAGAGTTTTGGAGTGTTTCAATTCTGTTGAAACAAAAGCGACGGAGTCGCTTTACTCCATATCCTGGGATGGAAAAGATAAGGAAGGACGAGATGTTTCTGCCGGAGTTTATCTCTATAAATTGAAACATGGCAGTAGATATTCTTCTACTAAAAAAATGATCCTGATGAAGTAAGAGAAGCATGAAGAGTTTCTTCATTTAGAAGTAAGAGAAGCATGAAGAGTTTCTTCATTTAGAAGTAAGAGAAGCATGAGGAGTTTCTTCATTTAGAAGTAAGAGAAGCAAGGAGAATTTCTTCATTTAGAAGTATTGAGAGGGTTCGATGCAAGAATTCCACAATACTTCATGATGAAGTAATCTTATGACACCTTGCGAATGGTTGTGATACTTCTTGCTTTTCTCGACCTTCGCAATGGTTTTTGATAAATGGTTTTTGATAGTTATATTTAAAATAAACCTTCGATCTGAAATATCAGATTGAAGGTTTTTTAAGAAAAATATTAATTCTATTCTTTCCGATACTCCCTTGCCTTAAGTATATTTTCAGCACTTCCATTTCAGAAAGGTTAGTGTCAGTCGAAATAATCGCTTTGCAGCTTTTACATTCGGATACTTGAAGAAGCATAATTTCCATAATCTGAAAAGAAAAATTAAAAAGTTTGATATCAAGTTTCTTTAAAAACTATTTGACTCCCAAAGGCATTTTTTAATATTCATTTTTTGATTTTGTGAAAGGAATTTTAAAAGAAGTGAGAGAGGAGATCGTGGATTCGGAAAAGAAGAAAATATTGATCGTTGAAGATGAAAAAATCATAGCCCGTCACATTCACAGAACTTTGGTTGGTTTGGGATATGAAGTTTCCGATATTGTCTCCAGCGGTGAGGAGGCTGTGGAAAAAGCCGGAAGTAATCCTCCGGATCTGATCCTTACCGATATTATGCTGGAAGGTCAAATGAGCGGGATCGAAGCAGCAGATATTATCAGGACTAATTTGAGAATTCCGGTTATTTATCTAACTGCTTATACAGACGAGAAAATTATTCAAGAAGCAAAAATTGCCGAGCCTTTTGGATATATTCTTAAACCCTTTGAAGAAAGAGAACTTCATGCGACTATTGAAATGGCATTTTATCGGAAAAAAGTTGAAAGAGAACTTCGGGAAAGTGAAAGGAAATATCGAACTCTTGTAGAAAAGATTGAAGAGGGAATCTGCGTTGTTGATGAAAAGGAAAATCTTACTTTTGTGAATCCTGCTACTGCTGAAATATTCGGTTGTGAGGTTAAAGAACTGATTGGAAGAAATTTACAGGACTTTACAACTCCTGACGAATTCAAGAACATTTTGGATCAGACTAAAATTAGAAGAAGAGGTGAAACAAGTAAATATGAAATGAAGATCATCCGGAAAGATGGTCAAGAGCGGATAATTGAAGTTACAGCAAGTCCGATGTTCGAGAAAGAACTTTTTTTTGGATCTTTTGGAATTTTGGTCGATGTCACCGATACGATCCAAACAAAGAAAACTTTACAGGAACTGAAAAAAGCTGTTGAAACTATGCATCTCGGTGTAACGATAACCGATATGGATAGAAAAATAATTTATTCCAATCCTGCTGACGCAAAAATGCATGGCTATGAAGTTAAAGATTTGATCGGGAAAGATGTTAAGATGTTTGCTCCTCCCAATCTGAGAAAAAGTATGTCTCTTGAGCATGTAAAGAAATGGAAGGGTTTGATCAGAGAAAGCGTAAATATCCGTCAGGATGGATCAACTTTCCCGGTAAGGTTGATAACCGATATTGTTAAAGTAGGAGATGAACCGATAGCAATGGTTACGACTTGTGAAGACATCACAGAACAGAAAGAAGCAGAAAATGAAAAAGGCAGAATTCAAGCGCAGCTGTTGCAGGCTCAAAAGATGGAAATTGTAGGACAACTTGCTGGAGGGATTGCTCACGATTTTAATAATCTTTTGACTGTTATCAATGGTTATTCGGGTACGATATTATCTAAAATATCAAAGACAGATCAATTTTATGATAGTATCTTGAACATTAATAAATGCGGGATAAAAGCAGCAAACTTAACAAAACAACTCCTTGCTTTTTCAAGGAAGGAGATAATAAAACCGAGATCACTAAACCTCAATAAAATTATACTCGATGTTGAAAATATGATCAGAGGTCTGATCGGTGAGAATGTTAATCTTATAAGTTATCTTGAAGTGAATATTAAAGATATTAAAGCAGATCCGGGTCAGATTGAACAAATTTTATCAAACCTGGTTTTAAATGCCCGGGATGCAATCTCAGAAAATGGAAATATAGAAATACATACTGATTTATTGAACCTTAATGAACCTTTTTCTACAACTTTTGGAACAATTCCACCCGGAGAATATGTGGTTTTATCTGTAAAAGATAATGGCTGTGGAATGAACGAAGAAATTTTGCATCATCTTTTTGAGCCTTTTTATACTACTAAAGAACCCGGTAAAGGAACAGGTTTGGGTTTATCAACTGTATTTGGGATCGTTAAGCAAAATAATGGTTATATATTTGTCGAAAGTGAACCAGGTAAAGGATCGAACTTTAAAATATATTTCCCCGGTTTGAAAAAAGAAGAGAAATTCGAGGAAGAAATCGGTGATGAAAGCAAACTCCCCAAAGGAGATGAGACCATTCTGCTGGTGGAAGATCAACCCAATGTGCGGGAGTTTATATGTTCAATTTTAGAAGAATTCGGATATAATGTTTTAGAAGCTGCTGATGGTTTGGAAGCATTGGAATATGCAAAAAAATATGCTAATCCTGTTCAACTTTTGATAACCGATGTTCGAATGCCCAAAATGAATGGCTTCAAGCTTGCTGAAAATATTATCAAGATATATCCGAAAATCAGAATCCTATATGTTTCCGGATACACTGAAGATAAAGAGATCAAAAAGGGAATGGAAGGATTTTTCGCAGGATTTCTAAAAAAACCTTTTTCCTTTTCCGAACTGGTTACTAAAGTTAGAGAAATTTTAGATCAAAAGAGTTCTGCTTATTAGGATTTCAATACTCGGAGTAAAGTAATCGTGTTATATTTTGAATCGTCGGCTATTCATCATTTCCAGAAAGCGACTGTGTCGCATAACATTTACACGGTTAATGTACTCCAAAATTAGGAGAATAAATGAAAAGAAAGAAAGCTGGTCTTGAAAAAAGGATCTTTATTTCATTTTTCGTTATTTCACTTTTACTTGTGCTTTTCTTAACAATCCTGCAATGGATAATTGCCAAAAATATCATCAAGCAATATGAAAATGAAAAGATATTAAAACCACTGTCATTTATTAAATTAGCACAAACTGAATTTAAAGAAGGTAGCCTTGATCTTCTCAACTCGATTACAGATGATAAAGAAATTGTTAATAGTATCCTTGATCTTGATTCCTTGAAAATATCTAAAAGAATAACTCCTTATTTATCTAATCCTAAAGCAGGTCATATTGTTATTTATAATCACGAGAATGATCTGATCTATGGAACAGAATGGGATTTGATTGAAAAATATGTTAATAAAATGTTCCAGCTTTTATATGTTAATGATTTCGGTTCTTTTATCGCTAATTTCGGTAATAAACTCTATCAAATATCTTATTTCTCTTTTTATGAGGATGATGAGAAAGAAAAATTTATCGGTATCGTAGTAAATGTTGAATCCATCAACAGGCAGTCTTTTCATTTGGAGCAATATAATGAGGTAGTCTTGATTCCCAATTCCGAAGAACTCCGGAAAGACCTGTTTCCTGACAATTTTTCTAATTTGGTCGATAATATTTCAAACAAAATAGGTAAAATGATCGATGAGGATAAAGAAGAATCGATTTTTCGTTTGAATACGGAAATTGCTTCCGGAATATATATCAATTATGATCTAAATGGAGAACCTTCTGCTTTTTTCATAATTCCTTTTAACAGGAATTTCAACCAGTTCGTACAGCAAAGCATTTTGTTTTTCTTAATAATTATTTTGGGAATTACTCTGATCGCAATCGTTTTGATCGGCACCTGGTTCAAGCAGACAATACTGCATCCAATAAAAGAAATTCGTGACAGAATGCAGGATGTTGCCAAAAATCCTTCTATTATCGAGCCGATAGAGATCAGGTATTATGGTAAAATCGGAGATATTGTAGAGAAGTTGGAAAACAAGTATTCAGGTGTTCTCGGTGATATGATCGAGACTTTCAATATGATGAATAAAGCTTTAGCAGAATATAGCAGTTCTCATAAAGGATACAAATTTTTAGTTGAACATCTGAATTCCGGGATTTTCTGGTTGGATTCGGAATACAAGATCATTTTATGCAATCCCAGTTTCAGAGAATTATTGGAAATATCAGAAACAGATAAAGTTCTCGGAGTCAGCTTGATTGAATTTCTGCATTTCAGTCCCCGTATTTTAGAAAAGGCAAAGACTGAAGCGATTACGATTTCCAGTGTAAGAGTTAAGATCAAAGATAAAGTGAAATACTTGATATTCAATGTCAGACCTGTTGAAGATAAATCCGGAACCAGGCTGGTGGGAAGTATCGCAGATATTACAAAAGAGGTTACTGAAAGAAAGGCTCGTGAAGCTCTGGAACTGGAATTGATAAAAAGCAATAAATTAGCTGAAATCGGGAGAAGAGTAGAAGGGATCATTCATAATTTGAATTCACCTCTAAATTCGATCCTCGGTTATGCTCAGTTGTTGAAAAAGGAATTTTCCAGACATAAAGATCTGGAAAAAATACTGGAAGCCGGAAAGGTCATTTCTCATTATGTAAAAGTGTTACAAACAAAGATCAGGAAAGATGATGTTTATATGACTCACCCTATCAACATCAATGAATTGATTGAGCAGGAATTGGAACTTTGCACTCACAATCTTTTTTTCAAGCATTATGTCATTCTCGAGAAGAATCTTGATCCTGAACTTCCTGAAATATTAGCAGTTTTTGGTGATATCAGTTTATGTGTGGCAAATTTATTAAACAACGCTATAGAATCTTTAAAAGACAGTCCTGAAAAATATATCCGAGTGAGAACATATCAGACAAGTGAGTTGGTCGCCATAGAAATAGAGGATACCGGTTCCGGTATTGAAGAAAAGAATTTGGATAAGATATTCGAACCATATTTTACGACTAAAAAACATAAAGATGCAATTGGATTTGGTTTAGGATTAGCAATTGGTAAAAATATCACTGAAAAATATAATGGTAGGATAGAAGTTAAATCTATTATTGGACATGGAAGCACATTTACAATATTTCTACCATTCGGAAAATAATTTTTTATAGTTTGAGGAGAAAATGAGTAAACAGAAATTTTTTTCGGAATATTCTCAAAAACGGGCAAAAATCTTGATCGTTGATGATGAACAGGATGCACTTGATATTTTCAGCAGGCAATTAAAAGATGATTATGATATTGATACTGCTACTTCTGCAACTTCAGCTCTGGAAAAGCTCAAAAAAAATAATTATCATATAACCATGACCGATGTTGTTATGCCGGGTATAGATGGGATCGAACTCATGCAGGAGATCAAAAAACAATGGCCTCATATTTCAGTTGTAGTTATCAGTGGAAAAGCATCGATTGAAATGGCAGTTAAAGCAATGAAACTGGGAGCAGAGGATTTTATTGAGAAACCTGTGGAAGATCTTGAACTCTTAAAATTGATGATCGAAAAAATTCTCAAATCAAAATGGCAGGTTGAAGAAATTAAAAGATTAAGAAACATTCTTGCTCACGGTTTTGATAGAACCAATATTGTCGGGAATAGTCTTGTCATCCAGAAGATCATGGAAAAGGTTAAAGTTATCGCACCCCTTGATACAACCGTCCTGATAACCGGTGAAACAGGTGTGGGTAAAGAGCTTTTTGCGGAATTAATTTACAGAAACAGCAAAAGAAAAGATAAGAAATTTGTCGCACTTAATTGCGGTGGAATTCCAGAAAATCTATTAGAGAGTATGCTTTTTGGTCATAAGAAGGGAGCATTCACAGATGCGATCAGAGACAAGATAGGATATTTTCAGGAAGCTGATGGAGGAACTCTTTTTCTCGATGAGATCACGGAAACTTCACCTTCTTTTCAAATTAAAATGCTCAGAGTATTGGAAAAAGGTGTTATTCGTCAGGTTGGAGGAGACAAAGATATCGAGGTTGATGTCAGGATAATTACAGCTACAAACAAACTCATTGAAGAAGAGATCGAAGCTAAAAACTTTAGGGAGGATCTCTATTACAGATTGAATATTATTAATATAAAAATACCTCCTTTGCGAGAAAGGGTAGAAGATATAAAAATACTGGCAAATGCTTTTATGAATGAATTTTCAGAAAAACATGGAAAACAGAATTTAACAATTTCCGAACCGGCAATGTCTATCCTTCTCGCAAATGAATGGAAAGGTAATGTCAGAGAACTGAAAAATGCGATCGAACATGCAGTGGCTCTTTGTTCTCATACAAAAATTATGCCGGAAGATTTACCTGATAATATTTTTCAGGATAATATCAATTTGGTTGATCCTTTACAGAATTATCTCAATCTACCGTTTAATCATGCAAAAGAAAATTTTGAAAAAAAATATATCGAAGAACTGTTAGTCAAGCATAAAGGAGATGTTACCAAAGTTGCAACTATCTCAAAAATAAAAAGACAAAATCTTTATGAAAAGTTTAAAAAATATGATATCGACTTAAAAAAATTCAGGATATAAAGAAATTTTGTAAATCAGGCATTTTAATATTGTTTTTGATAAATCATTTTTGATTGGTATGGTTATTGCAGTGTTTTTATTATGGTGGGGCAGAATTTTTGGAATAAAAGGAGTTGATCATGGGAACACAGCAAATCCTTTTAATAGTTATTGGCGTCATAGTTGTTGGAGTATCAGTATCTGTTGGGATAACTATGTTCAACAATCAGTCCTCCGGTTCCAATCGTCAGGCAATAATAACTGATCTAAATACTTTTGCCGGGAATGCGTTAGCATATTATAAAGCTCCTTCCAGTTTCGGAGGAGGTTCTCGTTCCTGGAGCGATATCGACAAACTTGGACTCTGGATAGGTCATAATTATGATTCTGCTACTGATTCCTTATCAAATGAAAATGGTGAGTATGGTCTTTCATATGCAGGTGATAATCTGACTATTGTCGGAATTGGAAGGGAAGTGGGAAGAGATGGAACGAACAAAGTGAAGGCAACCATGGTCGTAACAGGTCAATCAGGAAACCTGAGTGTTACGGTGAATAACTGATCATATTTTAGCTAAAAATAATCAATAAGAAATTATATTAACTCATATTTCGCAACGAAGATAACAGCTACAATTCTGATTTTTTGAAGCTTTACATAATTCAATTATAGTAATATCAGAACACCTGACCTCATAGATTTTATTATGACACCATTTTTCAGAAAGCATCATTTTATGAAAATACATAATCAAACATTAACCATCGAATTTATTCGATGGAGAAAATGAGACTCGACATGAATTACCGACTTCAGCCGGAAGATGAACTGAATGAATTCAGAAGTGAGTTGTAGTTACCAAACCTGCCATTCACTGAAGTGAATGGTTAATTTTTGTCTAATATTACCTGAATTTCGGATATCTTTTATGTTTTCTCAAATTTATTTTGTGCTTATATAACGATTTATAGAATTCAAAATTAAATCATCAAATAATCAAATTTTCAAATTCATAAATGAGAATAAAATTTATTAGAAGTAATATTCCTTTAATATCAAAACTACATCATAGTTTTTAAATCAGGTTTGTTTTGTCATAATTTTATGACATTATCCTTAAGAGTGTAATATTTTTATGACAGATTTGACAGAATTAACCAATATCCTAAACTGAAAATCTATAAAACACACTAGGAAAAACTTTTAAACAACAACCTATCTGTTTGAAATCTAAAGAGATAAGAATAGATTTAAAATTCATAAATATGATTTGGCACAGTGATTGCTTAATTAATGGCGTGTCGCATAGAGTGAAAAAAAAGAAAAACTTATTTCTAAAAAAAAAGGAGGAGAAATGGGAACACAACAAATCTTGCTCATAGTATTGAGCGTAATTATCGTAGGAATTGCTGTAGCTGTTGGTATTTCAATGTTTAACAGCCAGGCAGTGAATGCAAATCGTCAGGCAATCGTTGCCGATATTAACAATTTCGGAGCTCAGGCAATGGCTTATTTCAGAAGTCCGGCAAGCCACGGAGGTGGAGCTGGTACATTTGTCGTTGACGAAGTTGGTCAGTGGTTAGGATATAATTATAATGCAACTGCTGACTCACTTTATACTGAGAATGGTGAATTTGGTTTAACTACGGATGGTGCAGTTTTAACAATTGTGGGTGTAGGAACCGAAACAGGAAATGATGGAACAAATCCAGTTAAAGCAACTGCTACTGTTACCGGAGCAACAGGAGCGATTTCTACAACCATCGACAACTAATAAAAACGCGGATTCAACAAAAGGGAGGGAGACAATACAGGTCTCCCTTTTTTTAACTAAACGGAATTCGGAGAATAGAATTATTTCCTGATAATATTAAGCA
>Ga0136651_10000899_pt1 | contig 16471 bp, 22 predicted proteins | sample Mar14236cmmetaG_FD_94867 | JGI IMG/M metagenome (GOLD analysis project Ga0136651, IMG submission 94867) | Marine hydrothermal vent microbial communities from Guaymas Basin, Gulf of California to study Microbial Dark Matter (Phase II) - Marker... ...
ATCTCATTCTCAAACTCGTCGACTGGTCGACGACGCGTACGTGTGGGGATCAAAACCTCAGCCCTCCCTTGCGGCAAGCCTCTGCCAGCGTGGCGATCACACCATGATATGGATGCCCACCCCGGTCGAAGACTACCGCCTCAATCTTCTTCTCCATAGCGCGCTGCGCCAGGAGCTGCCCGACCTGCTCGGCAGCGGCCTTATTGCTCCCGCTCACCTTGTCTCGCAGTCCCTTGTCCAGGGTCGATGCAGCGACCAGCGTGCGGCCAGCATCATCATCTATCACCTGTGCATAAATATGATGGATGCTCTTATTGACACACAATCGGGGTCGCGCTTCCGTACCATGCACCTTCTTGCGAAGACGAAGGTGACGCTTCGCGACCTCTGCCTTCCTATTGAAAGTTGCCATCCTATTTCACTCTCCTACCCAGCACCGGCTCCGCCAAGCTTGCCCGCCTTGCGTAACACGGCTTCATCCTTGTACCGTATCCCTTTTCCACTGTACACATTAGGCTTGCGCAATGCTCGGATCTTTGCTGCAACATGTCCCACTTGTTGCTTGTCAATCCCGCGAATGATTATCTCATTGGGATTGGGAAGCTCAGCCTCAATCCCATCCGGAAGCTTGTACTCCATTGGGTTGGAGTAGCCAAGGTCGAGAATGAGCGTGCTCCCTTGCAGTCGCGCCCTGTATCCAAGCCCCTTAACTAGCAGCGACTTCTCCCACTTCTGCGCCACTCCATGGACCATGTTTGCCAACAGGCTGCGGTACAGGCCCTGGAAAGCACGATATTGCTTGCCTTCCTGCTTGCGGGTGACTTTCGCCGTACCGCCCTCAACCGCGATATTGATCAAGTCGGGACGAAACTCCTGCGTCAGCTGACCGTGCTTACCAGCAACGGTGATCAACGCCTGTGAGATACTGACCTTGACACCATCAGGGATGGCAACTGGAACTTTCCCTACCTTAGACATGACATACCACCTTAAAATACCTTGCAGAGGACCTCGCCGCCAGTTCCCCGTTCCTTCGCCTCATGCCCAGTGAGCACGCCCTGTGAGGTCGAGAGGATACATATCCCCATTCCCCCGAGTGGTTGCGGAATAGCGTCCTTCGTCACATAGACCCGTCGGCTTGGCTTGCTCACCAGGCTGATCCTTGTGATCGCACGCTTGGCACGACTCCGCTCGCCTTGGTACTTCAACCTAAGGACCAGTTCCGGCTGAGGGTCCTGTGGAATGACCTCGTAGCTTTCGATATACCCTTCCGCATGCAGTATCCGAGCTATCGATTCCTTCATCTTCGAGTGCGGCATCGAGACTTCAGGGTGGAGCTTCGCGCTCGCGTTCCGTATCCGCGTCAGCATGTCAGCAACAGGATGTGCAATCATTGTCATCTCTCTACACCTACCAACTTGATTTCTTTATCCCAGGGATTTCCCCGGTGTGAGCAAGTTTGCGGAAGCAAAGCCGGCAGATTCCAAAATCGCGGATGTAGGCATGCGGACGCCCGCAGATACTACACCTATTGTAGGCCTGCGTGGAATGCTTTGGTTCCTGCTTGCTCTTAAGTATTAACGCTTTCTTCGCCATAATCCCCCTAATCCTTGAATGGGAACCCAAGCCCCTTTAGCAGGGCATATCCTTCCTTATCATTCCTCGCGGTGGTGACGATCGTTATGTCCATCCCTTGCGTGGAGACAACCTCTTTGTACGAGATCTCCGGGAAGATCAGCTGTTCATTCAATCCAAGGGTGTAGTTTCCTCGTCCATCAAACGACGCCGATGAGAGGCCACGGAAATCGCGGATACCCGGGAAAACGATGTTGAACAGCTTGAAGAGGAACTCGTAGGCCAGGTCGCGCCGCAGCGTCACCTTGCATCCGATCGGGTCCCCCTCTGTGAGGTGAAAGTCGGAGATCGATTTTTTGGCTTTTGTCACCACGGGTTGTTGCCCAGTGAGCTTCGCCAAGTTCTTGACCGCTCCTTCCATAACCTTCGGATTGTCTTTGTCAGAGACTCCCATGTTGATCGCCACCTTCACGATACGTGGAATCTCCATCACGTTTCTTAGACCCAGTTCCTTCATCACCCGCGGGGCCACTTCTTTCTCAAATCTCTCGCGTAGCATCTCTACCTAAATGTCTCCCCACATTGCTTGCACTGGCGCATCTTCTCACCATCCACCTCAGCAAAACCGACACGAGTAGGCGTTCCGCATTCAGGGCATACGACAAGCACGTTGGAAATATGAATAGTCCCCTCACGCTTGATAATCCCTGGTTCACGCAAGTTCTGAGTCGCCCGCTGATGCTTGGTGATCATATGCACGTTCTCCACGATGATTCGTTCCTTCTCAGGATAGACGACCATCACCTTACCATACTTGCCCCGGTCGTTGCCGGAGATAACCTTCACCCGGTCCCCTTTTCGTACCTTTCTCATCATTTACTCCTTACCTACAGGACCTCAGGTGCGAGGGAAATTATCCGCATCATTTTCTTATCTCGCAGTTCACGGGCGACAGGACCGAACACACGCGTCCCCACCGGCTCACCCTGGGGATTGATAAGCACGATAGCGTTGTCATCGAATCGGATGTATGTGCCATCTTTCCTTCGATAGGCGCTGCGTGTACGCACAATCACCCCTTTCACGATCTGCCCCTTCTCGATGTCGCTCGTGGGAAGACGCTTCCTTACTGAGCCAACGACGATATCACCTATCTCTCCCCAGCGACGGTTCGATGGCCCGAGAACGTTTATACAACGAACGAGCTTCGCTCCAGAGTTGTCCGCCACCCGCAACACGGTCTGCATCTGAATCATGGCTAGACCTCCGCTTTCTCGATGATCTCAACCAATCGCCAGCGCTTCAGCCGACTGAGCGGACGAGCCTCTTCTATCTTCACTACGTCGCCGACATTCGCCGTCTGCTGCGGATCATGCGCATAGAACTTGAAGTGCCGCCTGATGTGCTTGCGATAGCGCCTGTGAAATCGCCCTTCCTCGACCTTAACCACAATCGTTTTCTCCATGCGATCGCTCACGACGCGTCCAATCTTTGTCTTCTTCATCTTATTCCTCCCGCCCCTTCTCCCGAATGATCGTCATTGCACGGGCAACATCTCGGCGGGTTTTCGCAAGTTCGGCGGTATTATCCAGTTCTCCACCAACCCGCTGGAAACGCAGGTTGAAAAGCTTCCGCTTGAACTCACTCACTTTCTGCCCCAATTCCTCTCTGGTCAGCTCTCGCAGTTCTTCGGATTTCATCTTTCGCCTCCCAGAACAGTTCTACGCTTCAGCCGCGTTCGGATAGGAAGCTTGTGAGTGACCAATTCGTGCACGCGCTTCGCCTCGGCATCGCCGATTCCGGCTATCTCAAACAAGATCCGCCCGGGCTTGACCACCGCTACCCAGTGATCGACAGCTCCCTTCCCTTTTCCCATTCTTGCTTCGGCGGGATGCTTAGTTCTCGCTTTGTCCGGAAAGATGCGAATCCATACCTTGGCGTCACGGTGGGTTTGGCGAGCGATGGTCGTTCGGCAAGCTTCAATCTGCTGCCCAGTGATCCACGCCGGTTCAAGGGCCTGTATGGCATACTCACCAAACGCTATCTCATAGCCGCGAGTGGCCTTACCCTTGGTTCGCCCACAGTGGAATTTCCTGTACTTTGTCCTCTTTGGAAACAGAAGTGCCATACTAGCTCACCTTTTCCCGTTGCGCCCCAGCGTAGGCGTGCTCTCCCCGGAAGACCCATGCCTTGATGCCGATGTTCCCATATTTGGTATGTGCCTCAGTGAATCCGTAATCGATATCCGCGCGGATTGTCTGCAACGGGACGCGCCCATCCATCATGCTGATCGAACGCGCAATCTCCGCTCCGCCAAGGCGCCCGCTGACCTTGATCTTCACCCCTTCAGCACCAGCACCCATCACGCGGCGCATGACTTCCTTCATCGCGCGAGCAGGAGCAATACGCCCCTCTATCTGCATCGCCACGTCTTGGGCAACCAGGGTCGCTTCCAGGTCGGGACGCTCAATCTCTTGAATGGCCACCTTCACCGTTCTATGCGTGAGCTTCTCCAGCTCACCCTGAAGCACCTGAATCTCGCTTCCCCCGCGTCCGATAACAATCCCTGGTCGGGCAGAGCGAATTATGATCGAAACACGGTCCTCTTTGGATCGTTCGATGTTCACTTCCGCGACCGCCGCGCGTCGGTAACGCTTAGTAATGAGCTGCCGAATCTTATAGTCCTCGGTGATGTACTCAGGCGCCATCTTGGGGTTATACCAGTTGGAGACCCACTTGCGCGTAACTCCAATTCTGAAGCCTACTGGGTGGACTTTCTGTCCCATCACTCACCCCTCTTGTCGCCTACAACGATCGTCACGTGACTCGTCGGCCGGCGCACAATATCGGCCCGTCCCATTGCCCGCGGTCGCAGCCGCCGCAGCGATGGGCCCATATCAACTGTAGCCCGAACGACAAATAGCTCGTCTACATCAACGTTAAAATTGTTCTCCGCGTTGGCTATCGCTGACTCCAAGGTCTTGCGAATCAGCCGCGCCGCCTTCTTGTTGGAAAGCATGATCGTCCGCAACGCATCATTGACGTTCTTCCCGCGAATGATATCGGCAACCAAGCGTGCCTTGCGTGGAGACATACGCAACCCTCTAGTTACTGCCCGTGCTTCCATCGTCTCCCCCTAGGTCAGGCCCGGTGCCCGCTTCTTTTTCATGCCCCCGTGCGAACGGAACGTCCGCGTCGGGGCAAACTCTCCCAATTTATGACCGACCATGTTCTCTACGACGTAGACCGGTACATGAACCTTCCCATTGTGAACCTTGATCGTCAACCCAACCATCTCGGGAGTGACCATCGAAGATCGCGACCAGGTCTTGATCTCTGATACCTCCCCACGCTTCGCCCGCTCCACCTTTCGCTGCAAGCTTTCGAGCACGAAGGGACCCTTCTTTGTGGACCTCGGCATGTCTATCGCCTCCCCTTACCGGCTCGGCGCACAATGAGAGCACTAGACTTCTTTCTCTTGTTACGTGTGCGTCCGCCCTTGGCCAGCTTCCCCGTTGGGGAGACCTGAGGACGTCCTACACGAGCGCGCCCCTCTCCTCCGCCATGTGGATGATCAACCGGGTTCATGGCAACGCCACGCACATGCGGCTTGCGCCCAAGATGACGAACCCGCCCGGCCTTCCCGTGTTTAATATTCTTGTGATCAGGATTTCCTACTTCACCTATCGTGGCTCGGCATTCCACATTGAAGATCCGCACCTCTCCCGATGGCATTCGGACATGGGCACGATTACCTTCCTTACCGATTAGCTTCGCTGAAGTGCCTGCAGAGCGCGCAATCTTCCCTCCACGCCCGGGGGCAAGTTCCAAATTGTGGATGATTGCTCCGAGGGGAACTCTGCGCAATGGGAGCGCATTCCCAACGCGAATCTCCGCCTTATCTCCGGACTCAACCATCGATCCAATTTCCAGGGACACAGGAGCCAGAATATAGCGCTTCTCTCCGTCAACATAGTTGAGCAGCGTGATCCACGCCGATCTGTTGGGATCATACTCACGCGTCACTACTCGCGCTTGGATGCCATCCTTATCGTTGCGTGCAAAATCGATGACACGATATCGCCGCTTGTGGCCGCCCCCGCGGAAACGCGATGTGATCCTTCCCTGAGAATTGCGGCCACCATTCTTGCGGATCGGTCGCAGCAGGCTCTTCTCGGGTGCCACAGCAGTGAGACCAGAGAAGTCCGGTAGATCGGCATGACGTCGCCCGGGTGATGTTGGATTGAATCTCTTAAGAGCCATGCTTTCTTATCCTCCCATCACATTGATTCGGTCGCCAGGGGCCAACCGAACGATCGCCTTGTGCCAGCGGGAAGTTCGCCCGTGCAGCTGGTTCAGCCGCTCTCGACGGGGCTTCCCTTTCATATTCGCTGTCCACACCTTCTCCACCTTCACCTTGAACAGATCCTCAACTGCCTTCTTGATCTGCACCTTGTTCGCACCAAGTGCCACGCGGAAGGAGTATTTCCTCTCCTCCATCCTAGCCCAAGACTCCTCGGTCAGGATCGGCTCGAAGATGACATCTTCTGAATGCAAAAGCTTCGCCATGGCTACAATCTCTCCTTAAGTTCGTTCAATGCCTCGGCCGTCAGCACCAAGCCATCGTGGCGCAGGATGTCATACACGTTCAATCCTGCACTGGCCAAGCACTTTACTCTCGGGAGGTTGGAGAAGGACTTCTTGACTGCCTGATTGTACTCCCCCTTCCCCACCACTACCAGCGTCGAGGAATTCATCGCCAGCTTCTCGAGAAGCGTCGCCGCTCGTTTCGTCTTCGGCTCATCGAACGTAATCCCATCGATGATGGCGATATTCCCGCCGGCAGCACGGTCAGACATAGCCGAAATAAGAGCGCCTCGCAGCATCTTCTTCGTAAGCTTGATATGGTAGGTCTTGGGCTTAGGCCCAAAGACCGTCCCTCCACCTGTCCACAGCGGTGAACGCCTGGAACCAGCACGCGCGCGGCCCGTTCCCTTTTGACGCCATGGCTTTGCGCCACCACCACTAACCTCTCCGCGCGTCTTGGTGGAGCTGTTCCCCTGACGGCGGTTCAGAAGCTGCATGCGCACTGTCCGGTAGAGCAGGTCACCGTTAACCTTTGCCCCAAACAAGGCTTCATCGAGCTCGACCATCTGGGGCTCGCCTGCACCATCCACGTTGTATCGCCTAACTTCAACCATTGCTCTTCCTCAACTGAAGTATTGTCCCGCGCGATCCAGGAGTCGACCCTTTGACAACTACCAAGTTCTTCTCCACATCTACTCGCACCACTTGGAGTGACTTGATCGTCACGCGTTGATTTCCGGTCTGTCCAGGAAGCTTCTTGCCCTTAACGACACGCCCCGGATTTACGCAGTTACCGACCGATCCAGGGCGACGATGGAAGTGCGAACCGTGTGACTTTGGCCCACCAGCGAAATTCCAGCGCTTGACAACACCCTGGAAGCCAAGGCCGCGCGACGCTCCGATCACGTCAATTTTATCTCCCTCAGCGAAGATCCCCACATCCAAACGATCACCGACGCTATACTGTGTCGGGTCATCGACACGCGCCTCGAACAGATGGCGGTGCGTGGAGACACCGGCCTTGCTGAAGTGCCCGCGCAGAGGTTTTGTTACCTTCCGCTCAGGAACCTCATCGTAACCGAGCTGGAGAGCATTGTACCCATCGGATTCCACGGTCTTTACCTGGACTACCGTGCACGGCTGTGCCTCGATCACCGTCGTCCCAACAGCACAGCCATCCATGAACAACTGCGTCATACCTATCTTTCGCGCTAGAATTCCCAGAGCCATCCGCCTACAACCTCCGCTTATCTTAGAGCTTTATCTCGATATCGATCCCGGTGGGAAGCTCGATGTCCATCAGGGCATTGATTGTTTCCGAGGTCGGTTCCTTGATGTCAAGCAGGCGGGAGTGAATCCGCCGTTCGAAATGCTCCATCGATTTCTTATTGACATGGGGTGACCGCAGAACCGTATAGACCCGCCGTTCCGTCGGGAGTGGGATTGGCCCAGAGATCTTGGCTCGGGTTTCTTTGGCCGAGTCGACAATCTTCTTCACCGAGCTATCGACCAACTCGTGGTCATAACCCCGCAACTTGATCCTAATCTTCTCTCTTGCCATCTTTAGTAACCTCGACTCTTGATGATCTTCTTTCTCATTCCCGTCGGTACCACTTCATAGCGGGTCACGCGCAGCGTGTACGTCGCCCTTCCTTGCGTCAATGAGCGCAGCCGTGTTGCGTACCCGAATGTCTCCGCCAGCGGGACGGCAACGTAAACAATCTGAACCGTCTCTCGCGACTTAAGCTCCCGAATCTCGCCCCGTCGACGCGCCAGATCCTCCAGCACTTCTCCCAGGTATTCACCAGGAGTAATGACCTCCCCTTCCATAACCGGCTCCAGAAGGTCAAAACGCCCCACACTATAAGCCTTATGGATCGCAGCGGAAGCCGCCGCTCGAAAGGCAATCTCAGATGAATCCACAGGATGATAGGATCCCCCAATTAAGGTGGCTCCGATATCCACCAAAGGATAACCGGCAAGGGGGCCATTTGTCAACGTCTCTCGCACTCCACTCTCAATTGCAGAGCGATACTGCCGCGGAATGTCCATCTCGTCCGCCTTGTCCATGAAGCGGAAGCCGCCTCCACGCGCAAGCGGCGCCAGTTCAACGATCACGTGCGCATACTGTCCCCGCCCGCCGATCTGTTGATCGAACGTCTCCTCAACCGTCACTGAATCGCTGAGAGTTTCATGGTAGGCTACCTGTGGTTCACCTACATGTGCAATGACACCCAGCTCCTCGCGCATCCTGCGCATGAGAACCTCCAGATGAAGTTCCCCCATGCCAGAGATGACCGTCTGATTGGTCGTATCATCGAAGCGCACACGAAAGGTCGGATCCTCCAGTGACAGTTTCTGGAGCGCATCATTCAGAATTCCTTGCTCAGCTTCCGTGCGCGGTTCGATGGCGATGAACACCACGGGCTCAGGAAACTCGATCTTCTCCAGGAGGATCGGATGTTCCTTGCTACACAATGTGTCTCCAGTGAAGATCGGCGTCGAACCGACCACTGCTACAATATCCCCGGCCTGCATCTGCTCAACTGGCGTTCGTTGATTAGCGTGCATGCGGAAGATCTTCGTTATGCGCATTCCTTTTCCGGTGGAGCGATTGAACGCGTGTCCACCTACTTTCACTCGCCCTGAATAGACACGGACAAAGACCAACCGACCAGCATACTGATCTGTAACCACCTTGAACGCCAGCGCAGAGAATGGTTCATCTGGTGATGCATTGCGCAACTCATCGCTCTCTACATCATGGACCGGTGGGACATCAAGCGGAGAAGGGAGATACCGTACAACAGCGTCCAAGAGAGGTTGAACTCCCTGGTTGCGGAATGCCGATCCACCAAGCACGGGGACATGCCCTCCGGCAATGCAGGCCCGCCGGAGCGCCGCGTGAAAAGACGCTGCCGTCACATCACCTTTCGACAGATACTCCTCCATCACGTCGTCATCGGTTTCGGCGACCCGTTCGAGCATCCGTTCCCGGTACTGTTCAACATCACCTAACATTCCTTCCGGAACGGGACGCAATTCATAGTGCTCGCCCTTGCTCTCCTCGTTCCATACGATCATCTGGCGAGAGAGGAGGTCGATCATTCCCTGTAGGTGACGCTCCTCGTCGCGATGGGGAAGCTGCAGCGGAACAACCGCAACGCCGAGGCGTTCTTCGATCATGTCCAAGGTTTCTGCGTAGCTTGATTCAACGCGGTCGAGTTTGTTGACGAATGCAATGCGGGGAATATGGTAGCGATCGGCTTGTCGCCAAACAGTCTCCGATTGTGATTCCACCATCTCCACGCCGGAGAAAATGACTATTCCTCCGTCCAGAACGCGCAGGGCACGTTCGACCTCTGCTGTAAAGTCAACGTGCCCCGGTGTATCGATAATATCTATCCTGTGTTCCCGCCAGAAACACGTCGTAGCCGCCGAGGTGATGGTGATCCCCCGTTCGCGTTCCTGCGCCATCCAGTCCATTTCGGTGTCACCCTCATGGACCTCACCCATCTTGTGCGTGCGGCCAGTGTAGTAGAGAATCCGCTCGGTGGTGGTTGTCTTTCCGGCATCTATGTGAGCCATGATGCCGATGTTCCGCACTCGTTCCATGGGCACGGAACCATTATCGACACTAGCATCACTGGGCATAGAGACCCTCTCCGTTAGAAAACGTTAATTTGGACAGAGATTCGTGGATCAGCTACCAGCGATAGTGAGCGAATGCGCGGTTTGCCTCAGCCATGCGGTGAACGTCCAGCCTCTTGTTGTATGCCTTCCCTTCCTTACGCGCAGCGTCCATGATCTCCGCTGCAAGGCGGCCTCCCATCGTGTTACCGTTGCGATCGCGCGCTGCGGCCACAATCCATCGCAGAGCCAGGGCAATCTGTCGATCCTGCGGCACCTCGTAAGGGACCTGGTAATTTGCTCCACCAACGCGCCTGGTTCGAACCTCTAGGCGTGGTGAGCAGTTCGCAAGCGCGGTGTTGAACACCTCAAGAGGCGTCTCATCCGCGCGTTGGCTAATCCTATCCAACGCATCATACACAACCTTCTCCGCGACTGACTTCTTGCCATCCTGCATGACGTAGTTAATCAGCTTTGCGAGGAGCTGGCTATTATACTTGATGTCTGGTTTGACATCGCGACCAGGTAATTCCATATTTCCTCCTAGCTCCCCTTCTTGGCTCCGTACTTCGATCGGCCCTGCTTGCGGCCTTCCACGCCCTCGGCGTCCAGACTTCCACGAACGATGTGATAGCGCACCCCAGGCAGGTCCTTGACACGACCGCCACGAACCATGACTATCGAGTGTTCCTGCAAGTTGTGCCCTTCTCCGCCGATGTAAGCCGTAACCTCTTTGCCGTTGCTTAAGCGGACACGTGCCACTTTTCGCAGTGCTGAGTTTGGCTTCTTCGGCGTACGTGTATAGACACGCGTACACACGCCACGCTTCAGTGGGCTTGCTCCAAGTGCTGGAGCCTTGCTCTTCTTCGTCTTCGGCTTTCGCCCCAACCTGATAAGCTGATTAATTGTCGGCATATTCACTCTCCAAATCGTTGTGGATTATAGATTCCCTCACAAAACCTGTCAAGCAGATTCCTCGATCTCCCTCTCTTGCTCTGCTGCGGCTATTCCATCTTTGGTATATTTGAAGCCCGTTCCCGACTGGATTCTCTTTCCAACGATAACGCTTGGCTTTAGGCCATCAAGATTGTCGACCTCTCCACGGAGCGCTGCCTCGGAAAGGACCTTTGTGGTTCGTTGGAACGATGCTGCTGAAAGCCACCCTTTCGTTTGCAGCGCTGCTTTGGAGATCCGCAATAGCTCGCGCTCGCCACTTGGCAAACGCTTCTCGACAAGCGGGATTTCAATGGGCTCTCCCCCCTGTACGATCGTTATCGACTGCACGCCATTTCGCTGCGCTCTTTTCAGTATCTCAGCGGTCAGGATCTCGCCACTCGATGCAATCAGCTTCCCTTCCTGCACAACGTCTTCTGCAAGAGCCTCTCCTACTGCGGACGAACGCATTCGCTCTGCCGATTGGTTCCACTCCACGAGGTCGCGCACCTCCTTCTGGAATTCTTCTAGGAGAACGAGGTCGTTTATATGGAAATGTGAGTCGCCCGTATCGGTGACACGAACGTTGTTAAGAATCTGTCGGATGATCACTTCGAGATGCTTGTCGTTGATGTCAACGCCCTGCACCTTGTACACCTTGTGTATCTCTGTCAGGAAATACTCGCGTGCTTTGTTCACCCCAGCAAGATCGAGAAGCGTGTGGGGAGCAACAACACCCTTGGTGAGCAAATCACCCTTCCTAACTTTGTCACCAGCACGAACTGTCGCCATCTGATCGATTTCCACCTGGCTCTTAGCACGTACCGTGAGCCTTGTTATCCCGCCGTCGTTCTCTACCTTCTCGACCTGCAGGAGATTGTCGTCACCAACCTCCACGTTCACCAGTTTGCCGTCAACACGTACCTTCTCTCCGTGCCCAACGGCAGGTGATACATTCACCGTCAGCGGGAATCGGATAGATCGGCCTTCTGGATTGTAGACGACAATTCGATCGTCGAGGATGATGGCCGTGCCTGCGGATTCCGACGCGATGAAGATTGGTTTGGATCGCGACGTGAGCTGATCACCCACTTTTACAGTGGCCCCGGGTTCAACCATCATCCGGGCACCGTAGGCGATTTCATAGTCGGATTTCTCTCCATCTTCTCCGACAACACTGAATGATCGATCGTTCTCCTCCGACATCTCGACCCTTCCGGCTCGATCGGCGAAGACCGGTTCGATGTTGAATCTCTCAGTAAGCGGGTCTCCCTCTGACACAACGTCTCCGTCCTTCACAGAGGGGGCCGCCCCATGCGGGAGGACATACGAACGATCTCCGGCATCAGCATCGATGACAAACATCTCCTTGTGTCCATTTGTCTCAAGGATGAATACTTCTCCTGGGCACGGGCTCCCGCCAGTGATGAGCTTTGCCGGGCTAACCTCGGCACCCTCAGAAGCAGGCTTCAGCGCCGAAGGGACCAGTATCACTCGCTGATCGCCGATTACCTCAACGCGATCCTTACCAGTTTCAAGAGGCGTGATAGATTCAATGTAGCCATCTAACGGAGAAATCCCAGCCTGCGCGCTCTTCATCGTATTGCGCGCCTCAAATAGCTCTTCTGCTCGGGGGAGTCCCTGCGTTATGTCCTCTCCAGCAACACCACCGGTGTGGAAGGTACGCATCGTGAGCTGCGTCCCCGGCTCGCCAACGGATTGCGCTGCGATCACTCCGATCGCCGTGCCCAGTTCGACCGGCCTGTGAATGCTCATATCGTAGCCGTAGCAGCGTTGACAGACCCCGTTGATCGATTCGCAGACCATGGGAGAGCGGATAACGATCTGGGGTCGTACGTTGATCTTGGTGACCTTCGCATTCTTCAGCGCTTGCACGAGGCGAGGGGTTATCAATTCATCCGCCTGAACGATGACCCTCCCCGTCTTCTTATCATGCACATCATCTACGCTCTTCGCTCCCACTAGATGCTCAGAGCCCTTGCCCGTCACTGGCACAACCGCCTCCAATCGCCCGACAAGCTCAGCCATCTCGCGAGTGATCCACTGCTCGGCCTCGACAAGGACCTCGCCATTGCGCGGATCAACTATCGGTCTGCTCGTCACACGACCATAGATCCGCGCCTCGATCGGTTCCATGATATCGTGTTTGCTAAACCGCAACGGATCGATATCCACGCCCTGTGTGGTCCCACAGTCATGCTCACGCACGATCATGTCCGACGTAGCATCGACCAGACGTCGCGTCAAGTATCCTGAATCAGCTGTCTTGAGAGCCGTGTCGGCGGCCCCTTTTCGTCCGCCGTGTGTGGAGATGAAGTACTCCATCATATCCAACCCCTCGCGGAAGTTGGAGACAACCGGTCGCTCGATGATCTCACCCGACGGACCGGCCATCGGACCGCGCATCCCACACAATTGCTTCACCTGGTCCGGGCCACCCCGTGCGCCTGAGTTAACGATCCCGTAGACGGCGTTGTACTTGTGCTTGCGCAGATTCTCCATCGTCGCATCTTCCACAGCATCAACGGTTCGACGCCACACTCGGATGACAGCACGCCTGCGCTCATCCTCGGTCGCCAGCCCCACCTGGAACATCTTCTGAATACGCTTCACTACGGCGTATGACTCCTTGATGATCGCCTCTTTTTCGGAAGGGATCAGGCAGTCCTTGATGGAGATCGTCAACCCAGAAAGCATGGCGTACTTGAACCCGAGGTTCTTCAGCTCATCAAGCACCTCCGAGGTCTTCTCCCAACCGAAGCGATCGTGGCACTCCTTAATGGTAGCCTTGATCGCACGGCGATCCATGATCCGCTCGTAGTTGCGAATCTCCTTCGGGAAAATCTCGTTCATCTGCGCTCTCCCAAGCGTCGTATCAATGACCTTACCGTCGATGCGAATCTTCACCGGGGCGTGCAGGTCGAGAATCCCCTCTTCCTGCGCCCGCCACGCTTCGTCGAGGTCACGGAAGTACTTCCCCGCTCCAGAAGCATCGTTGTCGAGCAGAGTTAGGTAGTAGTAGGCATAGATCGGATCCTGTGTAGGCAGGCTCAGCGGCTCACCGTGCGCCGGAGAGAGGATATTGCGCGGTGCCGCCATAAGCTCTCTGGCTTCGGCAATCGCTTCTGGCGATAGAGGAAGATGCACTGCCATCTGATCGCCATCGAAGTCCGCGTTGTATGGCGTGCACATCAACGGATGAAGGTGAATGGCATCGCCATCGACGAGGACAGGCTCGAAGGACTGCATCGAGAGCCGATGCAGCGTTGGAGCGCGGTTGAGGAGGACTGGGTGATCCTTAATCAACTTCTCTAAGATATCCCACACCTCTGGCATTCCACCGAGCAGCGCCTTGTTCTTGATCTCATCAAAATCGGAGAACGTTGTCGTCTCCAGGTAGTGAAGGATGAACGGCTTGAACAGTTCGAGCGCCATCTTCTTTGGCAGGCCACACTGCGACATCTTCAGCTTCGGATCGACAACGATCACCGCTCGTCCCGAATAATCGACACGACGTCCAAGCAGGTTTCGTCGCAAGCGCCCATGCTTTCCATGAATCCTCTCAGAGAGCGACTTGAGCGGACGGTTATCGCGACCACGAATCGGGCTCTCCTTCTTCTCGTTGTGGATCAGGGCGTCGACCGCCTCTTGCAGCATCCTCCGTTCGTTGCGCAGGATGACCTCGGGTGCTCCCATGTCGATCAGCTTCTTCAAGCGGTTGTTCCTGTTGATGATGCGGCGATAAAGATCGTTCAGATCGGTCGTAGCGAACTTGCCGCCTTCTAGCTGAATCATCGGCCTTAGATCGGGAGGAAGCACAGGAATGATCTCGAGGATCATGTCCTGGGGATTGTTCTCCGAGTCACGTATTTGATCGACGACTTCCAAGCGCTTCACTAGTCGGCGCTTGTTCCCCATCGCACGTTCATGTTCTAGTTCCGTGCTCAACTGCGTGTGAAGCTTGTCGAAGTCCAGTTCTTCAAGGAGTCCCTTTATCCCTGCTGCTCCGGTAGCAGCGACAAAACCATCAGGATAGACCCGTTCGTACGCGCGTTTCTCAAGGAACGTAATGCGTTCCCCTACCTGCCGCGGGAACGCCGGATTTCTCACCTTCGTGATCAGGAAGACAAGGCTATCCAAGACCTCACGGTCGATCGGTTCGCCTGTCACTTCCGGGCCGTAGCGATCCACAAGCATATCGAACGCCGTCTTGGAGCAGAGTTCACCCACAGGCCTCTCGGCAATGAGTGCGGCAACTTCAACCTCGTCTCCGTCTTCGACCGCGAGGCTCTCCTCGCCCACGATCGGATACTCCTGTGAGCCGATCACCACCGCTTGGGACCTTTCACCATTAGTGAGGGTTCTTTCCTCCAGGATAACTCGTCCAGCCTCCTCAGCCACAACCCGAGGAGCTGTATCAACGAAGTACGCTTCCTCCACAGTGAAATCATAGGCGCTGCTTAAGATATCCACTTCCGAGGAATAGAGCGTCTCTCCGGGGTGCACTTCGCGTGACTGCGAAGCCGTTACCAGATACAGGATTTGTTCGACAGGCTCGGTCTCATAATAGGCGATGCGCTGGAGTTCCTTCTTCTTCATCCCCAATAGGCGAGCAAGAAGGCTGGAGACTCCCTTTAGGAACCAGAAATGAACCACAGGGCTTGCAAGCGCGATGTGGCCCATATTGACACGCCGCACGGAAGAGTCCGTCACAAGAACATGACACTTCTCGCAGGTTATCCCTTCATACTTCTTCCCTTTGTACTTACCACAAGCGCATTCGTAGCTATTCTCTGGGCCGAAGATCTCCTCTGCATAGAGCCCCCCCCGCTCTGGCCGATGCGTACGATAGTTGATCGTTTCCGATTCTGTGACCTCGCCATGAGACCACTGCAGCATGTCCGCCGGGGATGCCAGTTGTAGCTTAATCCGCTTGATGTCATCGCCAGAAATCAATAGGCTCACCTCGCGCTTGGGTGCACATTTACTCTCTCTAAATGCACTGCACCATTACAAAAAGGCCCCGTCAGCAACAGGACCGCCGCCATACTTAACTACCTTCTCTTCTGATTGGGAGACACCACTGACTCATCCTTTAGCCTTTGCCGATGTAGATGCTCCGCTCTCTCTGCCTTTGACTGCATAATCTGTCGTGTAGTACCCGCTCCCTTTGTAAACTACACCTATGCGTGGCATGAGACGCTCGAGTTCCTCGCTTCCACACGCCGGGCACCTAAGCGTGATATCCTCCCCATTCTGCTGCAAAACCTTGAAAACCGTCTGGCAGCAGCTACACTCATAACGATAAAAAGGCATACGCCCCCCTTCTTCCCTCTTTGGGGGTTTTCGTCGGTTTCCTCTTCTAGTGTACGTCATACGAACGAATCGACGTTGTTCGGATAGTATACCTCATGTAGCGCGCTTTTCAACCACGGGAGCAATCCCGTTCCCCGTAGGTGAAGAAAGGCGGCAAGAGAAGCACCTCTTACCTATCTCCTTTGATGAATGGAATGGCAGAACATTCAGTTGCTGTGTCTCATCATCATTTTCGAACCGATAGCTAACGGGAACAGCCGCCAAGTGAGAAGCATTGCTGTGGGTGGCGGTGATGCGGCCTGCAAGTTTTATTATCTCCTTAATCTCTTTCTGCGATTTGCTGTTCCAATCAGTGCGCACTAGAGCCATCGCTCCTGGATGGGTGGGCAGATATACGCGCAGATCCTGC